>Ga0172372_10000169_pt1 | contig 100296 bp, 88 predicted proteins | sample LakKiv5m_2_FD_114544 | JGI IMG/M metagenome (GOLD analysis project Ga0172372, IMG submission 114544) | Freshwater microbial communities from Kabuno Bay, South-Kivu, Congo - kab_092012_9.5m | ecosystem: Environmental > Aquatic > Freshwater > Lake | place: Democratic Republic of the Congo... | reverse complement strand
TCATCTTCTCAAATTTAGTCGGACGCTTATTTACACAGGGGTTGCCCATGTCAAGGCACACGGGATTGATGAAAATTTCAGAATTTTCACTGAAAATGGCGGTTCCACGATTTTGATAGGGCGCATCAATAAGATTGCGTGAATTCATGAATGTACAGCCATTGAAAGATACAGGTTGAATTCCCTCAAGGTACACGAAATGTACCGGATTTGATCCATCCACCAGTGCTGCATCAGTGAGAAAATCGCATTTTGTGAATGTAGAATGGTTAATTCCCTGGTAGGGTCCAAACATGCAGGCGGTGTCATTGTTTATGAACCGGGCATTTTCTCCATGAACAAAACCCCCTGTAGAGCAGATTGCAAGATTTCTTCCATTTTCGCAATTGCGCTTCCCTACCAGTACTCCTATTTTTGCATTTCGTATTTCTCCATTATTTGTGATCCAGAGAGTACCCTGGTTTGTCAAAGGGATTTGACTCATCGTGGGATTGCCCCAAACTTCTATTCCCTTCCACATCATATTTTCACCTGCAGAAGTCATTTTACCGCCATCAATGATTAATTTCGCTCCATCCACGCTGGGGAATTCTGAACGTGGTTTTACAATTATTTCGGAATTAAACACATGGAAAGTTGTGGATACTGCTTTCCATGTAAACATTCATGCTGTCGGCCTGATTGCCAACGATCGAATCCATGACAAAATCAATTGCCTGTTGTTTGGTAATTTCGGACCTGCCGGGGGTTGCCGTAAGGGAAAACGGCAACAGGAAACAAAGAATTCGTAAAATTGTTTTCATGTGTTAATAATTTTTAATTAAAGGTCACATGGAATATCCATTATTATCATCAGCGGTTTGCATGAACGATGTTTGTATGGATATTTCATAGGACTATGATGTTTAAATGGATCAGTCCTCTAATATATATAATTACATCCAATATAACAAGTTTTACGGGATATTTTTTTACCAGTAGACCATATTATTTGATACTGATACCGGTGTATAAGGCCATGCACCTGAGGCTGTCCTTTTCTTATCGAGTAGGAAGTGAGGCATTAGTTCCCTCACTATCCTCTCACACCACCGTACGTACCGTTCGGTATACGGCGGATCACTAACCAATTCTACATTTGGAGTAGACCACACGAAAACCTACATAACCCCATTTAACAAAGTACTCGTTAGAAAGGGTGGTGTGTAAGATGAAGCTTCTGCAAATACGCCTCCCGCTTTGATCGATTAAGTCTTAGGAGTAATTCCCTTAATTTTCAGTTTGATCTTCTTGTAGGTTGTTGGATGTATATGTAGCCGGTGTATGCCCTTTCTCCAGTAGAAAGCATAACCTAAGAGTTTGATCTCCTTGGGTTTGCTAATTCGGCTTTTGTCCCGGGTCACCCGGAGTATAAGCATATCCAAAAGAAAGGAGCTAATGCTACTCATCAACCGTTCCCCTGCTCTTTGTTTTTTGGTAAAGATGCAGAAGTCATCAGCAGAGCGAACAAATTTATGCCCCCGCTTTTCCAGTTCATTGTCCAATTCATCCAATAGAATGTTTGATAAGATTGGACTCATTAGACTTCCATATGGCATACCCTCCAAGCTTTGTTCAACAGTACTACCTATTTGAACTCCCGATTGAAGGAATCGCCTGATTAGCCGGAGTACTCGTTTATCATTGATTCTTCTGCTGAGCAAGTACATAAGTCGATCCTGATTCACAGTGTCAAAGAATTTCTCCAGGTCGATTTCTATGGCCCAGATGTATCCCTCGTTCAGGTAGTTTTGAGCCTGCTTGATCGCCATGTGGGCGCTCTTGCCGGGTCTAAAACCATAACTGAACTTCAAGAAGCTCTAATCCCACTGTTTACTCAACTGCTGATCAACGGCTTGTTGGATCAGCCTGTCCATGACTATATGTATGCCCAAAAGCCATTTCACGCAGTTGGGTTTAGGTATTTCTACCAGTTTTACAGGAAAAGGTCTGTATGCTCTTAGTGATGGCTTGCGCAATGTCCTGAAAAACCGTCCCGTTATTTTCTGTCTGCACAATGAAAAACCTCCCCGACAAATACTGTTGTAGCTGACTTGAAAAAACAGGGTAAGTTCTGATTGAATCATGCAATGCAACGGTTTAAAATAATTTCTATCTTTAACTGATAGATATTCACCGATGCATTCTTTTGTCAACACATTGAATTTTAAAGAAACAGGTCAGCGTATCCAGATATTATTTCTGTTCCTGATGCTTGTTGCTGGTTTCATGGAATTCAGAAATTATGGGATTTCATGGGATGAAAATACCCAGCGGAACTCGGGAATTGTTTTTTTTAACCATATCCAGCAAAAATTCAATCTTCACCTTATAGAAATACCTCCCACTGTGCCAAAATTAGATGATTACCGCGACAAAGAGTTTGGTGCGGTGTTCGAAGTTTTCATTTTTGCATTGGAAAGATTGTTTGGATTCCATGACTATAAAAATGTTTTTCTTTTTCGTCACTTCATAAACTTTATTTTTTTCTGGTTTGGCATAGCCGTTTTTTCATCCACAATCAGAAAAAGGTTTACAAATGATTATTTCCCTATCATCGGGTGCCTTATTTTGTTTTTACATCCAAGAATATTTGCTGAATCATTTTATAACTCAAAAGACATCATTCTGATGGTGTTTTTCATCTTTTCGTTCCGGGTATTCATCGTATTTAATGAAACCTGGAAGATAAGGGATGGATTCTGGCTGGGGCTGATCAGTGCCCTGACATTCAATATCCGGCCGGTCGGAATACTGATCCCACTCCTGGCATTTCTGATATTATTCCCTGCGGCAATCCGTTTTAAGGTAACGGAGAACAAATGGAATCGGTTGATGTCACTTTTTTCCCTCGTCTTCTTTTTCTTCTTTTTGGCATGGCTTACGAATCCCTATTTATGGGATGATCCATTTGGAAAACCATTGCAAATCATAATAAAATTTTTAAAGTACGATCTGGCACATACTGCCGGGAATGTTCTTTTCCTTGGAAATTATTTGCCGACTAATAATCTTCCCTGGTTCTATCTGCCTCTATGGATAGCCATTACAACACCCGTTGTTTACCTTGTATTTTTTGTCGTCGGATTGATTGCCGCCCTGAGAAAAACCATCCTGGTATATAGGATTGATTTCATGGAACGCGAAACCCGGGTAAACTTTTTTATCCTTGGTTGGCTGGTCATACCGCTCAGTTTGGCGATTTTCTTCCGTTCGACACTCTATGATGGTTGGCGCCATTTCTATTTTCTCTGGCCGGTCATAGTTTATTTTGCGCTTATCGGATTAAAAAAGACACTATTCTTTGAGTCAAAAAAAGTATCGCTAAAACTGATAAAACCATTCAAATTTGTTTGCCTCCTGGTTATAATTGGCGCCGTCGGTTTCAATGGTTTTTACAACTACCGATGGAAGACGCACCAGTACTGTTATTTTAACCTTCTTGCACCAGCGCCGGCAACCAATTTTGAACTTGATTACTGGGGCCTTTCTTATAAAGATGCCTTGGAATACCTTGTCAGGAATGATACGTCTGGTACAATCCGGCTTCAGGTTCTGAACCTGCCCGGATACCTCAATTCCTTTTTGCTTGATCCGCATGAACGGGAAAAACTTTGGTACCATTACTCCCTGCGCGAAAACTTCAGTACCCGGATCAAATCATTTTATCCCTTCAGATCTGAACCGAAATTCATGAGAAAAGGTGAAACTGCAAAATATTATGTTTCCAATTTTCGTGATACCAGCTCACCGGAAGAGCTCCGGAAATACCGTTCCGGAGAAAATCCTTATATAAATCAAGTATTCTCTTGTAGAGTTGATGGACTTGAAATTGTTGGAGTATATAAACTTCAGCCCTGAGTGTGTCCGATGATAAACCGGAATCCGTTCCCGTGGATGTTTACAATCTCGATTGACGGATCCTCTCTCAGATATTTGCGTAGTCGTGCTATGAAAACATCCATGCTGCGTCCGTTAAAGTAGTTATCGGCTCCCCAGATCTTCTCCAATGCATCTTTACGAAGCAGGATACCGTCTTTTGCTGTGCATAGCATTTTCAGAAGCTTTGCTTCTTTTGGAGAAAGCTGTTGTACCTGTTTATCCCGAGATAAGGTCCGAAGCAGAAAATTAAAGTGAAGTCTCCCGACCTGAAATTCCTGAAGATCCGACTCGTTTTCATCCAGTTGATTTTTACGTTTGAGGATCGCTTTGAGTTTATAGAGAAGTACTTCAGAATCAAATGGTTTTGTGATATAATCATCCGCACCGGTTCTGAATCCCTCCAACATGTCCTCCTTCAGGGTCTTGGCAGTAAGGAAAATAAATGGAATATCGCTGTTCGACTTTTTAATCTCTTTTGCGAGTGTAAATCCATCCATTTCAGGCATCATTACATCCAGGATGCATAACTCAAACAATTCCGATTTAAAGGCAGAGAGTCCCTGCTTTCCATCGGTTTTAAGAACAACTTCATAGTCATTCAACTCCAGGTATGATTTCATGATCGATCCAAAATTAGGATCATCTTCCACCAAAAGTATTTTAACCCGTTTGCTCATGGTTCATTTGTTTTTCAACAAGCGGCAGGTTGATCTCGAACCGGCTGCCCTTACCTACTTCACTGGTAACTTGTATAGATCCCTGATGTGCAAGGACAATTGCCTTGACATAACTCAACCCCAGACCAAATCCTTTAATGTTATATATGTTTCCGGTCGTAATTCTGAAAAATTTATCAAAGACTTTCCGCTGGGTTTCCTGGTTCATCCCCATCCCTTTATCTTCGACGCCAAAATAAAATTTACCGCCACGATTGAAACTGAATACCTTTATTTCAGGGTTGGTAACGGAATATTTATTGGCATTGTCAAGCAAATTCATCAACACATTCCGCATGTGATCTTCATCCACTTCCACAATGGCGTTTTCCGCCTTTAAGTCCATTGATAGGGTACCGTTTCGTTTCTCGATTTGCAGCCGGAAATGAGATACCGCCTTTTCTATCATATAATGCATATCAACAATGACAGGTTTTAACCTGAAATCTTTACTGTCGAGCAAGGCCATCTGTAAAACTTGTTCCACCCTCGAGTTCATCCGGTTATTCTCCTCTTTAATGATTCGCGTGAAATTTCTGATCGTTTCAGGTTCCTGAAGCACCTTTGGATTGTTTATAGAATCAGCAGCAATGGAAATGGTAGCAATGGGAGTCTTGAATTCATGGGTCATATTATTGATGAAATCGGTTTTGATATCCGATACTTTCTTTTGCCGGATCATGACATAAATACTTAATCCTGATGAAAGAATTATTATCAACGTAAAGAAGAGCGATCCGATCATTACCAGTGATAACGATTTCAGGACGTGCGACTGTTTATTTGGAAAGTAAACGAGCAGGAATTCGGGTTTTTGAAAAACATCATTGGGAAATAAAGATGTCCGGTAATGAGTCCCTTGAAAATTATTGGTGAATCCTTCCGATTTCAACGGAAAGTGCAACGAATCTTGATGGGAAGATTGAACCGCAAACTCAAAAGGAAGTTTTATATCTTTATCGGTGAAAGAAGTCTTAAGAATCGTTTCAAGTTTACTCTTCTCAATCCTTTCCGAAAGAGGTGTAGGATCTGTTTCAATTTCTATCGCCATCTTTTTAATTACATCCTGCAGCTTTTTCGCCTTTACTGTAAGATTTTTCAAGCGTTCCTGCATCTGGGACCCCGGAGGAACAGCAGGCTTCCTGCGTTGAATTTTTTGATGGGGTTTCAAATCGGGCTTAACACTAAATTTATAATATTGCTGGATCGAACGGTCCGGTTGTTGAATGATAATTTCCCTTTCGGAATAATCGTGATTTCCGTTCTGAAGTTCTATCAGTGGCGATGAATAGGAATACTCCTTAATCTTAACAAGGGAGTCGAATCGTTCGAGATCCTGTTCATTCCATGTAAATTCAACATTGAACTGGAATTGATCTGGATTTACCAAATGCATATTCATCTCATTCATAATCGAATCCATGAGCTTATGCTCTTTATCATAATCGAAAAGATAAATTCCGGGGCGATTGTAACTTCCCCTGCGATTCGGTTTTTCATGTGGAGGGGGATGCCCGAAATAATCTTCTACAGTGATTAATGAATCAATTTTTGCGGGAGATGATAAAATAGTATCCTTGGCAAAAGCCTGAATAACCATCCGCATACTGTCACCGATGAGATTCTTACTCAGGAAATTTACATTTTCCCGGGTCTCGAGCTTATTTACTGCCATCCCAAGAGCATCATTAACACTCCGGTCGAATTGTACTTCCTTTATTTCGATCGCATTCCGTATCCACAGATACTGAACAAGAATGACACCGGCAAGCGAGATGCAGATAAAACTGATAATCCAGTAAAGGGTTCTTTTATTCACGAGTCAAAATTATTAAAAGGATCATCCCGAAAATAAAGATTAACTATTCCTTAACCATTTTTAACGGTTACTTAACATTTTTCGAGGGTTGGAGCACTTAGATTTGCCAGATCAAATAAATATCGGAGGAACCTATGAAAAATTTTTCAATTTTTAAATCTATCTCAATGGTAATCGGAGTTATCATCATGTTTACCATTTTCATCACCAAGACAGGCCACTCACAGACTGCAGAACCAAAGGGAAAGAAAAAAACAATTATTTTGAAAGTCACTGCCGACAAGGATGGAAAGAATATAGTCATTGATACAACTTTTATAACTCCTGAAGGAACGGATCCAAAGGAGATAGAAGAGATGGCTGAAAAACTCCAGAAAGAAATGCAAGGACTTGAAAAAGAGATGGAAGAAGTGCAAGTCAGGGTACTCCTCGACTTACCCGATTCCGCTATGATTGATTCATTGCACAATGTTATCGATAAAATGGTTATTTTGAAGAAGGGTCCGAGAAAACATATGAAGATTTACGCTAACAAGCCGCATGAATTCGAATATGAATTCAATGTCCCTTGTCCCTCTGACCATATGACCGGACATGAAATTTTCGAAGGGCCCGGGTGGAGCGGATATTTGGGAGATCAGGACAAACGGGTTTTCCGGTTTGAAGACAAAGGGCAGACCTTGACCGACATCCTTGGGGATATTCCAATGGAGAAAGTGAGAAATTATTCGATTAAAAATACCAAATACGGGAAAAAGATCGTTATCGAAATTGAAGATTAGTTGTTGAAATCCTTTTCGTTCTTTATACCATATAATTAGATGCGCTTGGGCTGCCTGGATCTGTTCAGGCAGCTTTTTTAATGCAAAAAAAAGGCTGCCTTTCAGAGCAGCCTTTTGTAGTAAGGGTAGTGTGTGCTTAGTACCTCTTTCGAGGTGTGTAGTGAGTATGGAGTAGTTCATGCGATTTATGCCCAAGTGGTTCGAGTAAGAAGTCTTTGTAAAGTTGAGCAATTTCAGGATTTTCATGAGATTTTCGGATGGGCATCCCCATATCTTCTTCGTAAATAGCCGTTTTTCGTTTTGACCGGATTTCCTGATTGGTTGGTATCGGTTGACCTCCACCACCCAAGCATCCTCCCGGACATGCCATAATTTCAATAAAATGGTAATTGACTTTACCTTCTTTTACATTTTGCATAACGGTTTTTGCATGAGCCAGGCCGTTTGCAACAACACATTTCAATTCAACACCTTCAAGGAATTTCCATTCCGGTTTTACCTTGTCGATTTTAATGGAAGCTTCTCTCACTTCACCCTCTGTCCCTCTGACCGGGGTGATGTTCAATCCGTCAAATGGCACATCACGGCCTGTAACAAGTTCATAGACAGTGCGGAGGGCGGCTTCCATAACTCCACCCGTTGATCCGAAGATGACGGCAGCGCCGGTAGAAGTACCCATGATGCTGTCGAACCGTTCTTCTGGTAAAGCTTCAAAATCAAGTCCTGCCTGTTTTATCATAATGCCGAGTTCGCGTGTGGTAAGAACAAAATCAACATCCTTATATCCGCTGGAGCGCATTTCCGGACGGTTGGCTTCAAACTTCTTCGCGGTACAGGGCATGATTGAAACAGAAACAATATTTCTCGAATTAAGCTTACGTTTTTGGGCGTAATACGTTTTTACAAGAGCGCCAAACATCTGCTGAGGGGATTTACAGGTGGAAAGATTCGGCAGATACTCCGGGAAGGTATGTTCAATAAATTTTATCCACCCGGGAGAGCAGGATGTTGCCATGGGAAGTGCAACCTTCGGGTCCTTGTCAACCAGTGCCTTCTTTAACCTGCTGAGTAGTTCATGTCCTTCTTCGACAATGGTTAGATCGGCTGTGAAGTCGGTATCCAGAACGGAATTGAATCCAAGCCGTTTTAAGGCCGCAACCATTTTTCCTGTAACAATCTTTCCCGGAGCCATTCCTAAAGCTTCGCCCAGGGCAATACGAACGGCAGGGGCAGTCTGAACCACCACGTGCTTATTTGGGTCATAAATGGCATCCCAAACCTGATCGATATAATTCCGTTCAATAAGGGCTCCGGTCGGACAGCGATTTACACATTGGCCACAATTTGTACAGACTACTTCAAGAAGTGAATTTTCAAAAAAAGTAGATATTTTCATCTTGTCGCCTTTATAGGCTACGCCTAAAGCGCTGACACTTTGTAATTCTTCGCATGTCCTTACACAACGCTGACAACGGATACAACGGGAGTCATCTTTAATGATTGCGGTATTGAACGTATCGATCGAATATTTTTTATCTGGTACAAGGTCAAGAAACATATGATCCCCGGTAAGCATCTGGGACGCCAGTACCTGCAATTCACAATTTCCATTTTTGTAACACTTGGTGCAATCAGCGTTATGTTCCGACAGCAATAACTCGACAACATGTTTCCTGGCAAGACGAACTTTCATGCTATTTGTGAAAATAACCATTGCTTCTGAAACCGGTGTGGCGCAAGAGGCGAAAAGTGACTTTACCTTTTCTTGTTCGACAACGCAAACCCGGCAATTGCCTGCTACACAAAGATCATCATGATAGCATAAAGTCGGAATGTGAATGCTCAATTTTCGTGCAGCCTGAAGTATGGTCGTGCCTTCTTCAACAGAAACATTAATCCCGTCGATAACCAAGTTTATTTTTTTCTTAGCCATATTGTGTTTTAGTATTATCGCATTAAACTGAATTAATAAATCATCTCTTCTCTGAAATTATTGACAATGGAAGAGAATGAATTGGCCACTGACTGACCAAGTCCGCATTTTGCAGTGATCTTCATGCTTTCGCTTAACTTCATCAACTGATCCAGGTAGCCGGTCTTCTTTTCACCCTTTTTAACTGCAATGATACCCTTCAGCAGCTGCTGGCATCCTACCCGGCAGGGGGTACATTGACCACAGGATTCTTCTTCAAAGAATTCCAGGTAGTTATGAAGAACATTATACATTGACCGTGAGCTGTTGAAGATCATCATCGATCCGCCGGTAGGCACACCTTCAAAACCAATCACTGTATTTTTAAATTTCTTGCGCGGAACGCAGAATCCGGATGCACCTCCAACTTGTACCGCCTTGGTATCTCCATCCCCAAACTCATCCACGAATCGGTCGAGTGGCATACCAAGCTCCAGTTCATAGATCCCCGGAATTGGAGTATCACCCGAAACGGAGAACACTTTGGATCCACGGGAATCGGTTGTGCCGAGCTTTTTATACTGATCGGCTCCCAGGCGCATGATCATCAGGACATTCACGAACGTCTCTACGTTGTTAATGACCGTTGGTTTTTTCAAAAAACCGGAAGTAGTAGGGTAGGGTGGTTTGTTCCTTGGTTCACCCCGGCCGCCTTCCATCGATTCGAAAAGTGCACTTTCCTCACCACAGATATAGGCTCCACTGCCAAGACAAATCTCAATATTGAAATCTGTACCCAACTCTTTGGCAAATTCATGAAATGTTTCCAGTTCCTTATTCAAATCCGGTAAAAGAAAACGGTACTCACCACGGAGATACAAATATCCTTTCTTTGCACCGATCACTTTACCACAAATAGCCATACCGGAAAAAACTTTCCGGGGAACACGGGTGAGTATCTCTTTATCCTTAAAAGTACCGGGTTCTCCCTCATCGGCATTACAGACCACATATTTCTCGTTTCCCGGCGCCTCGGCAGTCAACCTCCACTTTATTGAGGTAGGGAATCCGGCACCCCCTCTTCCACGGAGTCCAGAATCAAGGATATCTTTTAAAATATCCTCATTTGAACGTATCAGCGTATCGGCCAGCACTTTATATTTTATGTCGGAATATTCTCCGAATATAAGGTCAACTCTTTTAAGTTTTGATTCTGACATGATGTAATCTCCTATTTATAAATAATTACTTATGCATGTATTCGCTGATAATATCATGGATCTTTTCAGGTGTCAAGCCGGAAAAAGGTTTTTCATTTATGAGCATGGCCGGCCCTTCATGACACCACCCCAAACAATTGGTTTCCAGTAAAGTAAACTTTTTATTTGGAGTGGTTTCGCCGGTCTTTATTTTCAGCATATCCTCCAGGGTCTGGATGATCGTTTTCTTCCCATGCATATCACAGGTAATAGACTTACAAATCCTAATAACATATTTTCCCCGGGGTTCGGTATCCAGGAATGAATAAAAAGTAGCAGTACCAAATACCTGAGCTGCTGAAAGATCCAACTCCTTAGCTATTTCCGTCATATCCTGATCGGAGATGTAATTTTTAAACTCGACAACTCCTTGAAGAATTGGCATCAGGCTGGTCCTGTCACGGCCGAATTTTTCAACTAGCTCCTGAATCATATAATTGTTTGTCGCCATGTTTGTTTTGTTTAAATTATCAATTTTTCGTCAATATGTTAGTGCGTTTTTTGATGCTGCAAAATTATAATTTCTTTTGTTAATAAACTAACAATAGAAAAATAAATTTTAAAATTAACAAAAATTTTAAATCGGCCTAAATAATTAAAACAAGATTATTTTTTTAATAAATAATTGATATAGTGAATTATAGATAGGTCATACAGGAAGTACCAGCCATACAATTCCGAATGGGGTGACAGCGGCAAGATGATCAGGACCGGTAAGAACATGTGCCAGACCAGCAAAAAATCCGGTAATAAAAGTCAACATAACCTACCGTGGTGATTAGGAAGAATAAAATTTTTCAATAGTCAATTGAAGATTGAAAAATACTCATAATATTCTGTAAATTTACTGATTCAGCAAAGAAGACAAGAAAATATTTAATGGAATTTCGTATGAAGGATTCAAAAGGAATTTCTAAAACGACAATTAAAACATTACTGGTATGGGCTTTATGGTTGATTGCCTTGCATTCTATCGGGTTTGGACTTGCGTTAATCATTTTCCCCTGCAGTGTTTTGGAGTTTTTCGGATTTACCATCTCTCAGAAATTTTTTGCCACCCAGGGCGGCGTTTTTCATCTGATCATCAGTTTTGCCTATATACGAGCAGCCTTGAATCTTGAAAATTCAAAAGATCTCATTATTCTCTCTTGCATCACCAAATTTTCCGCAACCATGTTCCTTTTTTCCTATTACCTGTTTGGAACACGTATTATCATGGTGTTATTTTCCGGTTTTATCGATTTTCTCATGGGTGTAGTGATTTTGATTTTATACTTGTTTTTCAGGAAATCATCAAGAATCATCCCTGAACAATTATTAATGAACTGATAATAGTTCCTACTATGAAACCGCAGCTTCCTTCCATCTTAATTACCGGGGCTTCAGGATTTATTGGCCGATCTTTTCTCGATCATGTCAAAGATCAATTTATAATTTTTGCCGTCGCGCGGAGGTCTTCCAAAGAAGCTAATATACCACAACATCCAAACATCCATTGGATTCAATGGGATATTGCCCATACTGCTCCAATGACAGAAGTTATAAAAAAAATCCAGCTCCAGGGAGGGGCTGATTTTTTATTGCATTTAGCTGCTTTTTATGATTTTGATTACTCGGATAATGAAGCCTACCAATTGACTAACATACAGGGAACCAGGAATATCATCGTTGTCGCGAAGCAATTGAAAATTAAACGGTTTATTTTTGCAAGTTCACTGGCTGCGTGCAGCTTTCCCCCTAAAGGCTCATTTGTTTCTGAAAAATCTTTGCCCGATGCCAACTTTGCCTATGCGAAAACCAAGAAAGCTGCGGAAGAGATGCTTCGGAACAGTGTAAAAGACTTCCCAACGTCGGTTGTACGTTTTGCTGCTGTTTTCAGCGATTGGTGTGAATATCCCCCATTGTATAAATTCCTGAATACCTGGCTAGCACGCAAATATGATTCGAGGATATTGGGTGGGAAAGGCGAATCTGCGGTTTCATATATTCACATCAATGATCTTGTGAAACTGCTCCTGACTATTATTCAACAGAGCCACCATTTACCTTCATTCGATATTTATGCTGCAAGTCCCAACGGATGCACATCACATCGGGAATTATTTGAAATAGCGACGAAAGATTTTTTCGGGGAAGCGGTTAAACCTATTTTCGTTCCAAAGATTATCGCTTATCCCGGTATCTTTTTTAGAATTTTACTGGGGAACCTTCATCTTACTCCACCTCCATTCGAACGGTACTGGATGTTGAAATATGTCGATCTTAAATTGAACGTTAATTCAACCTATACGAGTAAATTATTGAATTGGGAACCTACTCAACGATACCAGATTGAAAGGAGGTTGCTTTTTCTTCTGGCTCGCATGAAGAGTAATCCGGTTGAATGGCATGCAAAGAATGAAGCCGCATTAAAACATATTTCATTCAGAACAAACCTGCTTATATACGAGTACATGATGGCAAACAAGGAGAAAATCCTTTCGACGATTACCTCCCGCATGCTTTCACATGAGAATTCCGGATTATTCTTTCATTACCAGCAAATGGACATTAATGAACTGGTTATAATTTTAAATATTCTATTTGACGTACTTGCCGCAACGGTCTTGAACGCAGACCGTAGTCTGATGATTAATTATATTCATGATATTGCCCCATCACGATATAACAATGGCTTCTCTTCCAAAGAGATAAGCGATACTTTCATCCTTTTCAATGACTTGATAACCACTCAACTTTTATCCGACAAAGAACGTAAGTTCTCCAAACAGGAAATATATGACCATATTGGATTGACGCTTCAGATGGCCCAGGATGAAATAGAAGAAAAATATGAATTTTTCGTTCAAAAAAACCAGGAAGAGTCGGACACTGATAAGGTTGAACTTAAAATTGATGGATTAACCATCAAAGTGGAGAGTGGGACATCCGTGCTGGATGCGGCCAGGACACTCAATATCCAGATTCCTACCTTGTGCTATCATAAGGATTTAAAAATAGCCGGAAATTGCCGGGTTTGCCTTGTTGAATTGACCGGCGCAAAACAACTGGTTGCCTCCTGTGCCACTCCGGCTGAGGAAGGAATGGATATACAAACGAATAGTCTCAGGGTTCGTAACGCAAGAAGAACCATGATAGAGCTGTTATTGACCGAACATAATGCAGAGTGTACAAATTGTTATAAAAACGGCAAATGTGAGCTTCAATTCCTGGCTTCTGAATTTAAAATTATCAGTCCGACTTACTTGCATTTATTGCAGGAAAAGAGAGACAGGCTTGATTCCCTCTCTCCGGCAATTATCAAGGATGATACGAAATGTATTCGTTGTCAGCGGTGTGTCAGGACCTGTTCCCAAATTCAGGGCGTGGGGGCAGTAGGAGTGGCATATAAAGGCAGCCATACAAAAATTTCAACCTACTTTGGCCGGCCACTCTTTGAAGTGATCTGCACCAATTGTGGACAATGCATTGATCGTTGTCCGACGGGCGCTCTGGTTGAGAAAAATTACATTGAAGAAGTCTGGAATGCCATCTGGGATCCTACCAAGCATGTAATTGTACAAACGGCTCCGGCTGTCCGTATAGCGCTGGGAGAGGATCTGGGAGTTGAACCTGGGAAAAGGATTACGGGGAAACTGGTTTCCGCACTGCGCCGTCTTGGTTTTGATTCGGTACTCGACACCGCTTTTTCTGCCGACCTTACGACGGTGGAAGAGGGAGCGGAATTCCTGGAAAGGTTGAGAAGGTTTTACGTTGAACATGATAAATCGGTAAAACTTCCGATGACAACATCTTGCTCACCAGGTTGGATTAAGTTTATCGAACATATTTTTCCTGAATTTCTGGATCATGTTTCGACTTGTAAATCTCCACAACAGATGTTTGGGGTTTTGGCCAAAACGTATTACGCTCAAAGGCTCGGTTTGAAACCCGAAAATGTGGTTACCGTGTCTATAATGCCCTGTACGGCAAAGAAATTCGAAGCCGATCGACCTGAGATGCATGCCAGCGGATTTAAAGATGTGGATTATGTCTTAACTACCCGTGAACTGGCTATAATGATCACTCAGGCGGGGATCGATTTCAAGTCTTTGTTAAATGATCATTACGATAGTTTAATGGGAAGGGCCACCGGAGCCGGAGTAATTTTCGGTGCCACCGGAGGAGTGATGGAAGCCACAATTCGTACGGTTTATGAAAAAATTACCGGGAGAGAAATTCCTTTCGACAACCTTATTGTGACTCCGGTACGAGGGATGGAGGGGATAAGGGAAGCCTCCCTGGTCATTGAAGGAACTATACCGGAATGGAGCTTCTTGGAGGGGTTTGAGCTGAAGATGGCTGTTGCCCATGGTTTAGCTAATGCTAAAAAAATAATGCAGGCAGTTAAAGAGAATAAACAAAAATATCATCTTATTGAAATCATGGCCTGTCCCGGAGGATGCCTTGGCGGAGGAGGGCAGCCGATTCCCACAAATCCGGAGATACGGCAGAAACGGATCCAGGCTTTATACGCAGAGGAACTGGGAATGGAAATACGAAAAGCTCACGAAAATCCTGATCTGATAGAATTATATGATAGGTTTCTCGAGCATCCGTTAAGTAATAAGGCACACGACCTTCTTCATACTCATTATATTTCCAGGAGAGTTTTTTAAGACGTAATTACACCCCTTAATCTTTTTTGTTCATCTGACAAGTCAGTATCAGCTCTTCAATAAGGTGCTGAACCTTATCAAGAATTTCAGGGTATAGTTTCCGGATAACCGGGGAAAAGGAGTAACTGAAGACGCTGTCTTCCTCAATTTCTATTGCAATGATTGTAATGGAAGTGGGTATTTTCATACCTGTTTGTTTTCCAAGTTCAAGTGCAGTCAGGAAATTGATATCATGAAGGTTAGATAAATGCAAGGTTTCCTTGAAATCATCCGGAGTAAAACAATGGATCGAACCGGGTATGTCTTTTCCGGTTTTTATGGCATCAATGAAGAAAACAATATCAAAATCCTGTATGATGTCAAGCAGTTCAAGACCTCCTAATGAGGCATACTGATACTTGACATGAGCAGGTAAGCGGCTTTTATCCAAGTCCTGGACAAGTTTTGGTCCAATACCGTCGTCGGTAAGAATTTCATTCCCGATTCCCAGTATTAAGACAGATCCGTAATGAACTGCTGATTTTGTCATTACAACTAGTTTTATTACAACACTCCTTCAACCTCGGCGATAAGTTGGTTATCCATAAAATGACGTCCCTTGATAGCGGCGGAAGGACAACTTGCAACGCATACCCCGCAGGCTTTACATAGAGCGCTGATGACGTGGCTTTGGAATTTTATTGGATCGTACTCGATGGCGCTGTATGGGCATAGATTGTTACAAATCCTGCAACCGCAACATAGATTCTCGTTCACTTCAGAATAAACGGCATCCACATCTATTTTTCCTTTGGATATTTTAGCAAGAATTCGGGCAGATGCAGCTCTAGCCTGTGCAACTGTATCAGGTATATCTTTTGGTGCTGCACAGGTACCGGCTATATAAATTCCATCGGTGGTTGTTGCAACAGGATCAAGTTTTGGATGACTCTCCATAAACCAACCATCTTTATCCTGACTGATATTCACTAACCTGGCAATCTCAGGAGAATCCTCACGTGCTTCCATTCCTACCATTAAGATAACCAAATCTGCAGGAATTTCTATTAATTCGCCGGAAAGTTTTTCGTTTACCTCAATCAGCATCTCACAATCATCCTTCGGACCCGCCCGTCGAATTACCGGTCGGTCATTTTTTTCATACATCAGAAACAGTGTCTTGACTTCAGAAGTGTGAGTGTAAAAATCTTCATGTCCTTTGCCGAAAGCATGCATATCAATATAAAGATCCGAAACATAACATTGTGGATTTGCAGATTTAATCTCATGTGTGTATTTAAGGGCGGTCATACAACAAACTCTTGAACAATAGGCATGAAATTCCTTACTCCGGCTTCCGACGCAATGGATAATTGCTGCAAATTGTGGAACTCTTCCTTCTTTCGTTTCAATACGTCCGTTACGGATCATTTTTTCGAATTCAAAAGAAGTTATTACATTGGGTAGTTTTCCATAACCGTAGTGTGTTATTCTGCTTGCGTCAAATTCCTTATAACCTGTGCAAACAATCACATTTCCAACTTGTCTGATGGCATTATCTTTCCCATCTTTCATTTTTTTATTTGGGAATTGGACGGTGGCAGTAAAATTTCCGAGATAGCCTTTAATATCTGTTACTTTTGATTCGAGAAAGATCTCAATATTCTTGTTTGTTTTGACTCGTGTAATCCGTTCTGTCAGCAGATCACGGGCAGAGTTAAGATAAGGCGCTGTCAGATCGACACGGGCAATATTCCCGCCAAGTTGTTCCTTTTTTTCAACCAGTACAACCTGATGACCGGCATCCGCCAGCTCCAATGCAGCGGTCAAACCGGCTATTCCTCCGCCAATCACAAGCGTCCGGGGATCCATATCAACCGACATGTTCTCGAGGGATTCATGTAATGCGACACGCTTGATGGCGGCTTTGGTCAGGGCTTTTGCCTTTTCGGTAGCCATTTCCGGATCATCATGAACCCAGCTGCATTGTTCACGGATGTTTGCCATCTCGAACAAATACTGGTTCAAACCGGCCGTCTTTAAAGCATTCCGAAAGGTGCGTTCATGCATTCGAGGACTACAGGCGGCAACCACGATCCGGTCCAGGTTATTTTCTTTAATATCCTGCACGATCATCTCCTGCCCTGGATTTGAACACATATATTTATAGGTCCGGGTCAGGATTACATTCGGAAGACCCGAAACAAAATCCCTGACCGCTTCTACATCTACAATTTTGGCTATATTGGTGCCACACATACAGATATAGACACCAATTCTGCAGCTTTTCATGGTCCTTCTCTTTAAAGTTTAGGTTTGAGTTATTGGGATTACATTTTGAGGATAGTTCTGTAATTCAAATGCTTCTGCCCAGATCGCGGCGAAATACATGGCCAGAGGTCTATAGATAAGATGTGCCCATTTACTGAATGGCATACGAAACAGCCAGGGAACAACGCTCATTAAATGCACTACATAAACTATATTGGCTGCTTCGAATAATCCTGAACGATGTAAAATATGCTGAGTAACACCAGTTATGATAATTATACCCAGTAATATTATAAATACCCAATCGGTACTGTGTGACTTTTGATATTGTATTTGTTGTTTTTTTCGCCGGCTATAAATAAAATAGACAGATCCACCTATTAATCCTATGCTTGCCAGATAACCAAAAATATGAACTGACCACTGTATTTCAGGGCCCTGTTGAAGAGCAGGAAGAAAGACCATAACCAGAATAAGCATCAGGACATACCCAATCATAAGTCCAAGATGAACAAGCCATGGCATATGAACATTATTAGAGTTTGTACTTTCACACTTTGCATAGCGTTTCTGAGAGAAAAAATGCCAGGGAAGTAAATAAATTTGTTTTATATAAAGCCACCATGGAGTGGGAATTATATTCCCTTTGACCATTATCAGGTACCACATCCGTAAGGCATTAATCAATAGAAAAATGCCAAGGACAGAACCTAAAATCAGATCGAATTTATGAATGAATGAACTTTCAAGAAAGGCGTTGGGCCCATCATAGATCTTTATATTTCCAAATGTAAAACCATAATATAAGAAAAATATTCCGGTGAGAAGAGCGACTATTATAATGGCAAGTATCTCTGCGACTTTTGATCTAAAGAATAATCCGGCGATTCCGGTCAGATCATACCGGGCGATTAACCATCTGCGGATGCTCATCATGGTTTCCCCCGGTGCGGCCTCCCTCGGACATTGTTCGGAACACTGACCGCAGTAATAGCATAACCACGGTTCAAGAGAGGTTTCAAGCTTACGTTCGAGACCCATCTGTAAAAGCCGGGTGGATTTTCTGGGAAACCGGAACATTTCATCGGAATGAATACATACAGCCGAACAATCTCCACAATGATAACACATATGCACATCTTCGGCACCGAACCGGGAAAGGTCTTCAATAAGTTTCGGATTTACTCTTATTGCCATAAGCACCTCCTTATAATGTTATGATACTTTTTGCTCTTGATTCAATTTCGCTCAATGAGATACTACTGAGATGACCTATACCCTTCCCACTAGTTATACTTCGGAGTACCCCTGCCGCTACAGCGGATCCCTGTGCCACCGTATCTGGAATATCTTTCGGACTCTGACACATTCCGGCAACATAAATCCCTCCTTTTTCAGTATCGGTAGGATTCCCGTTGTAATCAAGTTCTGAAAACCATCCATCACTATCTCTGCTTATGTCCAATATTCTGCTGAGATCCTGACTGCCTGCTGCGGGAGTCAATCCCACTGCCAGTATTACCAGATCCGCATTGAATTCGACGACTTTATCCTGGATTATATCTTCACCTTTCACAACCATCTGGCCATTGTTCATCGATACGGAAGCCGACCTTCCCCTGACCACAAATGTTCCTTCTTGTTTTATCCTATCGGAAAATTCTTCATATCCTTTACCAAAAGCTCTCATATCGATATAGAATTCATAGCAGATAACGTTGGGTATTTTTTCTTTCACAAGGTGGGCAAATTTCAGAGAATACATACAACAAACCCTTGAACAATAAGCATTGTACTTTTTATTTCGTGATCCAACACAGTGTATTATGGCTACTGATTTTGGAGGAGTCCCGTCGACAGAGAAGAACCATTCCTCCTCTTTTGTTTTTTTATTTATCTGCTTGCTTTTGGTAACAATTTTACCCCCGGTCGTCCCCGATGCATTAGTCAGACGTTCAAATTCCAAGGCGGTGATTACATTGGGGTATATACCATAACCGTATTGCTGAATCTTTCGTACATCGAGTACGTCATACCCGGTGGCAAGAATAATATTCCCCACTTCAATTTCTAAAACCTGGTTTGATTCTTGAAGATTGATACATTCCTTTGGACATTTCTTAACACAAACCCCGCATTTTTTCCCTTCAGAGAGAATATAAGTACAATTCTTTTCATCTACCAGAAATGCGTTTGGAACAGCCTGGGGAAATGGAATATAAATAGCTTTGCGTTTGGAAATATTTGCATCAAATTCACTTTCGACCGACACAGGACATACATCGGAACAGATACTACAGGCGACACAGGATTTAATATCGACCCTGCGGGCACGTTGCAGAATTTTTACATGATATGCCCCTGGATTCCCGCTCACATCTGTAACCTGTGAATAGGTCATTAACCGGATCATCTCATGTTGTCCAACAGAAACCATCTTCGGAGTCAGAATGCAAGCCGAACAGTCCAATGTGGGGAAGGTTTTATCAAACATTGCCATATGCCCGCCAATGGTTCCCGTCTTTTCTACAAGATAAACTTGTTTGCCGGCATTTGCTATTTCCAGTGCAGCCTGTATACCGGCAATACCTCCTCCTATGATGAGGGTAGTATGATTAACCGGATTTTTAGCCGGAATTGCGGCTAAAGAAAATGGAACAGCACGGGTAGCACAGGCAACAATTGCTTTGGCTCTCTCCAATGCCATTTCACCGGTGGCCCCGTGTTCATTAAAAGAAGCGAGATAAACTTCTTTTGGATTGTGTCCCGCCAGAACCATTGCCTTAGTGAAAACCGGTTTAAAATAGCCAGGTGTATCTCCGGCAATTATGATCCGGTCGAGATTCCCCTTTTTAATCCTGACAGAGAGTTCTTCGGAAACCAGTCGTGGTTTAACACCCAATATTTCTACAGTATCCACCTCTGGAAGGTTTGCACTATATTTTGCCACCGAGTCGATATTGAATTTCTTCGGTTCCTCAAGCTGGCAGAAAAAAACACCAATTCTCATTTGACAGGAATTTATAATCAGGAATAACTGTAATAGTTTACAATGGTATTGTTGGTTAATCTCTTTTTGTCGACTGAAGAATATTACCTTCACTATCACGAATATTCAAAACCATTTTCATTTGTCCGGGCAGAGAATGAGTGGCACATGAAAAACAAGGATCATAGGCACGAAATGCCATTTCGATCATATTTAAGGTTCCCTCATTAATCTCTGTGCCTTTTTTAATCAACCCCTGAGCTGCTTTTTTAATCGACATACAGATGGCAGCATGATTATTTGTTGTTCCAACAATGAGGTTAACTTTCCTGACCATCCCTTTTTCATCAGTCCAGTAATGATGAGTCAATGTCCCCCGTTGCGCTTCTACGATCCCAACACCCTCACCGACTATTTTTTCAATGGGGGTACGTAAATCTTTTCCGATAATGTCAGGGTCCTGGGCCAGTTCAAGACAATGCTCTGCTGCATATATCAACTCGACCAACCGGGCCCAATGCATTGCAAGGGTTGCATGCACCGGTTTCCCTCCAAGAGTTTCATACAAAAATTCATATTCTTTTTGAGCAATGGGCGTGGCCATTCCGTCAGCCGCATTAAGTCTTGATAATGGCGTTGCCTGGTAAATTCCTGAATCCTGTCCGTCAATAAAACCCTTCCAGCCGATCTTTTTCAGATAGGGGAATTTCAGATAACTCCATGGTTCAACCCTTTCTTCAACATATTCCATATATTCAACAGGATTATACTTGAACATCTCTTTTCCCTTCGTATCTACTACACGTACTTTCCCATCATAAAAATTCACATTATTGTTTTTATCTACCAATCCCATTGAATGAAGAATAAGCGAATACGGACCATGAAGAATCAGATCTACATAATCTTTATTGCCCAGAACAACATCCTTGAATAACTGGATGGAAAATTTAGAGAATTCAACAAATCCTTCAGCTTTTTTAACGATATCATCCCGTTGTTCGGGAGTCAATCCTTTTTTCACACCACCGGGGATGTTCATAACGACATGTGTCTGGTGGCCTCCAATAAGCGCCTGAATTTCCTGGGCAATCCGACGTTGTTTGATTACTTCGGTGCCAATTTTCAACCCGACTTTGGCAATTACACCCAGGATGTTACGTTCCGCTGGATTTGCCGTTGGTCCAACTACAAAATCCGGGGCTGCGAGGGCATAGAAATGTGCAATATGGCTATGCACGAAGTGGGACATATAAAAAAGCTCTCTGATTTTTTTTGCGGTAGTTGTAGGTTCTACTCCGAAAACGGCGTCAACAGCCTTACCTGAAGCCATATGGTGACAGCCCGGGCATACACCGCAAATCTTCGTTACAATGGAGGGTAGTTCCTCAACAGGCCGGCCTTCACAGAATTTTTCAAATCCGCGTAACTCCGGAACCTGAAAATAGGCATTTTCGACTTCTCCATCCTGATTTACGAAAATATCAATTTTCCCGTGCCCTTCAAGGCGGGTAATCGGATCAATTGTGATGGTTCTCATTGTATTTTCCTCCCTAAGATTGAGCCGGGCAGACTGAAACGGTAGAAAAGCCCCGCAGGATCAACAATAGTTTCAATTATTTCATCAATTTCTTCCGGCTTATTGGAATTGATCATCGTACCGATGGCCGACATCATTTTAGCGCCCGGATCGTTTGCTCCGGGAGACGGACCATAACATCCCCTGCATGGAGAGTTTCCTTCTACACACCTGACACCACAACCACCCCTCGTGGCAGGTCCCATACAGATGACTCCCTGTTCAAGAAAACAAGTTTCTTTGTCATCCTGGATCTCCCAGGGACGATAAAACCTGTCGATGGTTTTATTTTCCGATTTTTTCCTTTTACATTCGTCACAATTTGTTTTATCATTAGCTCCCACAACAGATCCTTTCGCCGGAAGAGCGGCACCGGTCACAATAGCAGTAAATACTTCTATCAGTCTTTCGCTTTGCGGAGGACATCCGGGGATATAATAATCCACATCTACTATCTGATTCAGGGGAAAGACATCATTAAAAAATTCAGGTATTTCTAAAATGCCTTCTTTCCCAGAGTATTGCGGCACCGGGTATATTTTTTCAGGATTTTTTGTAGATTCGCTCTCCTCAAATACACGTTTGAGTATTTCTGATTTCCCGAAAAAGTTTGCCAGTCCGGGGATTCCACCCATATATGCACAAGAGCCATAGGCCACGAGGATCTTTGATTTCTGACGCAGAATCTGGGCTATGTGTTTATTTTCACTATTTCTGACAGCGCCATTGAAGAGTGTAAGATCGATCGATTTATCAGGCATATTTTCCACATCTTTATATTTTATGTCCATGGCGATCGGCCAGAATACAGGATCTGCGGCTGCAACAATATCAAGCAGCTTCTCATGCGTGTCAAGCACCGATACGCAACATCCGCCACATGCGGCTCCCCAGTAAACAGCGAGTTTTAGCTTGGGTTTGGGAATAGTTTGTTCTGTTGGCATGATTTAATTGTTTAAATGTTCAACTTTCAATGAACTTTTTACTTTATTCGGACCCATCAACAACAATGTCTTTGTCATATCATTCACCAGTTCGGCAAACTGTTTACCTTCGCTTGCGCTGATCCATTCCAGGCGGAGGCGTTCTTTTTCAATACCCATTTGCTGGGTAAATTTGTGAAGCAATTTAAAACGCCTTAAGCATTTATAATTTCCTTCCTGATAATGGCAGTCACCAGGATGGCATCCGCAGATCAGAACTCCATCCGCACCCTTCTGAAAGGCTTTCAGGATAAATGTAGGTTCTATTCTTCCTGAACACATGATGCGGATGATCCTGATGTTTGGTGCATAATGAAGTCTTGAAGTTCCTGCAAGGTCAGCGCCCGTATAGGCACACCAGTTGCAAAGGAAAGCTACGATGGTTGGTCTGAAATTCATATTTAACTTGTTTTATATGACATTGACATGATACCTTCTATTTCCGAAAGAATTTGAAAGTCTGTAAAGTGTTTGCTGACGATGGCTCCTGCCGGACAAGCAGAACCGCAAGTACCACAACCTTTACAAAGGACTTCATTGACAACGGATGCTTTTTTAATTTCATCATAAGAGATTGCTGTGTATGGACATACTTTGATACATGTCCGGCATCCGCAGCATAATAATTCATTTACAGCTGCTGTAGTCACTTCCACAGGTACCGATCCCTGGGCAACGGTAGCAAGGATCCTGGCTGCTGCAGCCCGTGCCTGTGCAACTGAATCAGGAATATCTTTTGGTCCCTGGCAGGTTCCGACTATAAAAACTCCCCCCGTAGTCGTTGCAACAGGATCAAGTTTGGGATGTTTCTCTATAAAGAACTGGTTACCGCAAAGGCTGACTCCTATTGCCCGAACTACTTGCTTCACGTTTTCGTGAGCCTCCATGTTAACCATCAGGATAACCATATCAACTGGAACTTCAATTGACTGGCCCGATAACAATTCATTCATTTCGATGATCATGTTGCAGTCGTCGGACCGGTCGGCCTGATGGATAACCGGTAACTGTTTCTGCTGATCATACATGAGGAAGATGTTCTGTTTATGTGTTGTCAGGGCGTAAAACTCCTCATGACCTTTACCATAGGCCCTCATATCAGCATAAATTTCAAAAATATTTGCAAAGGGCAATGCTGCACGGATCTGATGTACATATTTCAGAGCTGCCATACAACATACCCTGGAACAATATTCATGGTAATTTTTATTCCGGCTGCCGACACAATGAATTATTGCGATATTTCGTGGTTCTTTACCGTAGACAGTAAGTATTTTTCCTGCAAGGAGTTTTTCCTCAAATTCGAACGATGTGATTACATCCGGAAATTCCTTGTAATTATATTCTTTAATTACGGAAGGGTCGAACGGTTTTAACCCGACGGCTGCAATAATATTCCCGAATGCAAGTTCAACAGGATTATTCCCGTTTACGGTGATCAAAGTTTTGAAGTTGCCTATATAGCCGCTTACTTCAATGATTTCGGTATCAAGGAATACTGATATCTTAGGATTGCTCATTACCCGCTGAATAATTGGCCGGATCATCTGCTGTGCGCTTGAGAGATGAGGAAAAGTTAGATCAAACTTTAGAACCTGCCCCCCCAGATGGTCGCTCTTTTCAATCAGGTAAACTTGTTTCCCGGCATTTGCGATTTCGAGAGCGGCAATCATTCCAGAGATACCTCCACCGATAATCAGGGTAGCAGGATTAACATTAACAGACCGTTTTTGAAGAGGTTCATGATACCGAACGCGCCGGATGGCAGCTATGACCAGGTCGATGGCTTTGTTAGTGGCCTCCGTGCGGTCGGTATGGACCCATGAATCCTGCTCTCTTATGTTTGCCATTTCGAACAGGTAAGGATTGATCCCGGCCTTTTCACATGCAGTACGGAAAGTTAGTTCGTGAATTCTGGGAGAACAAGCCGCCACAACAACCCGGTTGAGGTTCTGTAATTTTATGTCTTTAATGATCAGATCCTGGCCGGGATCCGAACACATATATTTATAATTCTTGGCAAGTACAACATTAGGCAAAGTTTTAACTTCGTTGGTAACGGCTTCAACATCTACCATTTTTGCAATGTTTGTACCACACCAGCAAACATAAACGCCGATTCTTGGCTCTTCCATGAGGTCAGTTTTTTTTACAGATGTTTGGTTTTTCTGGGAACTGCATATCTTTTCAGATGCTGAAAATAAATGGCAAATGGTCTGTAAGCAAGGTGGGACCATTTCGAAAAAGGAACTTCAATCAGGATCATTGGAACTAAAACAGTCATATGAGTAATGTATGAAATATAGGTAGCATAGGGCATCCCGTTGATTCTGAAAATATGGATCAGAATTCCAGTTATTACTGTGAGGGTAAGCATAACCAGAAAAAGCCAGTCACTTACATGAGAGAAGTAAAACTTAACATCTTTCCTTCTCATTCTTCCTGTGATTGCAACAAAAAGCCCAATAAGCAGGCCGAACGTGGCATAATATCCGAGTATCCGTTGAGGGTGCCAGGCCGGGAGGATCTTTTCGGTCTGGAACCAGGGAAGGTATACCACAATGACGATGAACATGATAGTGTATCCTGACATCAACAGCCAATGTGAAACCCAATATCTTTTGTCTTCACATTTTCCAAACTTGGGTTGAACTGCAAAATTGAAAACCAGTCTCCAGAATTCACGGATGTGGACCCAGGCTGTAACTTTCGTATTGCCATGTTTCCATATAATTTTATAGTACATTCTCAGAATATTCGAGATAAGTAAACCGGCAACAACGATAGCCATTGTCCAGTCAAATGTCTCGATGATATTTATGGGAGCAAATGAATTAATTTTCACACCGCCCTCATCGGTCAACTCTTTGTTTAAGGTATATCCCATGGAGGGGAGTAGAACGAGGAATGCTATGATCACAAGCGCCGCAAAAACCAGGATGAAACCCAATTCCCAGATTTTTGAAGTATAGAATTTTCTTGAAAGACCTGTCCAGTCATAGATAGCAGTAAGATATCGTCGCAACGACATCATTAATTCACCGGGATTTGCATCCCTTGGACAGGTATTGGTGCAGTCGCCGCAATAATAACATAACCAAGGTTCGACGCTGGATTCGATTTCATTTTTCAAACCCATCTGCATCAATCTGATTTTTTTTCTGGGGAATAAAAATCCTTTTTCAGAAAGAGGACATATTGCCGTGCATGTGCCGCAATGGTAACAAGCATTCCAGTCGCCAATACCATATTGCATTAACTGGTTTCTTAATTCAGGTTGAAGGCGTGTGCTCATGTCATTTACTCCTTATTCATTATTCATTAACCGGTGATAATTCTCTGATTCGATTCTCAATTTTTTCAAGCGGGATACCACAGGTGTCAAGATAAACTTTCCCTCTTAAAATGCTCTGTATAACCCGTGCGGCTGCTGCAGAACCCTGTGCCACAGAATCGGGAATGTCTTTTGGACCCTGACATACCCCGGCAATGATGATCCCTCCCCTGACCGTACCGGTGGGATCGATGTTATAATGCATCTCTCCGAACCAACCTCCTTCGGAAATTGGAATGCCTAACATTTTACTCAGTTTCTCAGTGTCTTCTCCCGGTTCCAGCCCGACAGAAAGCACAACCATGTCGACTATGTTTTCTATGATTTCCGATCGAAGGATATCTTCACCCCGTATCATCAGTTTTCCGTTAATTTCTTCAACTTTAGCAGTTTTCCCGCGGATCATTGAAACTCCTTCTTCCCGGATACGTTCATAAAATTCTTCATACCCTTTCCCGAATGACCGCATGTCGATAAAGTACTCAAATACTTCTGCATTCGACAACTTTTCGAGTATGAGATGGGAGAACTTAAGCGAATACATGCAACAAACTCTGGAACAATATCTGTTATAATTTTTATCCCTGCTGCCGACGCAATGGATGATAGCAATTTTCTCAGGTTTTTCAGACTCTGTAGTGAAGATCCAATTTCCTTTTTTATCTTGTGAGCGGAAATGAATATTTCCACCCGTAGGGCCCGATGCGTTCAGAATCCTCTCAAACTCAAGCGAAGTAAGTACGTTGGGATATTTTCCATATCCGAACTGTACCATCTTTTTTGCATCAAAAGGTTTGAATCCCGTGGCAACAATAATGTTTCCTACATTGATTGTTACTTCCTGGTCCTGTTCATCAAGGTTGATGCAATCAGGTACCGGGCAGGCCTTTATACACGCGCGACATTTCCCGGTTTTCAGGTAGATACATGATCCGGAATCAATAAGGTACTTATTTGGAACAGCTTGTGGAAAAGGGATATATATAGCTTTTCTCATGGTAGTGCCTGCATCAAACTCACTAGGGGACTGGGCCGGGCATTTTTCCGCACATGTTCCACAGCCAATACATGTTTGAACATTTACCTTCCGGGCTTTCCTGAGAATCCTGACACTAAAATTTCCTGCTTCTCCAGAAACCTCCTGAACTTCACAATAGGTCATCAGCTTTATGTTAGGATTCTGGTTCACTTCAACCATTTTTGGAGTAAGAATACAGGCGGCACAATCCAAAGTTGGAAATGTTTTATCAAAAGTTGCCATTTTACCACCTATAGTGCCGGTTTTTTCAACCAGGTAAACAATATTATTGCTATATGCAATTTCCAATGCTGCTTGGATGCCTGTAATACCTCCGCCTATAACCAGTGTTGTATTATTAACAGGATTTTCCTCCGGAATAGCAGTTAGTTCGTACGACAGGTTTGCAATAAGAGTAGCCAAAACAGATTTCAGACGATCCATGTTTACAGAAGTGCCGGTACAATAATCATTAAAACTCGCTAATAAAACTTTATCCGGTCTTTTACCTGCTATTGCCATAGATTTAGAAAAGAGGGTCTTTACCGTACCGGGTAAGTTTCCAGCTATTATTAAGATGTCAATCGAGTTTTCTTCAATTTTAGATACAATGTTCTTTTCATTCCAGGTAAAATCATGGTATTGCCAAATCCTGGAAACATTTGGGAAAGTGAGTACATACCTCACCAACTCAGAATAATCTATGGGATCGGGGATGATGGATTGCGGATTATAAAAAAATATTCCGGTTCTCTCTGGATTTTTCATAAAATTGTTAATTAAATAACAAAGGACGGTTATTTAAGTCCAATAAAAAATGACTTAGGTCATGATTTGAAGAAATCAGTAGATTTATGTGGAAATTTATTCTATGACGCCTAATCGCGTAAGTTTGCCGTCAAGTGAAGGCGGTGAGTATCGAGTATGAAAATTTTTCTTCCCTTTATGTCGATCATCTTCGCCTCTTTGAATTCAGATAATAGACGAATGACCGTTTCGGGTACGGTTCCAATGATGTTAGCAATATCCATGCGTGTAATATTGAGGTAAGGCTTGGGATAAGCAGGAGCCGTATGGTGGAAAGACCGGTTAAGAAATAAAAGTGTTTCAGCCAGCCTTTGTCTGACCGGTTTATGAGCGAGCGAGACCATCCTTGTTTCTGCTTCTTCAAGCAACTTACTTAAGGTGATGATAAGAGATTTGGTGAAATCAGGATACTTTACCATCAATTGAAAGAAGTAGGTTTTATTGATGAAACAAACCTGCGAATCTTCGAGTGCCGAGGCTGATACCGAATAAGGATTTCCGCTTAGTAATGCTTTGAGCCCCATAAATTCAGCGGGAAAAACAATTCGGGTAATTTGTTCTCGCCCGTCGTAACAACGCTTGAAAATTTTAACTTTCCCTTCTCTTAAACAAAAAACTCCTTGCGGTTTCTTTCCTTCGGAAAAAATTACATATCCTTTTTTATAGATTCGAATTGCTTTATTTTCATTGATAAATCGAAGATCGGCTTTTATAAGTTTATTAAAGAAGTGGGAGGATCCTTCAGGACATCGTTCACAAAGTGGAGCTTCCGGGGTTTTCATCATGAATTGGCAGAATTGTTAATTTAATAACAAATATACCACATATTTTTAATCTACAAACACTATCTTTGTTGTTTAACATAGTTGAATATCTGCATAAATAATTTTACAGATGATAAGGAGATTGCAGCGCGTTGCATGGAAATAGCAGTAAACATATATATTAAAGGCCTTGTACAGGGTGTGGGATTCCGTCCATTCATATACCGACTGGCCAATGAAGCAGGAATTAAGGGCTGGGTAAAAAACACCAATGAAGGAATTGAAATCTTTGCCCAGGCCGGAAAAAATGAAATTAAAGCATTTATTGCCCATATCAAGCGAGATCATCCAATTGCATCCGTCCTTGACGATATACAAACAGTTCCCTCGACTTTTAAGAAAATACCCTCTTTTTCAATTCAACATAGCGAGAACAGGTCTTTGGAAGTGACCAATATATCTCCCGATATAGCCGTCTGTAAGGAATGTCTGGATGATATGATCAAACAACCAAACCGTTTAAGTTATCCTTTCGTCAATTGTACTAACTGTGGTCCCCGCTTTTCAATCATCCGGGATCTGCCTTATGACCGTGCGAGAACATCTATGTCGGTGTTCACCATGTGTAAATCATGCAGAGAAGAATATGACAATATTCAAGATCGGCGTTTTCATGCTCAGCCCATTGCCTGTCTTCATTGCGGTCCGAGTTACGAACTCCTCATAGGGAAAGAGAGATTCAGCGGATCATTTGATAAGATACCCGTAATGCTTTCGGATCTGTTGGTTGATGGTAAGATCATAGCCATGAAAGGTGTGGGGGGATATCATCTGGCTTGCAACGCATTTAACGAACAGGCGGTAAAGAACCTTCGTGAACGAAAAGAACGTGACGGAAAACCTTTTGCAATCATGTTTCGCGATATCGAATCGTTGACTCGTTACGCATATATCAATAAATTTGAACAAGATGCGCTTCAATCCTGGCGGCGCCCGATCGTGATCGTCGAAAAAAAGAACAGAAAAAATGATCCTCGACTTTCCCCGCTGATCAGCTCAGGTTTAAATAGTATTGGGGCATTTCTTCCATATATGCCCATTCATTTTTTATTATTCCGGTATTTCCAATTGCCGGCAATAGTACTTACCAGTGGAAATAAAAGTGCTGACCCTATTGTAAAAGACGATGCCGTTGCCATGACACAGTTAGGTCCCGTAGCCGAAGCCATACTAACGTATAACCGTGAAATCATTCATCGAACGGATGACTCGGTCGTTCGTGTAATAAATTCAAGAGAACGGCTGATCCGACGGTCACGCGGATATGTTCCGACACCCATCCATCTTTCACTGAATGCCGAAGGGATTGTGGCCTTTGGTGCCGAACTGTCATCCTGTTTTGGAATTGGTAAAGGTGAAAGCGCTATACTAAGCCAGTATATTGGCGACTTAAAAACCATGGATACATACACTTTCTATGAAAAAGCAATAAGCGATTTTTTATTCCTTTTCAGGGTAAAGCCTGAATTATTGGTTTGCGATATGCATCCGGAATATTTTTCAACAAAAAAAGCCATTGATTTTGCTGTTCTTCCTCTTATTCGTGTGCAACATCACCATGCCCATATCGCATCTTGTATGGCCGAACATGGCCTGGATGAAAAAATTATCGGAGTTGCATTCGATGGCACCGGACTAGGTACAGATGGAAAAATATGGGGAGGTGAATTCCTGGTTTGTGATTTGGCAGATTTTAAACGGGTGTTGCATTTTGAGTATATTTCCTTACCTGGTGGTGATCGGGCTATCGAAGAACCATGGAGAACTGCAATCGCTTATCTTTACAGAATCTTTGGAAGAAATTTTCAACAACTTCCGTTACCATTCCTGAGTATCCTGGGTGATAAAAAAATTCTGACCATTTTAAATATGATGGATCAGGGCGTTAATTGTCCATTGGCTTCCAGCGTAGGACGATTATTTGATGCCGTTGCCGCAATACTTAACCTTTGTCTTGAATCAACCTTCCAGGCGGAGGCCCCTATGCGATTGGAATCACTGGTCAGGAGTAATTGTAAAGAGAGTTATCCGTTCAAAATTAGGAAGACAATCAGGATTGAGGATACGATTAAAGAGATTGTACAGGATGTAATACAAGGAACAGACCTTTCCCTTATCTCAACAAAATTTCATAACACGATAATTTCCATTATTTTTGAATCAGTCAAGCTGATAACGAAAAAAGAAAAGATTAACAAAATTGTCTTATCGGGTGGCGTTTTTCAGAATAAATACCTCCTGGAAAACATTGAATTGCTGTTGAAAAGATCCGGTATGATCGTATATACGCACGAAAAAGTTCCTTCGAATGATGGCGGAATTGCCCTGGGACAACTTATTGTTGCTGCAGAAAGGAGGACCCTGAAATGTGTTTAGGTGTACCGGCACGGGTAATCCATATTGAAGGGTCTGAAGCCACAGTGATCCTGGGAAGTGTCAAATACAAAGCCAGCCTGCTGTTGCTAAATGATGTGAACCTGGGTGATTATATCCTTCTGCATGCGGGTTTTGCAATCGAAAAAATTGATTGTCTGGAGGCCGAAGAAACAATCCGGCTTTTCAATGAAATTTCTAATCTGGAAAAAGAATGAATACTGGTAATTTACCCTTTATTGATGAATTCCGGAATGAGAAGGTGGTTAACAGGATAGCCAGTCAAATAAAGGAAATTTCGAATAAAAAGGTTAACCTGATGGAGGTCTGCGGAGGTCATACCATGACTATTCATAAAAACGGGCTATCGGGATTTTTGCCGGAGAATATTACCCTGTTGTCAGGTCCCGGCTGTCCCGTATGTGTTTCAAGCACACGTTTTATTGATCATGCTATTGCCATCGGAAGATTACCGAATGTTATATTGACTACTTACGGCGATCTTATTCGTGTTCCCGGATCATCCTCCTCACTGGAAAAAGAACAAAGAAAGGGGGTTGAGATCCGGATTGTCTATTCAGTATTGGAAGCCCTTGAAATAGCGAAAGCAAGTAAAAAGAAAAAAGTGGTTTTTCTTGGGATCGGATTTGAAACAACCGCTCCGGCAAGTGCTGCTGCAATCCTCCAGGCTGTAAAGCAAAATGTTCTGAATTTTTATTTGTTAAGTGCACATAAGCTTATGCCTCCCGCTCTCGAAACACTGGTAAAGGAAGATAACCAAATCGATGGTTTTATTGCACCCGGGCATGTTAGTGCAATTACAGGGTGTGATATATATCGCAGACTGACAGATATTTACGGGAAAGCAGTTGTTATCTCCGGATTCGAACCGGTTGACATTCTTCAAACCATTTTGATGCTGGTAAAACAGATTGAGTCAAAGCAATTCAAGGTTGAAAATGAATATACACGGGTGGTCAGGCCAGAAGGAAATCCTATGGCTCAAACCCTCATGAAAAGGGTATTTACACCGGATAATGCTGAATGGCGTGGATTAGGGTGGGTACCGGAAAGTGGCCTTTCAATTTCGGAAGAATTTGCTGCCTTTGATGCAACCAGGAATTTTACAGTGAGTGTATTGGCCCGGGAATTACCCAAAGGATGTATATGCGGTGAAATCCTGACCGGAAAGAAGAAACCATCCGAATGTAAATTATTCGCAGTGGTATGTACGCCTATCAATCCTGAAGGAGCGTGTATGGTCTCTCCGGAAGGAGCATGTTCGATTTTTTATAAATATAGGGAATGAAAGAACGGGATCAGCAGATATCAATTCACCACGGTAATGGCGGTGTGCATATGAAAGCGCTAATCACCGAACTTTTTATGCATTTTTTTGAAAATGATTTTCTACTGGATCAATCAGATTCTGCTATCCTTCCGGTAATAGGGAAGAACATCGCTTTCACCACCGACTCTTTTGTTGTGGATCCTCTCTTCTTTCCAGGCGGAAATATTGGGACCTTGGCAATTTGCGGGACATTGAACGATCTGGCAGTCTCCGGAGCAAGACCCCTTTACCTGAGTGCCGGCTTTATCATAGAAGAAGGATTCAAAATCAAAAACCTGGAACGAATTGTCCGTTCCATGGCAAAAGAGGCCAAACAAGCAGGTGTTAAAATTGTCACCGGAGATACCAAGGTTGTAAATTCCGGCAAGTGTGACAAGCTGTTTATCAATACTTCCGGTGTTGGTGTAATTGATGCAAAGCATATCTCAATTAGTTCCGGGATAAGAGTTAAACCAGGGGATAAGATACTCTTGAACGGACCTCCGGGAGAGCATGGGTTAGCCATTATGCGGGCCCGCAAGATTTTTAACTTCAAATCAAACTTGAAATCAGATTGTGTATCGCTGTTCCCGTTAATCAGAGATATATTAAAAGCCTCCGACCGGATTAGTTTTTTGCGGGATGCTACCCGTGGAGGTGTTGCAACAGTGGTAAATGAAATTGCCCAGAAATGCAAGGTTGGAGTGGAAATCGATGAAACCTGTATTCCGGTAAATACCGATGTAAGGGTTATGTGTGAGATTTTGGGATTCGATCCGTTATATATAGCCAATGAAGGGAAAGTTGTTGTAGTAGTTGATCCTGCTGATGCAATCACCGTTATAAATACCATGCGAAAAGTGAAAACGGGAAGAAATGCCGCTATTATTGGAGAAATATCTTCCAATCATAAAGGTAAGGTGGTTTTTAAAACCAGATCAGGGGGAAAAAGAATCCTGGATGAACTGATGGGTGATCAGTTGCCAAGAATCTGTTAAAATAGTTACAATTAAAATTTTTTGTCATGCACGAATTATCCCTGGCAATGTCGATTCTGGATGTGGCTGCAAAGGAGATAGAAAAATATAATACCGTAAGGGTTCAGGAAATACAACTGGAGGTTGGAGCTTTGTCGGGAGTTGATGCAGAAGCGCTCGAATTTGCACTATCATTTGCTGTTAAAAATTCATTCCTGGAAGGAGCTTCCGTTAAGATCATTCATACCGAAGGATTGGGATTATGTTCCCGGTGTAATGATTCTTTTATCATGGCTGAAGTCTGGACACCCTGCCCGAGTTGTAACCTACCTGCCTGGAAGATCCTAAAAGGGGAGGAGTTGAGGTTTTTGTCACTTACGGTGAATGATTAAAATATTTTTTGATGTAAAATTGTAAAACTGTTTTTTATGTGTGAGACATGTGGATGTGGTGAGACGGGATCTTACCAAATTAATAAAGCCGGTCAGAATGAATCAGATGTCAGCGGATATGAGCATTCACATCCCCATGACCATCCTCACCCCCATGATGATAGTCATCCCGGGCAACGGATTTTGAAGGTGGAAAAAGATATTCTGCAAGAGAATAATTTAATGGCCGAACGGAACAGAGGATTTTTTGATGCGAAAGGGATTCTATGCATCAACCTTGTAAGTTCGCCCGGTTCTGGAAAGACAACCTTGCTGGAGCATACAATTAAATCGTTGAAAAAGAATTTTCCTGTGTATGTCATCGAGGGTGACCAGCATGGAATGCTTGATGCCGAGCGACTTGCAAAATTTGGAATACCGGCGGTTCAGATCAATACAGGCTCGGGCTGTCACCTGGATGCCTATATGGTGAACAAGGCGTTGAAATCCTTGAATCTTAGCGATCATTCCTTGTTGTTTATTGAAAATGTAGGTAACCTTGTATGTCCGGCTTTGTTTGATCTTGGAGAAGCCCGAAGGGTTCTTGTCATGAGCGTTACGGAAGGGGAAGATAAACCGATCAAATATCCACAGATGTTCCGTTCGGCGCAGCTTTGTATGATCAATAAAACGGATCTGCTGCCTTACGTGGATTTTAATATGGAGAAGGCAAAAGAAAATGCCAGGATGGTCAATAGTTCACTTGAATTTTTGGAGATTTCGGCAAAAACCGAAGAAGGATTAGACCTTTGGTTTGAATGGTTGTTAAATCATCTAAACAATATTTAGCCTTGGCCCGCTATTTTCTTAGACTTGCATACGATGGCACACACTATCATGGCTGGCAGCGTCAGAAAAACGCCCCTTCCATACAACAAATCTTAGAGGAATCCATTTCCATGATGCTCCGGGATTCAGTGAAACTCACTGGAGCAGGACGAACCGATACAGGAGTTCATGCTAAAGAGTATTTTGCTCATTTTAATTTTAATCGGGAAATCAGGAAACCTGAGCTGCAGAAATTAATTTTCAAACTCAACAGTTATCTTGATCCGGACATCGTGATTTACGATATTTTCCCCGTTTCAGAACAAGCACACGCACGCTTCACTGCCACCGCAAGAACGTATAAATATTATATCACCACACGAAAGAATCCATTCAGGAATCAGTTTACCCATTTTTTATTCGGTAAAATTGACGTTGACCTTATGAAACAGGGAGCTGATATCATTAAGCAATATGATGATTTTACCTCTTTTTCGAAAGTGGATACAGATACCAAAACCAACATTTGTAAAATTTACCGTGCATTTTGGGAATGGGAGGGAGAAGAGCTTGTATTTACTATCACTGCAAATCGTTTTTTACGGAATATGGTACGTTCGATTGTGGGAACATTACTGGATATAGGCACCGGCAAAATGTCGCTGAATGAATTAAAGAAGGTGATAGAAAGCAGAAATCGGGCGAATGCAGGTGATTCCGTTCCAGCCAGGGGTCTTCATCTGGTACAAATTGAATATCCTTTGGATCTTTAAGCGGGTTATTTCTTTTCTTTGTTTTTAAATAAAGATAACGCAGCCTGCTTTATAGCTTTGGAGCTCAATCCGAATTTGTCCATGAGTTCCCTTGGATTACCGGATTCACCAAAATGATTCCTCATCCCGATCATTTCAATCCGTACTGGACAATATTTGGAAACAATTTCGGCGACAGCACTGCCTAATCCACCGGCAATCTGATGCTCTTCTGCCGTTATGATAAGACCTGTCTCCTTAGCGGCTTTGATTATGACCTCTTCATCGATCGGTTTTATGGTGTGCAAGTTCACTACACGAGCATAAATTCCTATGCTTTCAAGCAGGGCAGCAGCCTGCAATGCTTCCCAGGTCATGTGTCCGGTTGCTATAATGGTCAAATCTGAACCATCATGAAGTACCTGGGCTTTCCCGATTTCAAATGGCATTTTTTCATTGGTGAAATCGGGCATTGGTTCACGGCCAAAACGAATATAGACAGGACCCTGCAGTTTTTCAATAGCTGCCAGGGTCAGTAAATATGTTTGTGTTGCATCACAGGGTGACAGAACGGTCATATTGGGCAAAACCCTCATAACTGCAATATCTTCCAAAGCCTGGTGTGTTGCTCCGTCGGGGCCGACTGAAACACCGGCATGAGCTCCGCCAATGATCACATGAAGATTATTATAACACACGGATACCCTGATCTGATCGGCGCTACGGAGGGAAGCAAAAACTCCGTAGGTTGAAAAGACCGGGATCTTTCCTGCAAGTGCCAGTCCGGCAGCCACTCCGGTACAGTTTTGTTCTGCAATCCCTAGTGTAATGAACCTTTCCGGAAATCTTTCGGCGAACAAGTTTACCCCCACTGAAAAGGTGATATCAGCACCAATTGCAACCACACTTGGATTCCGTTCACCTGCCGCTAGTAATCCTTCTCCAAATCCGTTTTTTGTCGCCTTGTTCCCTCTGTTTACGAATTCCACCATCAATATCGTGTTTTATAAAACTACGCTACATCACTCCTTCGCTATTTCTTTTATAAACTCCATAGCCTGTTCTCCGGAAGGAGCTTTCCCATGCCATCGGTAATCGCCTTCAATACTTGAAACGCCTTTACCCATGATGGTATGAGCGATTATCACTGTTGGTCTGCCGGAATTGTATGGTATTGCTCCGAATGTTTTTAGCATCTGGTGGTGGTCGTGTCCGTCACATTCAAAAACATTCCAGTTAAAGGAATTCCATTTTTTTTGCAAGGGTTCCAGTTGCATTACATTCTCCGTGCATCCGTCAATCTGCAGACCATTCCGATCGATAATAGCGACCAGGTTGTCCAGTTTATGATGGGAAGCCGCCATGGCGGCTTCCCATACGGAACCTTCCTGAAGTTCACCATCCCCAAGGATACAAAAAACTTTCCATACTTTTTTATCCATTTTTGCAGCCATGGCCAAACCGACCGATACCGATAATCCTTGTCCAAGAGAACCTGCTGATAACTCAATACCCGGTAATCCGTGTTCTCTGCCAGGGTGTCCCTGGAGACGGCTTCCCAATTTTCTTAAGGTTAATAATTCTTCAACAGGAAAATATCCTGAATGGGCAAGGGTAGAATATAAAACCGGGGCTACGTGCCCGATTGATAAAACAAGACGGTCCCTTTCTTCCCATTGAGGATTACTGGGATCATGATTAAGAATCGAAAAGTAAAGGAGTGAAAAAATATCCGCAAGGTCAAGGCATCCACCGAGATGGCCCGAACCGGCTTCTGCAAGACTTTGAATAATGGATACCCGAATGGAGTCAGCCGCTCTTTTTAGGAGGGAAGGATCGGATATTGCTTTAACAACCATGAATTATCGCATATCTTCGATATCCACACCAGGAAATTTTGATGCATCAAAAATAAAATCACTGGATTGAACCGGAACATCGGTTTGGTATTTTGTGATCTTATAAATGTAGATACTGCCACTTTTGTCAAATAAGGAGAAACTTTTAACCTGCTTCTTATTTTTATCTATACCCAGGATTGCCTTTGTTATATTTTTTTGCTTGATAGGAATTAATTCGATCAATTCAATATTCGAATCCTGGTTCTTTTCTTTGATGATCTTACTTTTATAGTTGAAGTTGTAAGAGGTAAAGAGCTTTGATGGGGTCATCGCATCATCGGTATCTTCCATTGAGTGGATCTGTACTTCATTTGAACTTTCAATATAAGTCCAGATTGCTTTTCCATCACTGAAGATAATCCGACCGGCAGCATTCAATCTATATTTATCATCGGCAACGAGTAAGCTCCCGGTTTTTTCTTCATTTACTTTTGCTTTTACGTTTATCATGGAACAAGAGAAATCCACCTTAATTGACTTGTACGATTTTACTTTTGCACTTACCTCATCCAGTAATTCACTTGATTTGGTATCTTTCCCTTGCGAATAAACAGATATCACCAAAAAGCTAAAAATAAATGTCATTAAGATTTTCATGTGTTAATAATTTTTTTAATTAATGGTCATATGGAATATCCATTATTATCATCCGTGGTTTGCATGAACGATATTTGTATGGATATTTCATAATTTTAAAATTTCTATATGGTTTTAAAACTTAAGATTAAACAGCTAATCATCGATTAATCCTTTAAGGAACTGTTCCAGCGCTCCAAGATCCTTGAACTTTACTTCTCTTGCTTTACTTCCTTCAAATGATCCCACAATACCGGCAGCTTCGAGTTGATCAATAATTCTTCCGGCACGGTTGTATCCAAGTTTGAGTTTCCGCTGGATCAGCGAAGTTGAACCATGCTGATGCTGAACAACCAGCCTTGCTGCATCCGCAAAAAACTCATCTTTTTCATTTGGATTAAATTCCTTACCCGATTCATTCTCTTCATCATAATATTCAGGCAATGCAAATGCATCTGGATAGCCTCGTTGAGAACCGATAAATTCAGTGACACGGTCAATTTCAGGAGTATCGACAAAAGCACACTGCAGACGTATGACGTCGCTTCCTGTTGAAAGAAGCATATCACCTCGTCCGATAAGTTGATCTGCCCCGGAGGTATCCAGGATTGTCCGGGAATCAATTTTGGAGATTACACGAAATGCAATTCTAGCCGGGAAGTTTGCCTTTATCGTACCGGTGATGATATTTACGGAGGGACGCTGTGTAGCAATGATCAGATGAATTCCTGTCGCCCTGGCCAGCTGTGCAAGGCGGGTCAGGGGCGTTTCAATTTCCCTCCCGGCAGTCATGATGAGATCGGCAAACTCATCAATTATCAGAACAATATAAGTTAAAAAACGATGTCCCTCTTGTGGATTCAGTTTCCTGGCAAAGAACTTATCATTGTATTCCTTAATATTCCTGACTTGAGCATCCCTCAGCAGATCATAGCGGTTGTCCATCTCAATATTTAGAGAATTTAAGGTACGGATGACTTTCTTGGTATCCGTTATAATGGCTTCTTCCGAATCAGGAAGTTTGGCAAGGTAATGGCGTTCGATCTTGGAATAAAGGGTTAGTTCAACCTTTTTCGGATCTATTAAAACGAATTTTACCTGGGATGGGTGCTTCTTGTAAAGCAGCGAAGTAATGATGGTATTCAAACCCACTGACTTGCCCTGACCGGTAGCTCCTGCCATCAGGAGATGAGGCATCCTGGCCAGGTCGGCGATGAAGGTCTCATTGGAGATTGTTTTTCCCATCACAAAAGGCAACTCAAAACTGCTTGTCTTGAACTTTTCGGATCCAAGCAATGATTTGATAGATACGATTTCCGGATGCTGGTTGGGAACTTCAATTCCGATGGTCCCTTTTCCGGGAATGGGGGCGATGATCCTGATGCCTAAAGCTGCAAGACTCAAGGCAATATCATCTTCAAGGTTCTTTATCCTTGAAATCCGGACACCAGCTTCGGGTACAATCTCATACAGGGTTACGGCAGGCCCAATAGTGGCTTTGATCTTTTGAATCTTTATATCGTAATTTCTCAGGGTCTGAACGATCTTATCTTTGTTGGCTTCCAGTTCCTCTTTCCTCACATTAACTGCTTCACTGCCATAATCATTTAGGAGATCAAGCGGGGGAAATTTATATTTTGGCAGATCAAGGGTTGGATCAAACGGGGTGTCAAGCGTATAATGTTCAATTTTCCCGTTTCCCGGAATTTCTTCAATTGGCTTTTCTATTTGTAGTTCAATGCCGGATTTATTTTCGGCCGAAGTCTCTATTTCTGGCTGTAATTCAAGATCAATATCACTATCCTGACCGGACGGTTCTTTAAAGTTGTTTTCAACCATAACCGGATTTTTTTGATTTTGCGCAGGATCGCCTGAATCGATGTCAGCCTCTGGAACTATCTCCATCACATCCTCCGCGGCTGTTTCTGGTATCGGCTTGGACTTTAGCCAACGGAAAGGAATATTGAAAGCAAGAATAAAAAAACTTAAAAAGGTAAATCCAAGCAACAACCCGAGACCCGTAATACCAAGAAATTCAATCAGCCAAAGGTTCATTTGAAAACCGTATGCTCCGGAAAGCAAATCATTTTCCGGCACGGTCAGACCGAAAAAGACGGGAATCCATAAGATACCGAAAAAGCAATACTCCAGAGTTTTTAAAATTGGAAGAAGAGTTATATTAAAGAACAATTTCATCCCTGAATTAAAAAGCAGGATAATGAATAAAAAAGCGGCAATACCGAACCATTTGGAAATAAAAAGAAAGGCAAAAATTGCACCCACCTTTCCCATCCAGTTTCCGACAGGCATTTTATTATCAAAAAGATGATCAAATGAAAAGTGCTTATATACGGTATCTGTAAAGCTAAAGTCGGTTTTCCATGTTTGTAAGTAAGAAACAAACGAGAATAATAAAAAAAGGGCCGTAAGAAGAAAAAAAAGTCCGATTACCCGGAAACGCTGTTCCCGTTTAGCGAGTTCCTGAACCGAAAGTTCCCGTCTTACTTTTTTCGGCCTTTCTTCATTTTTTTCTTTCTTCCTTTTCGGTTTTTGTTCTTTAACCGGAGCTGTCTGAATCGGGTCTCCCTCGTCCTTCTGCTCTTCCCTAAAGGCGTTAGTTTTTATCGGGTTGTTATACTTGGCCATGGATCATTATTCCATTCCTCCGAATTTGGATTTCAATTCTTCTTGGGTGGTTAACTTATAGTCAGGAGGAATCTCAAAAAGTTTTGAAGGTATACTTTTCTTTTCAATGTTTGAAACAGAAAATTTCATGGTGAATTGCTGGGTTTTCATTGTAAATTCCATGAGGACACCGTCAATATCCTTGTATAGGGGATTGTCGAAATTTAATGCCTTAGTGCCAAACTCCTCTGTATAAAAAACCTCATAAGTTGATTTTACGCCTTTATCCTCAACAGTCACGATAGCTTTCTTGCAAGTATAACCTGCGATGAGTTTTGTTTCACTACTTAATTCTACCGTTGGTTTTGCCCCGCTGGCATTTTCTTTTTCAATTTCCTCGGCGGTCTGTTTAACAGCGAATTTCTGCCCCATCATATCGATCAATCCAACTTTTGTTTTTTGCACATAATCGATGATCTCTTTTTGATTTCCCATTCCGGTGTTAATTTCCGTTAGTGCTTTCTCTCCTTTAACGGAAATTGTCATCAGTTTAGGAAACATAGCCAGCTGACTTTCCGTAAATTTACTATCAGGGTAAGTTATTTTATATGTTATAACTCCTTCAAACGGTTTGCCGGACCATACCTGATAAGGACAAAAAAATAGAATAAATGTAAAGGCTACAATAAGTGCTGATATCTTTTTCATTGCGAAAGAATTAAGTCGTTTTTACAAAAGTAATTATTTTACAAATCGAAATAGCTTGTTAAACCGGATTTTTCCATCCAGCAGCGATTTGTTCGGATCCATGGAAAGCCATACGAAGACAGCCTTCCCCACTACGTGGTCTTCGGGAACGAATCCCCAGTACCTTGAATCGGCGGAGTTGTGACGGTTATCACCCATCATCCAGAAATAGTTCATAGAAAAAGTATATCGATTTGTCTCTTTCCCGTTAATGAAAATCTGTCCATTCCTGATCTGTAAATCATTTCCTTCGAATACCTTGATGATCCTGTTGTAAAAGCATATATTATTGAGGGTAAGGGTTACTGTAACTCCCTTTTTAGGCACTACAAGGGGACCGAAATTATCTACATTCCATTTATAATTTGAATCAAAGGGGAATATATCAGGATTCCAGATCCCTGCGGCTACAATTTCAGGAACAATTGATACGACATTACTGAATTGGCGTACCTTTTCCAGGGCGGCATCCGACAAGGTCATCTCATATGTTCCGTTATTATCGGTACCAACATTCTCGGTAATATCAATTTTGGTTAAATTATTTATATTAATAGGACTACCGTCAGTCTTAACAAGATATTTAAATTGTCTTCTTCCGGGATTTTGCTCTTCTCGACCGTTGATAAATACTTTTCGATCAATAATTTGAATGGTATCCCCCGGTATCCCGATACATCGTTTGATGAAATTTTCCCTTTTATCGACAGGGCGCGCAATAATCTCACCGAAATAATCTTTGTTATTCCAGACGGCATTTCGTCCGAATTGCCTGACTAACTGATAATAACTGATGTTGCTCTGAAATTTTGTTGATAGGGTATCTCCATCCGGATAATTGAAAACAACAACATCCATATTGTGGATCTTTGATAGTCCCGGAAAACGATAGTACGGCAATTTGATCCATTCGAGGTATGATTTTGTGGATTCGGTCAGGGGCAACGTGTGATGGACAAATGGAAAGGAAAGGGGGGTGTTTGGAACTTTGGGGCCGAAACTTACTTTGCTTACGAAAAGATAATCCCCAACAAGTAAGGTCTTTTCCATGGAAGAAGTCGGAATGGTATAAGCTTCGATAAGGAAGATGCGGATAATACTGGCAGCAATTACGGCAAAAATAATGGCATCGACCCATTCACGTATGGCTGATTTTTTTACGGGAGGCAGTTTGGAAGGATCGTAATACTTCTCTTTTGATGAGAAGGCAAGGTAAGGAAGGTAACAAAACGGGAAAATGACGGCAAGCGCTTGTTGGCCGAGACCGTATTTTTTAAAGCATTTAGCCACTTCGACGATCATCAGGAGAACAACAAAAACATTGATGAAAGGAACAAGAAGGAAGAAATACCACCATAAGGGACGCTTAATAATCTTCAGCCAGATGTACAGATTATAAAACGGTATGAGAATATACCAACCCTTGTATCCGGCTTTTTCAAAAATTCCCCAAAGCCCAACCAGGGAAGAGAGGAAAAAAAATACAGAAATAACTAAATATAAATTCATACGATGATGGTTATTTAAAGTTAATAAACGATATTTCAGGTAGTTTCTTGTTTCTGACCTGATATTTTTTGTGATTGAAGCATATCTTTCATTGAAAAAATACCTTTTTTACCGATAACCCACTCGGCTGCCAGCATTGCACCCATCGCAAATCCTTTTCTGCTTTTTGCAGTATGGATGATCTCAATGGTATCTACTTCAGATTCATAACGGACGATATGCGTACCGGGTACATTTTCGGTACGATATGATTTAATTTCTATTTCTTCCGGACTTTCAGATATTTCTTTTACCCATTTCTCTTTTCTTTCGATATTTCTGATGATATCGTTGGCAAGTACAATAGCGGTTCCGCTAGGAGCATCTTGTTTGTGGATATGGTGCGTCTCCTCAATAGAAATTTCATATTCTCCCCATTGTGACATCTGTGCAGCAAGAAACCGGTTCACCTCAAAGAAAATATTTACCCCGATACTGAAGTTGGCAGCATAGAACAGGCATTTTCCTTTATCCAGGCAATCCTGGAATACCCTTTCTTCTTCGTCATGCCATCCGGTAGTGCCGGTGACTATAGGGATATCGGCTTCGAAACAACGGTTTATATTGTCAACTACACTATCGGGAGTTGAAAAATCAATTCCAAGGTCACACGCTTCCAGAAAATGACCTTTTTCTTCCCAATCCCCAAGGTTATCGATGATTAAAGCGATCTCATGACCCCGTTTCCTGGCTATTTTTTCGATCTCCTGGCCCATCTTGCCATATCCTAAGATTGCAATTTTCATGTGTTAAAAATTTAGATATAATGCTTATATGGAATATCCGTTATTATCCTCCACTTCTTGCATGAACGATGTTTGTATGGATATTTCATATAAAATAATCGATGATTATTATTAAAAATTAAGTTTTATTTTCAATCCCGTTGATGTCTGATTCCGGAATCCAACCGGCTGGATCGTTGGCTCTATTTTTAATGATAATTTATCGCTTATATTGAATGTGTATAGGTGCGCATCCACCGTAGCATCAACTATATTTAAAATGTACCATAAGGCTGTAATAAGACAACTTATTTCAAGATTCCGTCGATAATATTCCCGTGCAGATAACAATTCATCTTTGGTATATTTGTTTACAAGATCACTATAGGACCCATTCATATTACCGTAGGAAGATTCAATGTAGGCACATTTATAATCAATATACAGATTGGTATTGAAAACTATAAAATAAGTCATAACGCCAAATCCTGCATATATGATGGGAACTTTCCAATACTTTTTGTTATATATCTGTCCAAGCCCCGGCACAAAAGTTGACATAAGTGTTGCCTTGGTGGCAGAATGCTCTTTCTCTTTGATTGAATCGGGCAATTCAGGTTGATTACTGTTAACTTGAGAGAAAATTTGTTTTGGGAAAAACAGTAGTAAAGAAAAAGAGAAAACTAAAAGGGAAAATACTTTCATCTAGGATTCAAGTTTGGATAAAATCCTGCTGAAATCTTCATCTGAATCAAACAAAATGATGATTGATCCGGTCCCTTTACGGTTCACCTTAACCTCAACTTTCGATTGAAGTTTTGCATTCAGGGAAGCTTTTGCAAGTTCAAACTTTGCAGGAAGGAATGAGCCCTCACCTTTTTTTGTGAGCTTTTTACCTGATTGAAGGGTACGTACCATCTCTTCCACCTGACGAACCGATAACTTCCTGATCAGAATTTTTTGCAGGATCAATAGTTGATCTTTTTCATTTTCCACATTAATTATAGCCCGTGCATGGCCCATGGTGATCAACTCGTCACGGAGGGCAACCTGAATTTCAGAAGGAAGCTTGAGCAGCCGGATGTAGTTGGATATAGTTGTCCGGTCTTTACCAACTTTCTGGCTTAATTCTTCCTGCCGTATCTTACACTCTTCGATCAGACGCTGGAAACTAATAGCTATTTCTAAAGGATTGAGATCTTCACGCTGAATATTTTCAACAAGAGCCATTTCCAGCATTTGTTCATCGTTGGCCACTCGAATAAAAGCCGGAATTGTTTCTAATCCTGAAAGTCTGGCCGCTTTTACTCTTCTTTCACCGGCAATTAATTGATATTTGTCATGTCCAAGTTTCCTGACGGTAACCGGTTGAATGATTCCCTGTTGCTGTATGGAAAGCGCAAGTTCAGCAAGTTCAGATTCGTTAAAATGGTTTCGCGGTTGAAATGGATTTGACTCGATCTGTTCGATTTTAAGCTGGGCAACGGAACCCAAAAGATAATCGGTTGCGATTTCTCGGGTTTGAACTTCCGTTTCGGGACTGTCAAGTAATGCACTTAAACCCCGTCCTAAGGCCTTTTTCTTTCCGTGGCTATCAGACATTGATTTCCTTTTCTTCGTTTTTCAATCGGGTGAGGTCGTTTTTTTGAAGAATCTCCCGCGCGAGATTCAGGTAATTAATAGCTCCGACACTGTTTATATCATGCATCATGATTGTAGCTCCAAAGCTGGGAGCTTCTCCAAGTTTTGTGTTACGGTTGATAATGGTTTTAAATACCATTTGTTGAAAATGCGTCTTTACCTCCTCAACTACCTGCTTGGCAAGGTTTAACCGGTTATCATACATAGTTAGAAGAATCCCCTCGATATCCAGGGCAGGATTTAGTCGTGACTGGACAATTTTTATTGTGTTCAACAGTTTGCCTAAACCTTCCAATGCAAAATATTCACATTGAACCGGAATGATAACGGAATCTGCTGCAGTAAGGGCATTAACGGTTATCAGACCCAGAGAAGGAGAACAGTCAATAATTACAAAATCATAGGAGTCCCTTACTTTGCTGATCACCTTACGCATCATTTTCTCCCGGTTTGGCAGATGGATCATTTCAATCTCAGCACCAACGAGATCAATATGTGCAGGGATTAGATCCAGAAAGGGTGTTGTCGTATTAAGAATGATGTTGCAAGGTTCAACGTCATCTATGATGCACTCATAAATGCTTGTTTTAATATTCCTGGGATCAAATCCCACACCGGAGGTAGCATTGGCCTGGGGATCGGAATCAATGATCAACGTTTTATGTTCCAGAACAGCAAGTCCTGCTGCAAGGTTAATAGCGGTGGTTGTTTTACCAACCCCACCCTTTTGATTAGCAATTGCAATTACTTTTCCCATCAGGTATTTACTCCAATTTCACAAAAATACACCTAAATAATGCTCCGGGTTACAATGTTGAAAAGTTTTAAAAACAAACAAGCCGTCCGGAGAGACAGCTTGTTTGTATCGTTTTATTATAAGTTGAAATTACTGAGGATCTGTTTCCGTTGTTAGATCCTCAAATTTAATATCGGTATGTTTTAGTTTTCGTTCTTTACCTGCCAGGGTTTCCGTTTCCTCCAACTCAACCTCCGGGCTAGCCGGAGCTTTCCCCGTCTTTATGAATTCAATCGCATCAGAAAGGCCATTATTGAATTTCTCAAAATCTTCTTTATATAAAAACAATTTATGTTTTTCATAAAAGAATTTGCCCTGTTCGTTGTTAAACTTACGTTTACTTTCGGTGATGGTAAGATAGTATTCTTCGCCAACCGTGGCTTTTACATCGAAAAAATAGGTGCGTTTTCCAGCCCGTACGGCACGTGAGAAAATTTCTCCCCTGTCCCGATCCTTATTTTCAAGATCTTCCATGAATGCATTCCTGGTTTAAAATGTGTTCTTCAATTTTCAGCAAACGCAAAAATAAAAATATTATTTGAAAACAAAATTTTATTTTAATTTCATTAGATTTGCAGCCCAAATAAAGCATTCCAAAACCATGTTCTTTTTCATTCAATGATCATGCTAGGCAGAAGACATTTCCGCGTTAAAGTACTTCAGGGGCTTTATGCATTTTTCCAGGGCGGAGAATCCCGTGTTGAATCGGCTGAAAAAAATCTTTTACAAAGCATTGACAAGATGAATGAACTATTTTACCTCCAGATTTCATTCCTGCTTGAAGTTCTTCATTTCTATGAAATTAGGATGGAAGAAGCCAAATATAAGTTCATTCCCAGTGAAGCTGATCTTAATCCCAACCTTAAACTGTTGGGAAATAAGCTGCTGATTCAACTTCAAACAAATCATCACGTCTCCGACACGATTAAACGATATAAAATCTCCTGGAGTGAGGAACAGGAAATGGTCAGAAAGGTATACCAAAAGATCAAAAACAGCAAAGAACTTTTAGAGTACCTTAATTCGGGGAATGCTTCCTATGGGGAGGATAAAGAATTTCTTTCAAGAGTTTTTCGGAAATTTATTGTAAAATCGGGTGATTTACGTTCGTTTTGCGAAGAGCGGTTTTTATATTGGGCCGATGATTTTGATGTGTCATCCATATTTATTCTAAAGATGCTTAAACTATTGGATGAGAATTTTTCTGAATCAGATTCACCGGAGGATTTATTTCATAAAGAACATGCTGATGATCCTGCAGATGATCGGAAATTTATCCAGGAACTTTTCCGCAAGACCATTTTACACAGTGAGGAACATGAAAAACTGATAGAATCACGAACCCGGAACTGGGAACTCGAACGAATTGCCCTTACAGATATAATTTTGATTAAAATGGCTTTAACTGAATTGCTTTATTTCTCTCAGATTCCGGTCAAAGTAACCCTGAATGAATATATTGAACTTTCAAAACAGTTCAGCTCTCAAAAAAGTAAATCGTTCATCAACGGGATTCTTGATAAACTGGTTGCCGATTTATTGACTGAAAATAAAATTAAAAAGCGGGGCAGGGGACTGATGACTTGACGATGGATTCTGTGCTGAAGTTTTTCAGAATGTTATTACAGAAATAATATTTCCCTGAACCTGACGTTAGATAAAAGAAAATAATTGATTATCGTGCGAAACCTACCCAGAAGAATTCTTTTCCTGTATTTCATCTTATTCTTTTTCCTGAACGAAGTATGCGCCCAGATTGGAGGTAGCCATACCTATGAGTTTTTAAATCTTACCAACTCTGCCAGGATCGCTGGGATGGGTGGAAATTTCCTCGCAATTAAAGATAATGATGTTACCCTGGCCTTAGCGAATCCGTCGCTTATTACCCCCGAAATGCATAACCAGCTTGCTTTTAGTTTTGTCAACTATTTTACCGGATTAAATTATGGCTATTTGATGTATTCGAGGACGTTCAATAAAGCAGGCAGTTTCGTCGGGACGCTCCAGTTTATCGATTATGGAGAATTTACCGCAGCCGATCCTGCAGGAAATATTTACGGCACCTTTCATGCCTCTGAATATGCTTTGAATATTGGATGGGGACGTCAGCTAAGTCAACATTTTTCGATTGGTGCAAATGGGAAACTGATCTATTCTGCACTGGAAAGTTATAATTCGTTCGGTATTGCGGTCGATGTTGCCGGTACTTATATCACCAAAGAACAAACCTTTACTGCCTCCTTGATTGGTAGAAATATCGGGGCGCAGCTTGTCCCATACAGACCGGGCCAGTATGAATCACTACCTTTTGAATTGCAAATAGGTTTATCACAAAAATTAAAGCATATTCCAGTCCGCTTTTCCGAGTTGCTTACCCATCTTGAAAAGTGGGACCTTTCTTACACCGACCCGAATGACCCGGCAAACCAGAAGGATCCGATCACCGGGGAGACTAAACAAAAATCAGGTATTGGTAAATTCGCAGATAACCTCATGAGACATATCGTTCTTGGGGCTGAAGTGACCATAGCAAAAATTTTGTCCATTCGAATTGGTTACAATTATCAGCGAAGACAGGAGCTGAAGCTTTATAATAAAGCGGGATTAGCCGGCTTTTCCTTGGGAGTTGGTCTCCGTATCAAAATGTTCAGCCTGAGCTATACACGTGCAACCTTTCAAGCCGGAAGTCCAAATCCAAATTTCATAACTCTTTCCGTAAATTTGCAGGAGTTTTCCAAGAAGAAACAATGAATGTTACTATCGACCCTCACTCCGGTTTCTGCTTCGGTGTTGTTTATGCCATTGAAGTAGCGGAGAGGGAATTGAAAAACTCCGGGATGCTTTATTGCCTGGGAGATATTGTGCATAACAATATGGAAGTTAATCGTCTGAAAAGGATGGGATTAGTCATTATCAATCACGATGACCTCAAGGATCTGTATAATTGCAAGGTGCTCATCCGGGCACATGGTGAACCTCCGGAGACATACCAGGTCGCATTGAAAAATAATATTAAATTAATCGATGCTTCTTGTCCCATTGTACTACACCTTCAAAATGTTATCCATCAGGGCTTCCAGGAGATGCAGGAAATATCCGGACAGATTGTAATTTACGGTAAGGAGGGTCATGCCGAGGTTAATGGTCTGAAAGGACAAACCAACGGTACAGCGATTGTCATAGGCGATGAAAATGATCTCCATAAAATAGATTTCTCACGTCCAATCCGCTTTTACAGCCAGACAACAAAGAGTGTTGAGGGGTTCAATAAAATTGTTAAGATTATTGAAGAAAAAATGAGAGAGGTTTCTTTAAATGGAAAGATAAATTTTGAATGGAATGACAGCATCTGCAGGCAGGTCTCAAACCGGTCGGGACAACTCCGCGAATTTGCTGCAAAATTTGATGCTGTGATCTTTGTCAGTGGGAAGAAAAGTTCAAATGGGATGATCCTGTTCCAGGTATGCAAGGAGATCAATCAAAAGACCTATCTGGTTTCAAGTCGGTCAGAACTTCAGAAGGAATGGTTCTCCGGACTTAATAATATTGGTATTTGTGGTGCGACTTCAACTCCGATGTGGCTGATGGAAGAAATTAGTGAAGAAATTCAGCAAATTTCTGTCTGATATGTATCTTCAAAAACTTACCGTTCATAATTTTAAAAACTATATTCAGGCCGATTTTTCATTTTCCAATAACATAAACTGCTTTATCGGTAACAATGGTGTTGGAAAAACAAACTTACTTGATGCTATTCATTATCTTTCATTCTGTAAGAGTTATTTTACACCGGTCGATACGCAAAACATAAGGCATGCACAGGAATTCTTTTCAATCCATGGTACTTATTTCAAGAATCACGATGCGGAAGATCTGGTTCAATGCATCCAGGGTAGAAACCAGCGTAAACGCTTTCTTTTGAATAAAAAAGAATACGAACGTCTTTCCGATCATATAGGAAACTTTCCTCTGGTTATGATATCTCCTTATGACCGTGATCTGATAAATGAGGGAAGTGAAATACGGCGGAAATATATGGATAGTGTTATTTCTCAGTTTGATAAGATTTATCTTGATGATCTGATCAATTATAATAAGGCCCTGGCACAGCGCAATAGCCTGTTAAAACAGTTTGCGGAAAAACATTCATTCGATAAGCTTTCCCTGGAAATCTGGGATGAACAGCTCATCAGGCTTGGAGAGAGTATCCATCGTAAAAGAAAAGAATTTTTGGAACAGATAATTCCCGTGTTTGGAAAATATTTCAGGCTGATAAGTGGTGGATGGGAATCGGTTAACATCGATTATCGGACCCAGCTTGATGAAACCTCATACCGGGAGAAATTGGAAAAATCCATAACCATGGATAAACTGGCACAGTATACAACAATTGGCATACATAAAGACGATCTTGATTTTCAGATGGGCGGACTTCCAATTAAAAAGTACGGTTCCCAGGGACAACAAAAGTCCTTTGTTATTTCCCTTAAACTTGCCCAGTTTGATTTCACCCGGCAAACCAAAGGATTTAATCCAATACTGTTACTCGACGATATCTTCGACAAGCTTGATGATTCGAGGGTACAGCAATTGATCAACCTAGTCAGCGAGCATAGCTTTGGTCAGGTCTTTATTACCGATACCAGTGAAGAAAGAATCCTCAGAAATTTCGATACCATGGACATCGACCATAAAATTTTCACGCTTCCGGTCCATCCGTAAACATCAATATTACTTATTTTCGTAAAAAAATAAGATTGAAAAGATCCAACGAACAAACATTGAGATCTGCAATTGAGGAATTTCTGAAAACATTCAAGTTGCAGGATAAATTGAATGAAACCAAAGTCCTTCATTCCTGGGAGAAAATTGTTGGGACAATGGTGGCAAAGCATACCTCGAATTTATCAATCCGTAAAAAGGTTTTGTTCGTGAAGGTGGATTCCGCGGCACTGAGAAGCGAGCTATTATTTGCAAGGGAGAAAATAATCTCAGCACTTAATAAGGAAGCTGGGACCTCAACTATCGAAGATATCGTTTTTAATTGATCTGCAAATGCCGGATCTTTCAATCTAAAGAAAAACAGATTATTTTATCAGGCAGGACAGATGCTTCTCATTTTCAATAAAAGCCTCCAGTTTATCACCAATTTTGACGGATCCTACACCGGAAGGGGTACCTGTAAATATCAAATCCCCGTTACGAAGAGTGATGTACTTTGAAATATAGCAGATAATATCGTCGAATGAAAACATCATGTCTTTAGAACTCCCAGTCTGAACAGTGTTTCCATTAAGATCAAGATGAAAATTTATATCATTTAAATCCGGGAAATTATTTTTTAAAAGAAATTTTCCGATAGGTGCCGCATTATCAAATCCTTTGGCTATGGTCCAGGGAAGTCCCTTTTGTTTACACTGTTCCTGCAAGTCACGGGCTGTAAAATCGATTCCTATTCCAATTTCCTGGTAATAGCTGTGTGCAAACCGTTGCTGAATATTTTTACCGACTTTGCAGATTTTTAAAACCAATTCGACTTCGTAATGTATTTTCTTCGAGAAATCGGGATAATAAAAGGGACGGTTCCGGATTACAATGGAAGTGTCAGGTTTTAGGAAAAAAACCGGTGATGAGGGCATTGCACTGTCCAGCTCTTTAACATGCTCTTTGTAGTTACGTCCGATACAAATGATCTTCATAGGATCAGAATAATTCAAGTTTTACTGATTCATTGTTAAATCCCCGCAATTTGATAGAGGTAACAACTTTTTTGGTGGACAAAGGGAACTCACTTTTCATGATCCAGTCATAGTAAGAGGGTTCATCTTTAAATACCTGGACAACGGATTTCCCTTTATGTTTCCCAAAATTGAAGATCTCCTGGTTTTTATCATCAAAGATGATGTGACCAACAAGATCTGCTGCCTTTGTGGAATAGGAAAATTCGCTCAGCATTTTTACATCATTCACTATGGGTTCAATGATCTTACCACGTCGCTCTTTGAGTGTAACTCCTTTATAGCGATCCAGTTGTGCTTTCAGAATTTCATAGGTTGCAATGGTGTCCGACTCCGCACTGTGGGCATGTAATAATTCTTTATCACAATAAAATTTATATGCGGCCGATAAATTGCGAGGCTCCATTTTGTGGAAGATATTCTGAACATCAATAAACCTGCGTCCTTTTAAATCGAATTCAACATCGGTTCGTAAAAATTCTTCAACCAGCAGTGGAATATCAAAATGATTGGAATTGAACCCTGCCAGATCACAATTGTCAAGGAATTGAGAAAAATCGTGAGCCATCATTCGAAAAGTAGGACAATCTTTGACATCTTCATTAGTGATCCCATGGATTGCTGTCACTTCTGGAGGAATAGCCATTTCGGGATTAATCCGTTGAGTCTTCAGCTTAGTACTCATATCGAGATTTATTCTCAGCACACAGATCTCTACAATGCGATCAGTGGCAACTTTTATCCCCGTAGTTTCCAGATCGAGGAAGGCAAGTGGTCGGGTTAGATTTAGTTCCATGTTGACATTTAAGGATGATTAAAATTCTCAAGATAATGTTGTACCCGACTTAAAAATTGTCCTCCCAGCGCTCCATCAACGACCCGATGATCAAAGGTTACCGAGATAATCATCATTGAACGGATCGCAATCATATCCCCTTCGGGAACCTCAACGACAACAACTCTTTTTTTGATCAATCCGACAGCAACAATAGCAGCTTGTGGTTGATTAATGATGGGTGTTCCAGCCATTGTGCCAAAAGAGCCAAGATTGGTTAAAGAGATGGTTCCGCCGGCAATATCATCAGGTAGCAATTTATTCTTTCGGGCACGATCGGCTAAATCATTGACGTCGCTAACAATTTCATGAAAATTTTTCTGACCGGCACTTTTTACAACGGGGACAATTAGATTATAACCGGGGAGCGCCACCGCCATTCCAATGTTAATATCTTTATGAAGAATAATTTTAGAACCCTCTGTCGAAACATTTATCATAGGGAAATCCTTCACCGCCCTGGCTATTGCACAAATAAAAACAGGAGTGTACGTTAGCTTCTGATTGTACTTCTTTTGGTAATCTTCTTTGTTTTTTTCACGCCATAGTACAACACGCGACATATCAACTTCCAGAAATGAAGTAACATGAGGAGAAGTCTGAACCGATCTGACCATGTGTTGAGCAATCAACTGACGGATCCTGGTCATCTCAATGATCTGGTCCTCTCCTGAAATTGCTATGGCTTTTTCCGGTTGGTGTTGATCGGTTCCTGATATTGCCTTGGTTTGTAAAAAATTCACTAGATCGGCTTTTGTAAGACGATCATTATTTCCGGTACCGGGTATAGTATCCAGTACCTTCATGGAGATGTTCTCCTGTTTGGCAATACTTCTAACCAGCGGAGAATAGAAACGCGTTCCTTTCGGGATTTCTAAAGATTCTATGACCTTGTCTGATTGTTTTCCGGTATTAACCGATGAACCAACAGGAGGAACTGAAATTTGAAGAGAACCAGGTACTTCCTTGGAAACAGAGGATGAAGTTTTTGGTATTACTTCTGATTCAATGATGGCAAAAGCTTGTCCAACTGAAACGACATCACCTTCAGCAAAGAGTTTCTTAACCAGAACTCCTGATACCGGTGCCGGAATTTCAGAATCTACCTTGTCAGTCGCAATTTCAATAAGGGATTCATCCTCATTAATAGTTTCCCCCTCCTTTTTCAACCATCGCGTAATGGTGGCCTCAATGACACTTTCACCTAATTTAGGAATGATGATCTCGGTAGTTGCCATGGTAATTTAAAATTTGACTAAACAAAGGTAAGATATTTTCTTATTTTGAAACATTCAAAATAATTTGTATCAGCAACGGCCCAATTCTCGAAATCCTTTTAGTATGATATTCAGATCGTTGGTGAGCTTGTAATCCCTTGCATAGAGAATATTTAACCGGGAAGTGACTTCATTGGAGACGCTTTTATTGATGAATGCATCCAGCGGCGTCAGAATTCCAACTTTTATCTCTGGGAGTCTCTGAAATTCCTGCTCGGAACTGATTGTATAGCCAACCCAGGATTTGAAAGAAATTAAAACGGAAAAAATATTCCTAAATAATCCAAAAGGTTTTCTCACAAGGAAAAGAAAGACAGGGTAGAAAATTAAAAGAGCCAGGGCCACTGCCAGATCAAGTAACCGCTTGTTCCTGCGGTTGGATCTTTTGGTTATTGCATTGATATCGATGACATAAAGGTCACCGGATGTGTTAATAGAATTACTGCCAATTATGGATAGACTCTCAGGTGGGGCAATCTTATAATCGACTTGTTCTTCTTTTAATTCCGACATTTTGTCGATGATTACCTGCGCAGGAACATCCTTGGCACAAAAAATTACCTCATCAATTTTATGAATTGTGATGATCTCCTGTACCTGTTCCAGGTTACCAATAAATCCGTTCGAGTTATTTCTATAATTGCGATAACTAACCAAACCGATAAATCCTGGATTGATAACCGTTTTTTGAAGCAGATCCGATACCCGTTCCGCTTCCTCCTTTTCACCGATAATGATGAATCTTTTATTTTTTTCGGAATTTATCCGGAATCCTTTTAGTTTGAAAAGGTGTAAAAAAAGTCTGATCGAAACCATGGCGATCACTCCCCACAAAGCCCCGAAAAAGATTAATGCCCTGGAAAACCTGTAGTGCTCACTAAGCAGACTGTAAAGAATAAGAATAATCAAGGTCCCTGCCAGCATTCCTTGAACCAACTTTCGAAGACGTAATGGCTTGTCATACCCGCCACTGAAGTAAACACATATCAGCCAGATAAAAATATAAACAGGAACTGCTATCAGCATGAAAGCAGGTGGGTAATGGCCACCATCCGGAAAGATAAAATTGCGCTCCCAATAAGTCCTGATAAGATTAATGCCCATAAAAATCAGCAGGGCGTCTGTCAGCGGAAGAAGTACACGGATTGTAAAGCGGTTTATAATAGAGATGAAAGCCCGGAGATATATTGCGAAATTGATCATCAGTGAAAACGAACGAGCATTTCCTTTCGAGAAATGCTTTTTTGCAAAGATGATCATCGCATTATAAAACATGAAAACATAATTAATGCTGCTCTTCTTTGTACTTTCACCTTTGTAATGAATGATGCGTGTTCCCGGATAATAGTAATTTTTATATCCTGCTTGGGTGATACGATAGCTGAGATCAATATCTTCACCATACATAAAAAATGCCTCATCCAGTAAGCCAATTTCGTCCAATACTTTTTTTCTCAACAACATGAATGCACCAGCAAGGACATCTACCTGGTGAATCTTATCCCTGTCCAGATATCCTAAATGGTATTTGCTGAAAAAATGTGATTTTGGAAAGACAGAAGAAAATCCGAAAATCTTGAAAAACGAAACGGAAGGAGAGGGAAGACCTCGCTTGCTTTCGGGTAAAAATTTTCCCTTACCATCAATCATTTTAACACCCAGTCCACCAGCATCTGGATGGCAATCCATAAATTCGACAACTTTTCTTAAAGTATCATCTTCAACCAAAGTATCAGGATTAAGTAAAAGGATATATTCACCTTTGGCTTTCCGTATAGCCTGGTTGTTTGCTTTTGCAAATCCAATGTTATCCTTATTCTCGATCAAGCGGACTTCAGGGAACTTTTCCTTGATCATCTTGATAGATCCGTCAACAGAATTATTGTCAACGACAAACACTTCACATTCAAGTCCGTTGATGGCATTGATAATGGAATGCAAGCACTGCTCTAAAAAATATTTAACGTTGTAATTGACAATTACGATAGAAAGCTTCATCTGAGCAATGATGTGGTTTGGGACAGTAAAGTTAAAGTTTATCGTTTAAAAGAAAAACTAAATTGCTCCTGCTTCAATCATGATAATAATACGTTCAATAGCTTGATCTTCTCCGGTAGGATCATAATTGGTCTTGAGATTATAACCGAAAATAACCGCTACGGTTTGCCAGATAAAGGCTCTGAACCCTCCCCGGAGATCCTTGACAATATCGTATGAAGAATTCCCCGTTTCTCTGTAAATTAACTTAATAAGTATTTTTCCTTGAGAATAACTTAAATCACGTACCTCATCTCCGAATTGTGCCTCCAGCTCTTTTTCGGCTTTTTTCAAATAATTCTTTCGGCTTTTCTCATCAGGAATGGTGTCAAGGATCTTTTTATACTCTGCGAGTTTCTTTCCTGCAATTTTGGCATAAGGATATACTTTTTTTACATTATAAACCAACCGGTCATATCTGATCATTTCACGTTTCGATTCATAACGGACAGGCGGGAAAATTACTACCGGTTTGACATCAATCTCGGCAATAGAATCACTCTTTTTGGAAAGGGGAGGAGTAAGACTTTTGATGGTATCCTGCGAAAAAGTAAACCACGTAAGTGATAAACAAAGAAATATGATAATAATTCTTGACTCCATCCTTTTTCCCTGGAAAATAGCACTAAAACATAACGAAAACACCTTGGATATAGTATCACGCCACCTTTAGACGCGAGATGCTGCTTTTCTGAAATTTTTCATTGACAAATGAAAGAGTAACTTGTAGTGTCTTGATGTTTCCCTTTGAGGGAAGATCGAACATTGCATCCGTCATGATCCCTTCCAGAATTGAGCGCAGACCTCTGGCCCCGAGCTTATATTCAATAGATTTATCAACGATATAATCCAGAGCCTCATCGTCGAATTCCAGCTTGATTTTATCAAACTCAAAAAGCTTGATATATTGTTTAACCAGTGAATTTTTAGGTTCTGTCAGAATACGGCGAAGGGTCACTCGGTCAAGCGTATGCATAAAAGTAACGATAGGAAGCCTGCCGACCAATTCCGGGATAAGCCCATAGGCTTTAAGATCGATCGGGGAAATATATTGCAGGATATTATCCTTGTCAATCGCCTCTCTTTTTTTATCAACCTTATAACCTATCCGGTTTGTCTGAAGACGGGAGGCGATTTTTTTCTCAATACCGTCAAAAGCACCCCCGGTGATGAAAAGTATATTCTGCGTATTGATCTGGATCATCTTTTGTTCAGGATGCTTCCTGCCACCCTGAGGAGGTACATTTACAATCGACCCTTCCAGCATTTTCAGCAATGCCTGCTGTACGCCTTCTCCGGAAACATCCCTTGTGATGGAAGGATTATCCCCCTTGCGGGCAATTTTATCAATTTCGTCGATAAAAACAATACCTCTTTCAGCCGCCGAGAGGTTATAATCCGCGACCTGGAGAAGCCTTGAAAGGATGCTTTCCACATCTTCACCAACATAACCGGCTTCAGTTAACGCAGTCGCATCCGCAATACAAAAAGGTACATGAAGCATTTTTGCTATGGTCCGCGCCAGTAATGTTTTACCGGTTCCGGTTTCCCCGACAAGAACGATGTTCGACTTTTCAATTTCAACATCGTCATCCTTTGAATCTTTACTGTGTAAAATGCGTTTATAATGATTGTAGACAGCAACCGAGATGATCCGCTTAGCCTCTTCCTGACCGATGACAAATTGATCGAGGTAACGTTTAATTTCATTAGGTTTGTGAAGTTTAAAGTCGGGTAAATCTTTTTGCCTATCTGCAACCAGTTCCTCTTCGAGTATTGTTTGAGCTTGGCGAACGCAGTTTTCGCAAATATGTGCATTCAAACCGGCGATGAGCACACGGGTCTCCAGTTTGTCACGTCCGCAAAACGAACATTTTTCTCCAGACTTTGCCATTTTGTTCCTTAATTTTCTTTCTTTGATCTGACCAGGATTTCATCAATCATACCGTATTTCTTTGCTTCTTCAGAGGTCATCCAATAGTCACGGTCGGCATCTTTAAGAATTTTTTTGTACGGTTGACCCGAATGAGATGAAATAATTTCGTACAATTCCTTTTTAAGTTTTTGAATTTCACGGGTAGTGATCTCAATATCCGAAACCTGACCTTCAGCACTTCCCATGGGTTGATGGATCAGAATTCTGGAATGACGCAACGCGGTTCGTTTGCCCTTCTCTCCGGCACATAAAAGAATAGCTCCCATGGAAGCTGCCATCCCGGTGCAAATAGTTGCGATGTCTGATGAAATATATTGCATGGTATCGTATATCCCGAGTCCGGCATAAACGGATCCACCCGGCGTATTAAGATAAATCTGGATATCCTTTTTCGGATCAACCGATTCCAGGAAAAGTAATTGAGCCTGGATGATATTGGCAACATAATCATCTATCGGGACTCCAAGAAAGATGATTCGATCCATCATAAGACGTGAAAAGACATCCATCGTCGCAATATTAAGCTGTCTTTCCTCTATAATGGTTGGAGAAATATAATTAGCAGAAATAGACTTGTACTTTTCGAGGGTCAAACTATTGATCCCTCTCTGTTTTATCGCAAATTTCGAAAATTCGTCCATAATTTTATGTGTTTAAGGTACCGTCATAAATGATATTAATTTGGATGTTCATCTTCCTGTTCATGATGATGTTCATGGTCGTGCGCATGAGCAACAGAAGCCAGTTTGATGAAATCATCATAGTTTACTTCCTTTATTATAATCCCAAGATTGGCTTTGAATAATTCAAGAATCCTGGCATTATAAAGCTGGTCATTTATCCGTTGGATTTGCTCTTTATTTTGCATAAATGCATCTACAATGGTATCGTATTTTTTTTGCATTTCCGGATCAAGATTCTCAGGAGTTATCTGCCTGAACATGGTTGTCCGGATATAATTTCTTATATCTTCCTCTTTAACTTCTATGTTATGGTCTTTGATCAGTTTGTTTTCAATTAATTGCCATTTCATTGACTCGGCAAACGAATTATAATCCTTTTCAACATCATGATCGGTGTACTTTCCTTCATTATTCTCAAGGATCCACCTTTTTAAAAAAGTGTCGGGTAACTGAATATTCGTATTCTTCACCAGCGTTTCTGTGGCCGTATGATAGAAAAGTTTATCGGCCTCTGCTGAAAATCCATTTTCAGCATCTTTTCTGACCTGTTCCCTGAATTCATCTTCCGTCTCTATTTTTTGTCCCGGATAGACATGATTAAAGAAATCCTGAGTTAGTTCAGCTGGTATGACCTCTGGTTCCTTCTTGTCGTCCTGTTTATCCATTTCAGGATTTTCCGGGGTTAAGGTTTTTCCAAAACGTTTCTGGGTATCTTCTACATATTTATCGATCATTGCATCATCCACCTTGATGACATAACGCTCGATCTCCAGATCTCTTGTGAACGGTATGGTAAATGCGGGAGCAAATCCAAGATCAAAAAAGAAATCAAAGCGCGTCTGGTTATCAAAGTCGACAGTAGCATTCCTTTCCAGATTCGGTAACGGATTTCCTAAGATTTCAAGTTTTTCGTCCTTGATATATTTTATCAGATTGTCGGAGATTAACTTATTGACTTCATCCACAAGGATTGCTTTTCCATACATCTTCTTGATCAGGCCCGTAGGTACATGCCCCGGTCGGAAACCAGGAATATTTGCTTTCCGTTTATGATCGTGAATCAATTTATCTACCGCTTCAGAATAATCCTCAGGTTCTATTTCAATTTTTAGGATTGCTGTAAGTTCTCCGGTGCTTTCTCTGGTTATGTTCATTATTTTTTATTGGTTGGTTTATTCTTCGGTCATTTGCCGGAAAATTTGTGCGGATGAAGGGACTCGAACCCCCACGCCCGAAGGCACAAGATCCTAAGTCTTGCGCGGCTACCAATTACGCCACATCCGCAAAATGCTCCTTAGAATGGGAGTGCAAAGATACACAATTGAAATATTTAACTAAAGAATTCGTTAAACTTGACCAACCTTTTCGATCATTTAGTGTCCTGTTTTTAAAATAAAACCAAAATTGTTTTCTAAAGATGATCAAAAAAGTATTTTTGATTGGATCCTGTTTATCATTTCTGTTTAACCTTCTTGTAGTTGGACAGGAAATGTTAGGCACCTCATTGGGCAATTATGCAGGGATTAACAGTGTTCAACTAAATCCAAGCGCGATGCATAATTCCAGAACCTACCTTGATATTCAATTTCTGGGAGCCGATGTGTTTTTAGAGAATAATTTCCTTTACCAGGATAAAGCAGATTATAAATTCTCTCATTTCTTTGAAAGCGGATACCAATGGCCGACACATCAGGAAGGTTACGGAACTGAAGAGAGGATTTTTTACAGGTACGATAATAAAAAGTTAAAAAATGTCTATTCCTCTATCAGGATCAATGGTCCGGGTGCCATGTTGATATGGAATGACCATGCATTCGGTATTACAACAGCAATTCGAAATGTCACATCGGCGCATAACCTTCCCTACGAATTGGCAAATTTTATCTACCTTGGATTGAATTACCAGCCTCAGCAAAACATAAATTACCAGGATAACCGGCCATTTACAGGTGCTGAGATGGGATGGGCGGAAATTGGATTGAGCTATGCCTATCGGTTTTATGCCCGCGGATTTAATATGTTATCGGCGGGTATTTCAGTCAGGAAATTATTTGGTTTTGCTGGAATATACACACATTCCCGCCAATTGGATTATACGGTATTGAATGATTCGACGCTAGATGTCAAAAATGCTAATATTGAATTTGGACTTGCACTTCCCATCTCTTATGAAACGAACGATGTAAATCTGGATAAACTGTTTAAGGGTGGTGGTTTCGGATTCGATATCGGAATTACTTACCAACACCTGAAACAATACCATACACCTCACTATGGTATGTCATTTTGTTCACAGCAGTATGAAGATTACGTTTACAGGATCGGTGTCTCATTGATAGACATCGGGGCTATACGGTTTACAAACAATGCTAAAAAATATAACATCGATAATCGAGCTTCCTATTGGGATAACCTTAACAGTATTAAATTCAGAAATGTAAATCAGATGCTGGATACGATCAGTTATAAATTCTATGGAAACGATACCAGTGCCTTCGTTAGCGATAAAATTCTACTTTGGCTTCCCTCTGCCTTTAGCGTTCAGTTTGATTATCATCTGAAACAAAATTGGTACATCAATGCAACTCTTATCTATGGCTTTAATCTTAGCAGGGCTTCTTTGTCCCGGCCGTCGGAATTATCGATCACGCCACGCTATGAAAAAAAATGGTTTGAAGCAAGTCTTCCAATCTCCTTGTATGATTGGTACCTGCCTAGAATCGGTCTGGCTTTTCGCTTTTATGGATTCACCATCGGTACCGAAAAATTAGGTGGTTTTTTTAACTTGAGTAATTTCACGGGACTGGATTTGTACTTTTCTGTAAAACTATTCTTTAATAAGGGCTCTTGCAGGGGCGGAAGCCGACGTAACCCTTGTGGGAATCTGGAATTTAATTCCAATAATTAAAATTCGGATGTCTTCACATCTAAGGCATCACGAAGAGCATTTCCGATAATCATAAAAGCAAGAACCAATAACAGGATTGCTATACCGGGCAGGATAGCAAGATAAGCATAATCGAGAACGATATATCCGTAGTTTTCCTTCATCATTGAACCCCAGGAAGGAACGGGTGGCTGGACTCCCAGGCCAAGAAAACTTAATCCGGCTTCCATTAAAATTGCCGAGGCAAAATTAGCGGCGGAGATGATTATCACCGCTGCCATGACATTGGGCAAAATATGCTGAACGATAATCCTGAAATCAGAAAATCCCAATGCACGGCCCGCTTCTACAAATTCTTTTTCCCGTAAACTTAATATCTGACCCCTGACGACCCTTGCCACTTCAACCCACATGGTAAGTCCTACCGCTACAAATACCTGCCAGAAACCCTTCCCTAAGGCAAAGGTGATTGCTATAACCAGCAATAAAGTCGGAATAGACCATACAACATTAATAAACCAAACAATAATTGTATCGATCCACCCTCTGTAATAACCGCCAAGAGCACCAATAAAAATCCCGATCAGAAGGGAAATAAAAACGGAAATGAACCCGACCGATAAACTGACCCGGGCACCGATCATGAGTTGACTAAGGTAATCACGCCCAAAACGGTCGGTCCCAAGCCAGAATCTTTGAGTGAATACCTCCACAAAGGATTTTTTAGCTATCGATTTTTGAACTGGAAAAGTCGTTTCGGATTCATCGGAATATTCAATATAAAACACGGAATCATTGCGGAATGAATAGGATTTTACCGGTATTGTAGTAGTTGTGCTTCTTGCCCCCCAGATCATCCTGGATATAAAATTGACCGAAGGAACATCATGATCCTTGACGGTTCTGAGGCAGGTTACCGAAAAACCTGGTCTTTTAAGGCCCAGTTCGAGATACTGTTCATTCGCAAAGGGTGTAGAATCGGGGGTTATCAGATATCCAAGGATGACAATAATAGTAATGCAAATGATAAAGATCAGAGAGGTTGTTCCCAATTTATTTTTTTTAAACCGTCTCCAGGCTAATGCCGATAATGATCCGGAAGAAATATAGGTGCGCTTATGAAAAATCACAGAGGATAAGGATAGCGAATGATTGACAAAATTAAAATTTTTTATACTTTTGCACTTCTTTAAATGGTGGTCGTAGCTCAGTTGGTTAGAGCGTCAGATTGTGGCTCTGAAGGCCGTGGGTTCGAATCCCATCTTCCACCCGATATAAAAGGCTGTTAAACCGGCCTTTTTATTTTTTATCGCTCTGCATCAAATTCGTATTTTCCTCTTTTACAGAATTCAATATTAAATTTTTTCATTAAAGAATCATACGTGTTTGTCTATCTCACGCTGGATATCCTTTTGCTTAAGGGTTTCGCGTTTGTCGTAAGAATGTTTACCCCGGGCAAGTGCAATCGTCAGCTTAGCAAACCCTTTTTCATTTATAAACAACAACGTCGGAATGATGGTATACCCGCGTTCCTTGACCTTGACATTAAGCTTCTTCAATTCGCGCTTTGTAAGCAATAATTTCCTGTCCCTTTTAGGTTCATGATTATAATGAGTTCCAAGTACATATTCAGCAATGTGCATATTCCTGACAAATAATTCCTGCCCGGTAAACGAACAGTATGCATCTGAAATGGATACTTTCCCATCCCGGATTGATTTAATCTCCGTACCCGTAAGCTGAATGCCTGCAGTAAACTCCTGAATGAGAAAATATTCATGAGAAGCTCTTTTGTTCTTTATACTGATGGTTTGTTCCATGATCGGAAAACGCCCTATTCGCTGAAAATGTTTTACAAGATTAGGATATTTATTGCAAATACCAAAAGGAAGGTAGGAGAATTATATACGTAAGGTTAATCCAAAAAGTATATTGATCAGGGCTTGCGGGAAATACCCGTTTACTTCATATGGCATATTATTATAATAATATGGGTAAATCCAGGCGTTTGATTCGAATTTTTGATTGAAAAGATTGTTAATCAAAACATTGAATCCAATCTCTTTAAAGGGTTTTATTTTTATTGAATAACTGGCTGAAAAACTATTTACAAAGTAACCGGATAAGGATCTTGATTTATCACTTGTATTGTCAATGTATTGCCGGCCAATGTACTTTGAAAGTAAGGAAAAGGATAAAGAGGGTAGTACCTTATAGGTTAGTACACTGCCAATTATTACATTAGGAGAAAAGGAAAGATCGGTTTCTCCAAGGTACGCTGATTTTTGTCCGGTGAAGGTACCGGTTGAATCATAATTATCAATGTAAGATGTAAAATCTTTTATTTTGTTTTTACTTAAGGTCGCTGTGATATTCCATTGCAGTTTTTTAAAGAGCTCTATATCAGCCGAAATTTCTATCCCCAGACGATAGCTATGAGGAACATTCACCATGATTGCCTCCCCAACCTTGTTAATCTCCCCGGTCAGAACCAATTGGTTGGAATAAGACATGTAATAAGCATTGATGTTAGTCTGGAACCAGGAAATTCCATAATGGTAACCCAATTCATAATCAAACAACGTTTCGTAGGTGGGCATCCTGTCAGGATCGGCATCCTTGTAATTATTCCGGCTGGGCTCCCGGTTGGCCATTCCAAAGGAAAAATAAGTCTGATGTTTTTCATTTATTTGAAAAAAGATTCCTGCCTTGGGATTAATAAAATTAAAATTGTGCTTCTGATCCATTGATCTTAGATCATCCAGGATACCTTCCATCTTGTATCCAACATACCGATACTGAAGATCAGCATACAGCGTTATCAATTTTACAGGTGAGTATGTAAATTTGGTATAAATGTTAAAATCATTTTTTAAACCAGTGTTATCATACCAATCCTGTTCATTATTTCCATTGGAGGCAAATTCGGCCCAGATTATTTTTCCGAAATGTCGTCCATAATATTGATTCCATCCGCCACCAAGGGTCATCTTTAACTTCTCGCCAACGGAAACATTGCTTGAAAAAGTTATACCGTAGAAGTCATTATCCATCATCTTCCGGTTTACCAGATCAGTGTTTGTTATTGTATCATTTCCAACAATGACATTGTTTAACCCGTAATCAGCAAATGAAGCATCCTGATCGTAATTTTCGTAGTACCCCCGGCCTTTCGTATAATGTAAAGCCAGGTTAATGTTCCAGTTGTTCAAAACGCGCTGGGAAAATATCAGCTGGTAATTGTCCTGTTGATAGTTGTCGGTCTGATTGTCATAGTATGCAATCTGGCCTGTCTTATCGATATATTCTCCTGCAGGATTATATGTGCGGTTTGTTGAAAGTGAATCTTTTGGCACTCCTTCCCAGGACTGATAAGTTTTTTCGAATCCTGAAAAAGTGATCAATTTAAGGGTTGTGTTTTTTCCAAAAAATCCTGCTGAAAGAAAATAAGACTTAAGATTAGATGATGCCCTGTCGATATATCCATGCGAAGTGATATAGGATAGGCGCCCGTCGACACTTATCTTTTCATTGATTAATCCTGTTCCAAACCGTAGCGTAGATTTGAATGTACCATAAGATCCGCCAGAAAGATCAAGTTCACCGTATGGTTCCTGTTTGAGATCAGATGTTTTAATGTTGACCGATGCCCCGAATGCTCCCGCACCATTGGTAGAAGTGCCCACACCGCGCTGAATCTGAATATTTTCCGTTGACGACGCAAGATCAGGGAGGTCAACAAACCACACCCCTTGCGATTCAGCATCATTTACCGGAATTCCATTAATAGTAACATTTATTCTTGTCAAATCACTCCCCCGGATATTCATTCCTGTATAACCAACCCCATTTCCCGCGTCGGATGTAGTGACAAATGATGGGGTAGTCTGCAACAGATATGGCATGTCTCTGCCAAGATTTACACTCTTGATATCATTTCCGGAAATCATACTATAGGTAGCAGGCTGCTGACGCTGAGCTCTGGTAGCTACAATGTTGACTTCTTCACCAAGAATTGCAACCGGTTCCATGGAAAAATTAACGGCAGTATCACGTTTAAGGACAAATTCAATCCGTTGACTCTGGAACCCAATAAATGTAACTTTTAACGAATGTTTCTCAGCTCTCAACCCACCGATTAAGAATTGTCCCTTGTCATCAGAGAGAGTCATTAAGTTGTTTTTTTCTGATCGGATATGTGCCCCGGATAGTGGTTTCCCGGTTGATTTTTCAACAACTCTTCCACTTATACTCAATTGAGCAAAAACGGATTCATTGAAACATAAAAGAACTAAAGGGATAACAAGTGTTATCCACGTCGACAGATTAAAAGAATATTTTTTCATGGCGTTTCTATTATTCCTACACCGGCATTATCCGGACCAGGTTCAAAGGGTATAATCTCAGCCCTTATATTAAGGCACCCCCTAAGAGCAGTGCAACAAATTTACATAAAAAATCTATTAATTTTGTATTTTATTTGAAAATGTCTTTAAACAAACATTCTATCCATGAAATTGCTGATTATTAACGGTTCAAATCTGAATTTACTCGGAACCAGAGAACCCGGTATTTATGGCAAGATCACATTTGAAGCCTATCTGAAAAAATTGCGTAAACAATTTCATGAAATTACATTGGAATATTTTCAGAGCAATATCGAAGGAGAAATTATAAATACACTTCACAAAGCGGCTCATATATACGATGGGATTATTTTAAATGCCGGTGGATATTCTCATACATCGGTTTCCATTGGGGATGCTGTGAAAGCAATAAAGATCCCCGTTGTTGAAGTACACATCTCTAATACTTTTGCCAGGGAGTCATTCAGGCATGTTTCTTACCTGTCGGCAAATGTTAAAGGTTGCGTTATAGGTTTCGGACTTGATTCCTACCGGTTGGCCATTGAAAGTTTTATCAGCAGGATCGGGTAAAATTCAATTTATATAAAACTTCTCAGGATTAAGCTGGGAAAATTTCCGCTTTCCCTTTAGATAATATTCAGATACAATATTTTTACCGTAAACATTCTTCATGCTTCCATGGTTGAGCAGACGACGTTTCTGTTTTGTTCTTTTTAATGTACGGTAGAAACTTAAATGAGCTCGTGAAACTGCCCAAAAATCTTTGAAACCTGCCTGTATCAGAAACTTGATCGCTGCAATTCCATCAAGAATGAATCGGGCTGAAAAAACTTTAATCAAACGGTCATCCGGTAAATTTTTATAAAGCAAAAAGAAATTATTCCGGAAATTCAGGTAGGTTTTGCGCCAGGAGATCTTTGGCAGAGTGCCGCCACCAATATGAAAAACTGTGGAAGTGGGACAATACATTATTTTATATCCTGCGTTTTTTAATCTCCAGCAAAAGTCTATTTCTTCCATATGGGCAAAGAAATCCTCATCAAAACCTCCGAAATCATGAAACAATCTTGCCCTGACGAACATACAAGCACCCGTTGCCCAGAAAATTTCAATCTGATCGTCATACTGTCCATGATCCTCTTCAATATTTTGAAAAATTCTTCCCCGGCAAAAAGGATACCCGTATTTGTCAATAAATCCTCCGGCCGCACCAGCATATTCAAATTTCTTGGGATCTAGATAAGATCGTATTTTAGGTTGACAGGCGCCAATAAGCGGATCTGAATCCATGAGATCAATTACAGGTTTGATCCAATTTTCCGTAACCTCAATATCGGAATTTAGCAAGATGTAATACTCTGTTTCAATTTGTTTCAGAGCCAGGTTATAACCTTTTGCAAACCCTTCATTAAAAGGATTAATTATTATCCTGATTTCCGGATAATTAGATCTAAGAAATAGGACAGAATCATCATCTGAAGCATTATCGGCTACAACTATTTCAGCATCTTTTGTTTGAAACTGCACAAGTAAGGGGAGAAATTTTTCAAGATATTTCTTTCCATTCCAATTAAGTATTACGATAGCAATTCGTTTCAAAATCAGGTTGATTTATGAAAGAAAGGTGAAGAAATGAAAAAAGATAATTGCATCATCGATTTGGTAAAAATACAAATAAAACCGATATCAATGATGGATGATTCCGGGATGATTGAAAGTTATAAATTGGTTGTAGGCAACACCCACTCGTCGTTGGCATTTTCACCCCATGCATCGATGATCTGGGTATCCTGAAGATCGAGGGGTGCGTATATCCTGTTTCGTAAAAAGATTCTCCAGCGTGGTTCATACACTTCCCCAATGGCGTCGGAATGAAGAAGCGTGAAATCACTGGTTACCATATCTTCCGAATAGAAAATAAACTTTTTATTCCGCTGACTGTTGTTGAGGGTATAATATTGCCATATTTCATATGGATACGAGCTGGGTTCATTATAATTGACACTACGGGCATTGGGAGGACCATATTCCAGATAAACCCTGCCCCGGTCGGTCTGATAACCCTTTTTGATCTTATTTCCGAAGTTTGCCTGGGTTTTGTCGACTTCAAGCTTATACTTTAACCAGGCAGCATAAGGATTTGTCTGATCGTATCGTTGCCAGAAACTATAAAAATATTCCTGCAGTGTTTTCAAATCGGCCGTCTTTAAAGATCCCCTTATATATGCCTTTTCAATTCCGGAGGAAATCGGAAATGTTGATCTGATATACTCTTTCAGGGTATCTATGCTTGTTATCTTTTCAACAAAGGTGTTCTGGATGTTTGCAGCAAGCAGGTCAGTGAAAGTAAGTTTGGCATTGGGATTGATTCGTTGGATAAATAATTTCTTTGAAGCTACCAGCTCATTCTTCTCGTTTCTTGCTTCAACAACCAGGTTGTAGTTACCGGAAGCAAGATTTGTAATGTCGATTTCCGAAAGAAGAACCGCAAATCCTTTGGGTACCTCTTTCTTTATTTTAGCGAAGTCGTTCATTTTCATGTTATTCTCGAACGTCTCAAGAAAATAGGAGAGAAGATATTTCTGATCCTTTTGAATTGACTTGTTAAGATTATATAATTCACAGTAGAAAATCAATTTTGCTTCGTTCTCCGGATAAAAAGTATAGACAAGGGGAACAAGATCATAGCCACTTTTTGTGAGTATGGTTGAAGAATCGGATTTAACATAGGATTTTACCAATTGAATTCCTGAAATGGAAGGTTGATCTGGAGGAAAATCAACAGTGATCGATTGAACATAAGGTGCCGCCTGTACCGACTTGTGTTTATCTGCAAGTTGAATTTCAAAATCATAGGTTCCGTTAGGGATTGGAATACGTTGCTGGTCAACGAAATAAATATTGATGTTATTGGTGTCTGTTATCTCGGGACTACTCAACTCATATTTTTTGAAGGCTTTGATTGCATTGTTTTGTTTAAATGTCATCAGGATATTGACGGCCGCCTGGTATTTCCCGTTTTCATTTTTCACAAATTGAACGCTGTTCCCTGCGATAGAAAGATACGTTTCAATGTACGGACCGTCGGGGGAGTTAAAGGTAGAATAGGTTAGAAACGCCCATAAGTTCTTACTTTCGGAACTTAGCGAAAGGCATAGAAGAATAATCAGGGTTAAAAAAATATGTCTTTTCATTGGTAAGGATTTTAAGCTCATAATTGAAGTAAACAAAAGTACTTCATGTAAAGTGAAATTGCAAGGATAATCGATAAATTCGAACTTTTAGAGGGTAAAAGAAATGTCCAATATCCTTTGTCCCCTACTTTTTGCAGTTTCCTTTTTTTTATACCTTTGCGCCTGGAGAGATGGCAGAGTGGTCGATTGCGGCGGTCTTGAAAACCGTTGACCTGCAAGGGTCCGGGGGTTCGAATCCCTCTCTCTCCGCGAAACCCAAACACACACCTACTTCGGAGAGATGCCAGAGCGGTCGATTGGGGCGGTCTCGAAAACCGTTGATCCGGGTAACTGGATCCCAGGGTTCGAATCCCTGTCTCTCCGCCAAGCCTCAAAAATGCCGCGAAAGCGGTTTTTTTATTTCTTCAAAAATTCGAAAACTTGTTTTCGGATTTTTGAAGAAATAAAAAAGCGAAGCACGAAGTGCGCGCATTTTTGGGGCTTGACGCTCCCCCAAAATGGGATCATGAGTGGAGCGAATAATCCCTAGATGTCATTGAGGCTATTTGAAGAAGAGCTTCCTGTCCCGTACTGAAAAAACTATACAGGGAAACGGGTTTGCACTGAAGTCCTTTTTTTATACTTTTACGCTCTGCATTTTTTTTGTAAAACAGGATAAAGCAAAAAGTCATGGTACAGCAAACCCGTTGCAATTGGCATTCTGACGATCCGTTGATGATCAAATATCATGATGAAGAATGGGGTGTGCCTTTACATGATGACCAAAAACTCTTTGAATTCATAATACTTGATGCTTTTCAGGCGGGATTAAGCTGGAAAACAGTCCTTCACAAGCGGGAACATTTTAGGAATGCCTTTGATAATTTTCAAGTAAAGAAAATTGCTAAATACGGAGAAAAGAATATTTCAAGACTTCTTTCCGATGAAAAAATTATCCGGAATAGAGCAAAAATCAATGCGGCAGTTCAGAATGCAAAATGTTTTATTAATATTCAGGAAGAGTTTGGATCCTTCGATAAATACATTTGGCAGTTTACAGGTGGAAAACCCATCCGTAATAATCTCAAAAACATGAAGGAAACACCAGTTTCATCCAAAGAGTCCGACGCTATGAGCAGGGATTTAAAGTCGAGAGGATTCAAATTTGTGGGAACAACCATTTGTTATTCCTTTATGCAGGCTGCCGGGATGGTAAACGACCATCTGACGCACTGCTTCCGTTATAAAATAGGGTAAAATTGAGACTTCCAAATCGATAAATCCAAAATGATAGAAAAACTAGAAATAAAGACACATCTTTTGGACCTGGTCATGAGGGATAATGATTTTGTGATCTATCATGGAGATACCCCGATTACCACACCACAGAGAAAAGAATTGGCAAGTCCGACTTCAAGAATATTAAAACAGTTGCTACTCGAATTATCAATAAATCCAGAGTTAAACCTGAGATCTATAAACACGTATTCCCTGCTTTCTTATCAACTCGATTTTCTTGGAGAAGGGAAAGACCCGTTATTTGAATACTTTGAACTCATTGCAGAAAAGGATCCCTTTATTCAGCTTAAAGATGGAAGTAAAAAGCAATCCCAGGTATTTGATCCTGCACGGGCAAACGTTCTGTTTGAAAATCACCCCGCTATGTTACCCGTTATCTTCTGGGGAGTGTCGGGAATGCTTGAGTCATTTAATAATTTTCTGTCACATCCGGATTCCTTATTGGCTCAACAATCCATCCAAACGGAAAGGAAAACAAATGCTCTTTTACGGAACGTTTATGCAAAACTTGAGAAGTATGAAAAGACGGTTGTCAATGTACTAAGTTTTGTACATAAATCAGGAATTGTGTTACCCCTTCTTTTGGTCGGCAGGTATATAAATGCCTCTGAATATGTCAATGGATTGATAGCAATCCATCTGCAGCACCGCGATGAAGTTGAACTTACAACCGGCATGAATAATATCCTGAAGGATACTTTTGACCTTTCATGTACATTTAATGAGGTGACCAACCCCTTTGAACTCTTTAATGTTCGGTTTAAGGAAGCAAGAAATGCCAGTGAATATTTGATTTGCTTTAAAGAGGCAAGAAAAGAGGGGGTAGTTGGTCTTATTGAACTGGGTGAAAGCAATGATCTGGAATTCAAATCTACGCTTCGATGGGATATCAAAGCTGGAAAAACAAGCCAACTGATCGAAAGGACCGTACTTAAATCTATTTCGGCTTTTATGAATTCCGGAGGGGGGACGCTTTTAATAGGTGTTCGCGATGATGGTTCTATTGAAGGAATTGAGACGGATCGGTTGCCTAACGAAGATAAATTCTTGCTTCATTTCTGGACACTTGTAAGAACTGCATTTGGAAGGGATGTAAGTCCATACTTAAAGACCAGGTTGGAGAAGATTGAAGGAAAAACTATTTGTGTCATAAAATGTTTCCGCAGTCAAAGGCCGGTTTTCCTGAAACAACCCGGATTCGAAGAAGAATTCTATATTCGGGTTGGCCCAAGCAGCACGGCATTGGCCGTGAGTGAAGCCCTGAAATATATATCCGATCATTTTTCGGAAAAATAATATAGGGGGGTATTCTAAAGAAAGGAAATATTGCTTCTCGCTGTTATCTTTTCGCAATAATGGCACCTTAGTTTTAATTCACTCTTATCTATAACAGTAAATCTTGTTGGAACATCTTCATGGTTAGTAATACAATTGGGATTAAAACACTTTACAATCTTTTCAACATTTTCAGGAATCTCCACCTTCTTTTTCTCAGTAACTTGGAATTTTTTAATGATAATTAAAGTCGCACTTGCGGCCACCAGGGCAATTTTGTTAATTTCATCACTTTTAAAATATTTGTTGCTGACTTTTATTATTCCTTTTTTACCCATTTTACGACTTTCCAGATTTGTTCCGATCAACAATTGATTCTGATATTCTGAAAGATTAAGAATCTTAATAACCTGGAAAACACTTTGCGTTGGAATATGATCAATTACTGTTCCATTTTCGATAGCCGATACTTTCAATTCTTTCCTGAGATCTTCTTTTTCCATTTTTTGCATTTGATTTTAACATTATTCAACAACACCTAATATGGAGGCCAGTAAGGCTTGTCTCACAAATACACCATTTAAAGCCTGGGTGAAATAGTAAGCCTTTGGATTATCATCAACATCGGTCATGATTTCATTAACACGAGGCAGCGGATGCAATATCTTAAGGTTTGATTTGGCGCCTTCCAGCATGACATTACGAAGGACATAGGAGTTCTTTACTTTTTCGTATTCTATGGGATCTGAGAACCTTTCTTTTTGGATCCGGGTCATGTACAGAATATCGATTTTCGGAATGACCTCTTGAAGATCGGCGTATTGATAGTAAGAAAGGTTTCGCTCCTTAATATGTATTTTTACGGAGCTTGGGAGCTTTAATTCCGTGGGGGAAACAAGGTGAAAGGTGGTATTATAGTTACATAAAGCCATAACCAGGGAGTGAACAGTTCTGCCAAATTTTAAATCCCCGACGAAAGCCACATTCAGGTTGTCCAACGTCTCCTGAGTTTTCCTGATGGAATACATGTCAAGCAAAGTCTGCGTTGGATGCTGGTTAGCTCCATCACCGGCATTGATGACGGGAACTTTTGATACCTCGCTTGCAAAACGTGCACTACCTTCCTTTGGATGACGGATGACAATGATATCAGCATAATTGCTTACCGTCAGAATGGTATCCCGGAGAGATTCTCCCTTCTGGACACTGGAGCTGGCAGAATCGGAAAATCCGATAACTCTTGCGCCTAAGTGTGTAGCTGCGCTTTCAAAACTTAACCGGGTACGGGTGGATGGTTCAAAAAACAGGGTGGCAACTACATAATCCTCGAGAATACGTTGCCTGGGCCGTTTTTCAAATGCTCCGGCCAGATCAAGAATACGGATGTGTTCTTCTCTCGAAAAATCATTAATTGAAACCAGACTTTTTCTTTTCATTTATAGGATATTGACTTTTTCGTTACGAACAAATATAAAAAATCCCGGCGATTACCGGGATCATAATTTATTTGATTTTATTTTTTTTCAAGAAATTACCAAGAATCGTTTCCAGATCAGGTTTACCTATTTCCTGCAAATCATAGTAGACACGGGTATTTGGTTTTTTAATCTTTATAAGCCGGTTAAGGTCAATCGGAGTCGCAATAATTACCGAATCACATTGTGTTTTATTTATGGTGCTTTCGAGGTCCTTGATCTGCTGATTGCCATAACCCATAGCAGGTAGCAGATGTCCAATATTGGGATAGATCCTGAAGGTCTCAGCGAGCTTGCCAACAACATAAGGTCTTGGATCAATAATTTCAGAAGCGCCATATTTGTGTGCGGCAACTATTCCCGCACCGATTTTCATTTCACCGTGTGTCAATGTCGGTCCGTCTTCAATAACGAGTACTTTCTTCCCACGGATGAGAGATTCATCATCTATGCGAACCGGAGAAGCACCATCAACAACGATTGCTCCAGGATTGATTTTCCGGATGTTTTCACGAACTATGGTGATGTTTTCTGGTGAGGCAGAATCAATTTTGTTAAGAACGATAACATCCGCGATCCGGATATTTACTTCACCCGCATAATAACCTGTTTCAGCTCCGGGACGATGTGGATCAGCCACCGTGACCATCAGATCGGGTTTATAAAATGGGAAATCATTATTCCCGCCATCCCATAGAATTATATCACAACCTTTAGGATCCTTCTCTGCATCACGTAAGATCCCTTCATAATCGACACCGGCATAAATGACATTTCCGCGAACGACATGGGGTTCATATTCTTCCATTTCCTCAATAGTACACTTGTGTTTGACAAGGTCTTTCAAAGTTGCAAACCGCTGAACTTTTTGTGCAACCAGATCACCATATGGCATCGGATGACGTACTGCCACTACTTTCAAACCTTTCTTCATCAATATCTCGATAATCCTTCTTGAAGTCTGACTTTTTCCACATCCGGTACGCGTTGCACCCACAGCAATGACAGGTTTCTTGCTTTTGATCATCGTCTCTTTCGGCCCCAGCAGAACAAAGTTTGCACCAGCAGCATTAACGATGGAACTCATATTCATTACCCTCTGGTAGGGAACATCACTATAGGCAAAATTGCAGACATCGACATCAAATTTTTTAATTAGGGAAGGAAGTTCATTTTCGGAAAAAATGGGAATACCTTTTGGATAAAGTTTACCTGCTAAAGCGGCAGGATATTTTCTTCCGTCAATGTTGGGAATCTGAGCCGCAGTGAAAGCAACCACATTGAAGTGTTCATTCGCTCGATAATAAGTGTTAAAGTTGTGAAAATCTCGTCCGGCTGCGCCGATAATGATTACATTTTTTTTCATTCTGACCTCGCTTTTTACGGGTTTTACAATATGCTGTTGTTGATTTTGTTTGAAGGGAATTCGTTTACAAACCTACTTATTTTTTGCATATTAGCCAAATCCGTCAGAAAAAATATAGCATCCCAAACCCTGAAAAACCCGAATCAACGACAGGACAAAATATTATAACTTTGCTCAGAAATTTTAATCAAATGGTTGAACATAAACTTTTACAAAAGACATGTGAGGCAATTAAGGTTCTGTATGGTCAAACCATCGATCCAAAAACAATTGGTCTTGAAAAGACCAAGAAGGAGATCGAGGGTGATTTTACAATTATTGTTTTTCCATTTACAAGAATTTCACATAAATCTCCCGAAATCACTGCCAATGAAATAGGTGGCTTTTTATTACAGCATATCCCGCAAATTAAATCGTTCACAGTAATTAAGGGTTTCTTAAATATTATTCTTCAAAACATTTTCTGGCTTGATTTTATTACAAAGAATTGCCTTAACTCAGATTTTGGATTAGGAAAACAAAATCAGAATCGCCCCATAGTCCTGGAATATTCCTCCCCAAATACCAATAAACCCTTACATCTTGGACACATCAGAAATAACCTTCTGGGATTCTCACTATCCAAAATATTAACGGCAAATGGGTATAAAGTAGTTAAGGTCAACCTGGTAAACGACCGGGGCATCCATATCTGTAAATCGATGTTGGCATACACACGATGGGGAAATGATGAAACACCCGAATCCTCTGGAATAAAAGGAGATCATCTAATCGGTAAATATTATGTCCTGTTTGAAAAGCATTACCGGGAAGAAATCAAAAACTTAATGGAAAAAGGTCTCACTGAAGAAGAGGCTATGCGCCAGGCACCATTGATTGAAGATGCCCAAGATCTACTGCGAAGATGGGAAGCCAAAGATCCAAATACGGTTGATCTTTGGGCAAAGATGAACAACTGGGCCTATTCCGGTTTTCAGGAAACATACCGTAACCTTGGAGTCGATTTTGATAAATATTATTATGAAAGCAAAACTTATCTTCTGGGGAAAAAGCTGGTTCTGGACGGTCTCAAAAACGGAAAACTCTTTCAAAAGGAGGATGGAAGTATTTGGGCAGATTTGACGGAAGAAGGGTTGGATGAAAAATTATTGTTACGTGCCGACGGTACTTCCGTATATATGACCCAGGATCTGGGTACGGCACAGTTACGTTATGAAGAATTTCATCCTTCTAAAATGATTTATGTCGTGGGAAATGAGCAGAACTATCATTTTGATGTTTTAGGACGAATTCTTAGCCATCTTGGTAAAAGTTGGGCTTCTCATATTTATCATCTTTCGTACGGTATGGTCGAACTTCCTCATGGGAAAATGAAATCCCGTGAAGGAACAGTGGTGGATGCCGACGATCTTATGGATGAGATGAATCATACGGCAGAAAGGAGAACCAGGGAACTGGGAAAAGTTACCGACTTTTCTGGCTTGGAAGCAACTATTCTTTTCCGAATGATCGGTTCAGGTGCCCTTAAGTATTTCATTCTTAAGGTGGATCCGAAAAAAAATATGCTGTTCGACCCGGAAGAATCAATTGATTTCAATGGTAACACTGGTCCATTTATTCAATATACCCATGCCCGGATTCAATCTTTGTTAAAGAAGGCGCGGGAGAATGGATTTGATAATTTAGTATCTGGCTTTAAACCCGATCTTTCCATCCTTGGACAGGAAAAAGTCATCATTAAAATGCTTTATCAGTTCCCATCCATCATAAAACAAGCAGGTGACGAGTTAAACCCGGCAGTGGTTGCTAATTATGTCTTTGAACTGGCAAAAGAGTATAACCAATTTTATCAGGAGATACCGATATTAAAAGCCAATGAAACGGCGGTTATCCAATTTCGTCTTCGGGTTTCATATTTTACCGGCGAAACAATTAAACGTTCGCTTTCCCTTCTTGGCATTGATGTCCCTGACCGGATGTAAAAAAAAATTGTTCAGTGAGAACAAGTAACTGATGAATGTATCAAATCCTAATTATTTATTGCATATTATTAAAGTAAATTAAATTTAGCAAAAAAAAATACGTAAAGTTTTCTGCTTTGCACTTTTTGTTTTGTATATTTGAGTAGTCTTAAACCATAAAATATGGCAGGAAATATTTTTCGACTGGCTATCTTTTTCTTGATAAGTTTAAGTCTCTCTGCTCAAGACCGTGGAATGAAATCCGTCGAACTTACCATCGATGGTAAGCCCACAACGCTGTACCAGAATAGTTATGCCCTGGTGATTGGCGTTGCGGATTATTATAACGGATGGTCTCAGTTACCAGGTGTAAAGGAAGAAGTAATAACTGTAAAACATGCTTTGGAGACCAATGGTTTCCAGGTTGAAGTGGTCATGAATCCCGATAAGAATGCCCTGGATAGAGCCTTTACCGATTTTATAACCCGTTGCGGCCAAGCCATCGACAACCGGCTTCTTTTTTATTTTGCAGGTCATGGCTATACCGTAAAAACTAGTTACGGTGAAGAACTGGGGTATATTGTCCCTGTGGATGCCCCTAACCCGAATTATGACCTTGCAAAGTTTCAGAGCCAATGTATGGAAATGGCTCAGATAGAGATCTATGCCAGGCGCTTACAGGCCAAACATGCCATGTTTATCTTTGATGCCTGTTTCTCCGGAGCACTCTTTACAAGTACAAGAGCAGTGCCGGCTATTATCAGTTATAAAACAACCCTGCCGGTCCGGCAGTTTATTACCAGCGGGAGCGCCGACGAAATGGTCCCTGACAAGAGTGTTTTTGGGGAACAGTTTGTGAGGGCAATAAATGGGGAAGCCGATATGGATAAAGATTCTTACATCACCGGAAGTGAACTTGCCGGCTTCCTGCAGTCAACAGTGGTTAATTATTCACGGAATTCACAGCATCCCCAGTATGGTAAAATCCGAAGTCCAAACCTGGATAAGGGAGATTTTGTGTTTCCGCTGAACCAGGAGGAATCAACAAATGTTGCCCCTTCTCAGGTACTTACACCTGTGGAACCACCTCCTGTGATACAACCTGAAACCAACTTTGCTCGAAATAAAACCCAGCCAGAAGATGAACCTTCTGTTAATAAGTCAATGGAACCTTTGAGTGCAGCTGAATTTATTCCCCTGATATATGTCCAGGGAGGAACCTTTCAGATGGGTGACCGTAAAGGGGAATCAACGGAATCATATGTACATCCGGTCATGGTGAAAAGCTTTTACATCGGTAAATACGAAGTAACCCAGAAACAATGGCAGCAGGTTACAGGGTCAAATCCGAGTGCCTTTACTAAATGTGATGACTGTCCTGTTGAAAGGGTCAGTTATGACGATGCAATTGTGTTCATGAAAATGCTCAGCGAGAAGACTGGAAAAAAATACCGTTTACCCACTGAGGCTGAGTGGGAATTTGCTGCACGGGGTGGTATGAAAAGTATGGGATTCATCTATGCGGGCAATAACAACGTCGACAATATTGGCTGGAATGATAATAATTCCAATAAATCAACACATATCGTAGGAAAGAAACAAGCGAATGAACTTGGGCTATACGATATGAGTGGTAACATCTATGAATGGTGTGCCGATTGGTTTTATGAAAAATACTATAAGTCAAGCCCTTTTGATAATCCTGCAGGACCTGCCTCAGGCGATACTCGCGTGATCCGGGGTGGCAGCTGGAAATATAATCCAAAAGGCCTTAAAGTGGCCCACCGGATGCACCTTCGTCCTGTCTCAAGGTATAGTGATGTTGGATTTCGTGTGGTGCGGGAAGAATAGTCATATATGAAGAAATTCCTTTTATTTGCTGCCTTTCTTTTGCTGTGGTGCCTTGAAGGATTAACACAAAATCCCGATTGGACAGATCCCGAACAACGAAAGACGCACTATCCGGAAACCCAGTTTTTAACGGGCTTCTCATCTGAAGTCCTGCGGAAAGCAGAAAATACTGATGAACTGAGACAAAAACATCTTGGATTTGCTAAAACACAACTTGTCGAATCCATCAGTGTAAGCATTAAAAGTTCGGCAACATTAAATCTTGAGAATTTAAATTCCAAAACCTTCGAACAATTTAAACAGGCCAGTGTATCTTTTGCGGAAGCAAAATTTACCGGACTGAAAACCGAAACATGGTACGATGAGAAAAAGAAAATAATCTCTGCGTTTGTTTATGTTCGGATCGCTGAACTGGTAAAAGCCTGTAAAGCCGACCTTACTGAAAAATCCTTCCTTTTGAAAAAGAAAATTGATGCGGCTGATGTATATGCCACTTCAGGTAACCTGGAGCAGGCACTGAAATCGTATTATCTCTGCTTTCCACTGATCAGGGAAATCGAGAATGATGAAGCCATGCTTGTAGCAATCGGTAAAGAACCCATGCCTGAACTGACAGAGGATTATGAATTAAAAATTAACCAGGCCATAGGCAATCTAAGAAAAGACAGGATCCTTTCACTTGATGATGCTTGCCTGTTCATGTCAGATGGCATCAGGCAACAGATTAATGGGGTAGACCTGGAGGGTGGATTGCGTTTAGGATCATTCACCTACCAGAATACACGGATGGGCAGCGACTTTTCTTCCAGAATTTCGATCTGTCTCGAACAAAAATTGATTCGCCAGGGTTTTGACCTTATAACACAGTCTGACCCGAAAAATGAATCGGCGGGAAAAGATAGTTCCGGTTATGTTTTTTCAGGAACATATTGGGAGGAGGGGGAAAATATCAAGATCATCGGTAACCTTCTGAGTTTGAAAACAAACAGGACGCTTGCCGGGGTGGAGGAATTTCTGCCAAAAAAGTGGTGTACAGATAATTCTGTCAAATACCTCGTAGATAATTTTGATCAGGCATTAACCCGTCAAAAGCAGTTTGCAGAAAATGAAATTACAAACGGTGGATTGATCGCAGAACTCTGGACCAACCGGGGAAAGGATAATCCGATCTTCATGCGGGGGGATACCATGCGGGTTAACGTACGGGTCAATCAACCATGTTATATTCGGCTGATTTATTATTTTTCCGATGGCACTAAGACTTTGCTCCTCGACAGCAGGTATATCGGTGAGGATAAAACAGATAAAACCATTTTGCTCCCCGATATCTTTGTTTGTGATGCTCCCTTTGGTTCAGAAACCATCCAGATGATTGCACAATCTGTTCCATTTAAGCCAATGACTGTTAAGATTGAAAATGGGTATAAGATGATCCTTGATGATGTGGGTTCAATTTTAGCCAATGTCAGAGGGATGAAAGCGGTAGGCCAGGTTGATTTCATTGCTGAAAAAAGGCTTGACCTTACTACTTTACCTGGCAGATAAACCGCCTCTCGTCCATATCCCATTATAAAGCAGAATCATGCAGATAAAAAAAAACTTCAAATCATTTTTCATCTTTTTTTTATTGTATTCATCTGCCTGTGCCCAGCTCGGGTTCCAACCCACCAATATTCTCATCAGTGGCACCCCAACAACTATTTATAAAGGAAGTTTCGCATTGCTGATCGGGATCACCAATTATGTGAATGATTTACCCTCACTTATGGGTGTAAGCATGGATATGGCCAGTATAAAACAGGCGCTGGAAAACCAAGGATTTAAAGTTATCCTGAAGCTGGATATTGATCTCGCAGAGATGGAAAATGCTTTTAATACTTTTATAAACACATATGGCCAGGAGGATGACAATCGCATGCTGTTTTATTTTGCAGGTCATGGATATACACTGAAAACCAGTCTAGGGGAGGAACTGGGATATATTGTCCCGGCAGATGCTCCAAATCCTGCAAGGGACCAGGTCGGATTTCAGAATAAAGCAATGGAAATGGCACAAATTGAAGCCTATTCGAAGAGGATTCGTTCCAAACATGCTTTGTTTATTTTTGATGCCTGTTTTTCAGGTTCCCTGTTTGCGACCAGCACCGCATTGCCATCACCCATCAACCAGAAAACCCTTCTGCCTGTTCGCCAGTTTATTACCAGTGGCACAGCCGAAGAACAGGTACCGGATAAAAGTATCTTCTGTCAACAATTTCTGGTGGCTATTGAAGGGGAGGCTGATTATGACCGCGATGGCAATGTTACAGGAACCGAGTTGGGTGATTTCCTGCAGAAATCGGTAACAAATTATTCCAGGGAAACCCAACATCCGCAATATGGCAAGATCAGGAATTCAAATCTCGATAAAGGGGATTTTATTTTTGTGGTCCCTTCACTAGAAAAAGAATCCACAGTTGCCATGCCTTTGATGAGAGAACCACAACCCATGCAGGAATCCCCAGTTGAACCCATTGTTGTACCTGTTGAAAAAACATTTGCACCGGCTCCTGAAATGCCCGGCAATAAAAAAGTTATAACTAGTTATGGAGAGCTGAATGTTTTTGCCGAATACACAGGCGATCTGTTCATTGATAATGTTTTATACCAAACGGTCGTCGAAAATACACAAACCCTGCTGTTTAATATTCCCGTTGGGAAACATCGATTAACTTTCAAAGGAAGTAAAGATTACGAGACTGAAATTGAGATTCTTAAAGACCAGTCAACTTCCCTTATTATCAGGCGCTGATCACATCAGAATATCCTTTTTCATATTCAGTGTAATCTGGCTGTGGTCAGAATCGTAATCGAAAAGCACATTCCCATTGGTCCTGAAAAGGCGCACATAGTTCAAAGAGAACCAGATAAAAGCCTTACCCACTTTTATCCCGTTCAGGATATCGATCCTTGTATCCCCGGTTGGAAGGTGTGTAACTTTTAGCCGTGTATCATTAAGGATTTTAAGTTTGTCAATTAAAACAGGTTTCCTTTCCTCTGTCATAACTGTAACAATCCCTTCGTCGTTTTTAATCATTTTTAATTTCCCAAGGCGTTCAAAGATCATGGGAGCGACCTCCTTAAACCGTGGATTGTATTTTTCAAACGCCTGTTGAATCTCCTTCCCAGAGAGAATGACGTTGTTGTACTTCATCAGGCTGAAAGCGCCAAACAGGCCGGATATCGTTTTTTCGCAGTTGGCGGCAACCTGTTTGTCAATTTCTTCTTTCAGCGATAAAATGACATTAAAACTAGTTTCAAGACCCAGGGTTATCCGGTCGATCTTCATCCCCGTTGTGGCATTGTAAGAACCGGTATAGTATACATTATCCTGGGCATCGAAACTCAGACCCCAATCCTTGAAATTTGCATCCGGGGGGTATACTTTTTTCGACAATATCTTTCCGTCACCAGTGAACACAGAAGAAAAAATATAATCATTTGTTACACCTATCGTATCTTGTGCTATCTGGTTAAGCCATACCTTGTGACCATCCCCATTGAATTTGGTAACAAAAACACAGGTTGGGGCATCGGCTATGGTCATGATGTTCCCGAAAGAGATGGTTTTTTCAAAGATGCCGCACACATAAATGTTGCCTTTGGGATCAAGCGTAATGTTGTACCCCATACTGTTCCCTTCACTTCCACCGGCAATGGCCCAAACGGGATTCCCGGCGGAATTATACTTGGCAAGAAATGCATCATTCTTTCCATTGGTTGATGTAAGAGTAGTCCCACCAAAAGAAGCATTGTCACGAAAATAACCGGTCAGGTAAAAATTCCCCTCGGAATCAATATATGAATTCTGGCGGTTATCGCCTTTTAGACCACCGCCTGACTGGACCTTTTCCCATATCGAAACCAGTCGATCCTCCCGGTTCTGCTCATTCGCCAATTCGATGATTTCTGCTTTTGCATTTACCATTCCGGGCATGGTAAGACCAAACGGAGCGTTGATGTATGTAGGATCAGCGATAAGATATTTTTCCCCTTTATACATCACGAAATCACCCGCCTCATCCGATGGGAATCTGACTGCAGTAGCTACGTGGCCAGGATAAACAATTCCGATTACTTTGAAACCCAGCAACTCTTTGACCAGGTATGCAAAAAATACAGCACGGTCATCGCAATCGGAATAGGGATAATAAAAATCTTCCTCCGGGAAAAAGAATTTTTCTTCACCATTGAACTGATCTTGATCGGTCTTATATGAAAAACCATTCTGGACAAAATTCAACAGGAAATCAACCGCATCAGCAGATGAAAGGCCATTCAGATGTGGTTTAAGTGCCTCGATGATCGATTCCTTTGCTCTCGGAGTGAGTACTGCATCAAAATAGACACTCAGTTCGCAGACCGGGAAATCTTTATAAAACGCAATGGAATTCAGATTATATTTCATGGTAAAACTGTATTCCCTGTTTTTAAAGGAAAGATTAAAAGTCCGCTCAGCAAACTGATCCCCTATATTGAGGGCATTATAGACATTCAAATCAAAGACTCTGGAAGCACCGGGAAAATCTTTTTCATAGGTAAAAATTTGATTCGGCTGGAATTCAGGGGCGTAGAATTTCACCTGATCGATCTGGAAATACCGTAAACCATAAATGGTGTTTGAAGATGGGAACATAAGAGCGATCTGGTTATCCGCGTATGCAACTCTGACGCGGTAACCCGATTTTGTCAATAGAAACCAGCTGAGTAATTTCGAATAATTTTTTGAAGGACTTATTAGCTCAGCGGTTTTTTTTACAAGCATGTAATATCCCCAGTCATTAAGGTTCATCTTTGTACGGATATCATTGAACATTCTGATCAGACCGGAATAATTTACCTTATTGATCCGGTCCCAGAAGTCGGCAATGGTAGTATTATGAATCTCTTCGGGAAGGTCTCCGGCAAGGCCGGGATCATAATTGATAGGTAGTTTTGTTCCATAAAAATCAAGTGTTGTTCCTTCGGATTCAACAACAGGTTCTTCCGGTTCGGATTTTATCACTATTGGCAGATTGGGTACGGGCAGGATAACTGGCTCCGGCATTCCCGACTGTGGTTGCAGGAAGATTTCTTTCGGAATTTCTTTCGGTTTAATTTTCGGGACAGCCGGGTCGAATTTTGGCAATACCAGCGGTTTTGGGGTAGTATCTGGCTTTATACCGGCGAATAGCCGGAATTCCTCCCAGTTTCTTCTAAGATAATCTGAAAATTCTTTATCAATTTCTTCTACATACTTGTCAAATTCTATTTGATTTTGCTGGGCAAAAGCATCAAATTCCGATTGCATTGCCTTTTCAATTTCTTGAAAAGCGGAATCAACCTGTCCAAAACATCTGATTCCTGCTGATAACAGAATAATCAGAAGAGTTAACCTGTAAAACATGGGAAACATTTATTTCGGAACATCCTGCAACAGCTTGTCAACCTGTTCGTCAGTCTTCTTGAGTTTTTCTTTAAGCTCTTTCCGGATCGCTTTTTTCGCAATTGCAAAACTCTGTTTTGTTTCATAAAATATCCTGATCTGGACCTCGATCTTTTTATCTTTCAGATCACGGTATATTTTAAAATTCGGATTGATGTATCCCAACTGCTGAGCAATGATGTTTTTGGAAGATTGAATGATTTCGGTCACTGAGGTTGCCTCCTGTGTTGACTCCTGTGCATTGGCAAGATTCCCTTTTACGATGGATGCAATGTTCGACTCGATTAAACCTGCCAACTGGAGCTTCCCCATCTCAACGGCCTGTGCTTCGGCAACTGATTTGGTTTCTGCAACTCCATTCCCATCAGCCATAATATACGATGGCTGACCGTTTTCATCAGTCTGGTATTGTTTCATCCAAGCATCTTCCACCAGTTTTTCCAACGGAAGAGATCCCGGATTTGTTTTCCAGCCTTGTTTGGATAGGTTTTTAGCCTCCTTCCGCGCTTCTTTGATAGCTTTTTCTTTAACGTCTTTTTTAAGCTCTTTCTCAGTTTTCTGTGCTGCTGTCACCGAAATGATGAACATTGCAGCAAGGGGAAGAATGTAAAATTTTTTCATAATTTTTTTATTTAAAAATGGGTTTTCAGGGTAAATTTTCCTTTACAGGTAATTATCATCCTCACAAATATAGGGATGAAATATATGAAAAACAAAAGCAGTGGTGATCTGAAAATTTTTCGTACAAGCTGGATTTTTTTTAATTTCGATGAATGTTCAAAAAAACAGCAGAATGAATACCATCCGTTCGTTTTTTATTCGATGGTTTAATACAGATTATTTAATTGTCACCCTTTCTCTTTTCATTTCTGTTTCATTGCTTGGACTCCTAACGTTTAACCTTACGATTTTTAATCCGATTAGTAAAGCACTTACAGATTTTAACTTTTGTGACTTGCTTTACTCCAGGATGAACTCTGAGCATGAAATGCTGGATACAAATATTGTCTTGGTTAATATCGGGCATCTGGATCGTGCCCGGATTGCTGAACAAATTCAGATTATCCGAAAACATCAACCCAAGGTAATCGGATTTGACGGCTTTTTTTCAGCACGGAGGGATTCAACGGTTGATGTTATTTTGCAGGGACAATTATGCAAAAGTAAAATTGTGATGGCCGTCTATCTTACGGGGAAAAATGAACTTGACGCGAAATTTGATAAGTTGGAGATATCCGATCCATGGTTCAGCAGCGGTGTCACAGGCTTTGTCAATCTTGGCGGATCCAACCCAACTACTTCGACAGTACGTTATTTCAGCCCATCCGAGGTCTTCAGGGGCCGGACTCTGGAAGCTTTCGGCGTGGAAATTGTAAAAAGATACAACCCGGACGCTGTTCGATACCTTAAAGATAGAAATAATGACAGGGAAGTCATCAATTACATCGGTAATAAAAATGCGTTCATCTCCTTCGATGCAAATGAGATTTTAGATTCACTGGCCGACCTGGAGATAATAAAAGATAAAATAGTACTCATGGGTTATATCGGGGAATCTTTCCAGTCACGGCCTGACCTGGAGGACATTTACTATACACCTATGAATCCCGAACTTACCGGCCGTTCAATACCCGATATGTACGGAGTAGTTATCCATGCCAATATTATAAACATGATACTGAAGCGTAACTACATCAATTCAATGCCGGTGTGGTTGTGCATTGTTCTTTCATACATTCTGTGCTATTTTTATATCTCTTTCATCACTTGGTTCAATGACAGAAAACCACTGTTATTCAATGTTACTTTCCCGTTTTTTTTACTGTTACTGAATATAGTTATTGTATATATTTTCTTTCTGCTTTACGAATATTGCAACTATAGTATCAACTCCGGGTACTTTCTTGCCCCTATAATTTTGTTCAAGACATTTCTTAGCTATTACGAACGGGGGTTAGCGATCATTAACCGCTATATCAAGATACGAAGCATTTTTCTGCCAAAAGAATAAAGATCATGAATAGAAAGATTCTTACGTTCATTATCCTGTTCTCCTGTCCATATGCTGCCTTGCCCCAATGCATTGAATTCAGGATCTATCGCACAAAAGGGGAGGTGACACTTCTTCCCGGTCCGGTCAAGGGTGCAACACTTAAAAATATGAAACTGAATGAACAATCGGAAGTGAATATTGCAACCGGGGGATATGTTATTCTGCTAAGCGGAAATGATAAAGCTTTGCGGCTGACAGTCCCTGGGAAATATTCTTTTAGTGATATAAGATCGACCTGCCTAAAAAATCAAACTACCCTGACTCAGGAATACCTGAAGTATGTTGCACAATCCATTCTTGAGAAAGAAGAACCTCTCACCGCTATGGTTATTAAAGGTGCAGTTTACCGGACCAAACAGGTTTTTGAAAAAGCCGATATGATCTGCCCGGCTGATTCTTCAGTTATCACCTCCGATGTTATTCGGTTTACCTGGCATCATCCCCCTGGGACACCTTCAAAATACCTCAAAATCTATGAAAATGGAGTAAAGGAGATTTATTCCAAATTTCATACTGATACAACTGACCTTGTTGAATCAAGACTGTTTAAGCCCCAGAAAATTTACTTTTGGTTGGTCACCCCGAATCAAAAGCCCACAGATAATGAGTTGAGATTCACATTTGTTTATAGCAACAAAGAGTGGAAAACGGAATTTCTGGATAATGATGACCAAATGATTAAACAACTTGAAAACGAGCTCAATGAGACAGAGAAGAAGCTTAAAAAAAAGGAGGCAGGGAAAACCAGCCTCCTTTTTAATTCAGTTGAAAGAGATTAGTTAATAACGATTTTTTTGTTGATATAACCATCTTCCAATTTAATTTTTAGATTGTATACTCCTGATTTTAATTCAGAAGTATTGATAACTGCAGTTTGAGCATCTGGTTTTTGGTTCAGAATAGTCTGACCAACAAAGTTAATAACCGTTACTTCTTTGATGGTTGATGAAGCTTCAACGGTTAACATATCTTTAACGGGATTTGGATATACGTTCACTGAAGCTTTTGATAGTTCGTTGATTCCGACACCGCCAACATAAATGTAATCAACTTTCTGCAAAGTGTTGTCGCCCCATTCATTGGTTACTTTTAGCGTAACATTGAAGGATCCCGGGGTATTATAGACCACAGGAACTGGATCTTTGTCAGTTGATGATGCAGGATTACCTCCTTCGAAGGTCCATAAATAAGCAGTCGCTGCTCCGGCTGATAAATTCGTGAAGGTAACTTGTCCGCCTAAAATGATTGCCGTGTCGCTTGCAGTAAAGTCAGCAACCGGAAGTGCCAGCGGAATACCATCGTAAATGTACATTCCACCGGTAGTTTTAGCGACAGTGTTGGATCCTGCCCACCCGGTTGAATCATTAATCCATGCCGAAGCACAAAAATCGTAACCAGCTGAGATCACAGTCCAATTGTATCCTCCATCAAAGCTCACAGAAATGCCATTTCCTCCTGCTGCATTTGAAGATCCGATATAAGTACCCGTGGATCCTGGAATATGTGAAAAATAACGGCCGTACATATCACCGGTAACAGATACATCTGTCCATGTAGCACCTCCATCAGTGGTTACATTAAGGTTGGTCTCGATGCCAAGATCCAGATAGGAACGGTAAGCAATTCCATGCAGGGCATCTACAAATTCCGGTGCAATGGTTTCGGCATTTCCAAAAGGAGTGAGCGTAGCAGCCCAGGTAAGTCCTTTATCTGTGGAACGGAATATTCTTCCTTTGTTGGTGCCGAACCATACATTGTTGCCAATGGCGCAATAATTCCCAGTTATTCCATATTCGCCCGAGGTTGGTGCAGGAATATTTGCTTGAGGTACACGTGTCCATGTTTCACCACCATCGGTAGTGGTATAGATTTCAAAGTAACCGCCAACAGGATCACCCATTGCCCAGCCATCATTGTCATTAAAAAAGTGCATGGCATCAGCAAAGGATGAATTGTTGAATACACCTCCTTTTTTTGTCCAGGTAGCGCCGCCATCAGTGGTCTTATACAAACCCTGGGTGGCTCCGGTGTTAAAAACGGCCCAACATACATTGGCAGATATTGCAAATAATTGTGAAAGGCCATCGCCTGCATTAAATGTTCCGGCGGTCCATGTTAAACCACCATCAGTCGATCTGGTGAAAGCATCAAAAATACTGCCGTCAGCATTACCTGCCTCTACCCACAAAGCGTTGTTGTCATTCATGCCTATGGAAACCTGAATAGCTCCTTGGCCAGCAGCTAGATTTGAATTTACCTGGATCCAGCCTGTTTGGGACATAGCCCATTGACTTAAAATCAAGGTAATCGATAAAATAAGTAATTTTTTCATCATGATTGAGTTTTAGTTAATAATTGGTTCTTTGTTGTCACAAATATACATAACTTTTTTAATTTGAAAGTGTCTCAAAAATAATTGAATTTTCGATAAAAAATTAACATAAAAGAATCCGTAACTTTGCCGGCCAAATGAATGACAGATGTTTGAAGGACTAAGTGATAAACTGGACAGGGCGTTTAAAATCCTGAAAGGTCATGGTCACATCACCGAAATAAATGTTGCTGAGACACTGAAGGATGTTAGAAAAGCGCTCTTGGATGCTGATGTTAGCTTTAAAATTGCAAAACAATTTACTGAGCAGATCAAGGAAAAAGCGTTGGGACAAAATGTTCTGACTTCTGTATCTCCCGGACAACTTATGATTAAGATCGTCCATGATGAACTGGTTGACCTGATGGGAAGGGAAAAGACGGAGTTGAATTTGAAAGGGGATCCGGGAATAATACTGATTGCGGGACTTCAGGGATCAGGAAAAACAACATTTTCGGCTAAACTGGCCAATTATATTAAGACAAAAAAAGGCAGAAAGCCGTTACTTGTTGCTGGAGACATATATCGTCCTGCCGCTATTGAACAACTGAAAATTTTGGGAGAACAGATAGGAGTTGAAGTTTTTTCCGAAGAAGGAAATCAAGACCCTGTAAAGATTGCCAGACATTCAATTGCATATGCAAAAGACAAAGGATGTCAGACCATTATTATTGATACTGCTGGACGCTTGGCAGTCGACGAAGAAATGATGGATGAGATAGCTTCCATTAAAAATACGCTGAATCCCCAGGAAACATTGTTTGTTGTCGATTCGATGACGGGACAAGATGCAGTGAATACAGCCAAAATATTTAACGACCGGTTGAATTTCGAGGGTGTTGTTCTGACAAAATTGGATGGAGATACAAGGGGTGGCGCTGCTCTTAGTATAAAATCGGTTGTGAATAAGCCCATCAAATTTGTTGGTCTGGGAGAAAAAATGGATGCCATTGATATATTTTATCCTGAACGAATGGCCGACAGGATTCTCGGGATGGGGGATATCGTCTCTTTGGTTGAGAAAGCCCAGGAACAGTTCGATGAAGCGGAGGCACAGAAACTTCAACGGAAAATTGCTAAAAATCAATTTGATTTTAATGATTTCCTGGCACAAATAAAGCAGATCAAAAAGATGGGGAATGTCAAAGACCTCCTGGGTATGCTCCCGGGAATGGGAAAAGCTGTACGAAATCTGGACATAGACGATAATGCTTTTAAAAGCGTTGAAGCCATTATCTATTCAATGACGCCTGCTGAACGAGAAAATCCTGTCATTTTAAACGGAAGTCGACGGAAACGTATCGCAACCGGCTCAGGAACTAATATTCAGGAAGTCAACCGACTTATCAAACAATTTGAGGATACGCGTAAAATGATGAAAATGGTGACTGCCAACAAAGGAAGAAACATGGCAAATGTCATGAGAAATATGAAAAATATGAATTAATATTCCATTGATGAAGTTACTTGATGGGAAAATGATTGCGGCACAGATTAAGCGTGAGATTGCAGCCGATGTTGCAAAAAATATGCTTGATAAATCGATTCCTGCACCCCATATAGCAGCTGTATTGGTTGGAGATGATCCTGCAAGTCAATCGTATGTTGCCGGAAAAGAAAAAGCTTGCAGAGAGGTCGGATTTCTTTCTTCCATTTACCGTTTCCCTGCATCAATACCGGAAAGTCAACTTCTTGAAATCGTAGACTTTTTAAACCAGGATTCCGAAATCGACGGATTCATTGTACAACTTCCTCTTCCGAAACATATTAATGCACAAAAAATTATTGAACAAATCAATCCACAGAAAGATATTGATGGATTCCATCCGGTCAATGTTGGTAAAATGGTGTTGAACCTGCCAGGGTTTCTTCCTGCCACTCCCTTTGGAATTGTTACCTTGCTCGACCGGTACGACATAGAAACAGAAGGGAAAAATTGCGTAATTCTAGGAAGAAGCAATATCGTTGGAACCCCTTTGAGTATCCTTCTGTCACGTAAGACAAAACGTGGGAATTCGACGGTGACTCTATGCCATAGTTTGACAAAAAATATTTCCGATATTGCTCGGGAAGCAGATATCCTCGTTGTGGCCATGGGTAAACCTGAGTCAGTCACTGCCGATATGATCAAGCAGAATGCAGTAGTGATCGACGTTGGCATTCATAGAGTGCCATCTGTTGAATCCAAGTCGGGTTTTGTACTAAAAGGAGACCTGAAATTCGATGAGGTTTCGAAAAAATGCAGCTATGTGACACCTGTACCCGGCGGAGTAGGGCCAATGACGATCGCTTCTCTATTGCTTAATGCTCTTAAAGCTGCTAAAAAAGAAGTCAAATAATCTTGAATTGAACATTTCTTTCGAAAAGTTGTTAAAGACAGGAAAAATTCTTCCTGTAATGGAGGAATTTTATTCCTTGCAGGGTGAAGGATATAATACCGGCAAGGCTGCTTATTTTATCCGGATCGGTGGTTGCGATGTTGGTTGCCATTGGTGTGATGTTAAGGAAGCCTGGGATGCTGGCAATATTCCTCCTATATCAACGGACATGATCGTGGAACGAGCCTCCTCCTGCCCGGCTGGAGCTATTGTTGTTACAGGAGGAGAACCCTTACAATATAACCTGGATTATCTCTGTGAAGGTTTGAAACAAAAAAGTATAATCCGCTTTCTGGAAACCTCCGGTTCTCTTCCACTCAGTGGAAAATGGGAGTGGATATGTCTTTCACCTAAAAAAGAAGTACCCCCGCTTCCTGAAATATTTAAAATAGCAAATGAACTTAAAGTCATTATCTTTAATACCGACGATTTTGCTTGGGCCCAAGAAACTAAAGAAAAAGTTGATGAAAGAACTTTACTGTATCTTCAACCAGAATGGAGTCAACGAATAAAAATGATACCTGAAATAGTACGGTATATCAAATATAATCCGGAGTGGAAAATTTCATTGCAAAGTCATAAATACATGCATATTCCATGAACCGCTGGTTTCAAAATTTTTTCCGTAATTACCCCACTCATACCTTATTCTCGTTAGTTTTTATCCTGACTTCTACAATCATTTCCGCCCAAAATCCTGATTTGACATTATCAGCAAAAAACAAAAAAGCAGAAAAGCTTTTCAATAATGCCGTGGATGCTTACAATATTAAGGATTATAATAAGGCAATTACAGACCTTGAAAAGGCGATCCAAATCGATACTTTATTTATTGAAGCATTCATTTTAAAGGGAGATATACTCTCGGATAAACATCAAATTCCTGAATCAATTAAGGCATATAGAAATGCTATAGACATCAAACCCGATTTCTCGCCAAATCTGTACTATATAATTGCCAATCTTGAATATTCAAATGGTTTTTACAACGAATCAAAAGTCGACTTTGAGAAGTATCTTACTTTTGATCATATTCCCAGGTTGAAAAAAGATAAAGCCGCCAACGGTATTGGTGCATGTCGTTTTGCAATTAATTTAACACTGAATCCGGTTCCTTTTAATCCTGTAAACCTCGGTGACAGCATAAATACCTCAGAAGACGAATTTATAAATTATATAACGGCTGATGATCAGGTTCTTTACTTTACCCGGAAGGTGGGTAAAAAGTCGGAGGTTCATACGAACAAAATTTCCTATGAAGAGGATTTCTTCTATTCTAAACGAACCGGAGACTCCCTTTGGGGGAAAGCTATAAACCTTGGTCCGCCGATCAATACAAACTTGAACGAAGGTGCTTTAAACATTTCTCCTGACGGTCAGTATTTATTCTTCGCTGGATGCGGAAGACCAGATGGATATGGATCCTGCGACCTATATTGGTCAAAAAGGATTGGAAACAGCTGGTCCAGACCTGTAAATCTTGGACCGGTTGTCAATTCCGAGGAGTGGGAATCACAACCCTCTTTTTCTTCGGATGGTACTACACTCTTTTTTGTCAGCAATCGCAAAGGTGGAAAAGGCAGTTCAGATATATGGAAGACCAACTTAAACCCTGATGGAACATGGAGCTCCCCGGTAAACCTTGGTGATTCAATAAACACACCTTTTGAAGAACAGACTCCATTTATACATCCCGATGATCATACCCTGTATTTCGCATCCAGAGGATTCCAGGGTATGGGCGGATCCGATATTTTTTATAGCCGTAAAGATTCAACAGGTAAATGGTGTAGGGCAAGAAACATTGGATATCCGATAAATACCTTTGCAGATGAAAATTCTTTGATTGTTAATGCTAAGGGGAATCTGGCATATATTTCTTCTGATAAATTGGGCGGAAAAGGGAAGCAGGATATCTACCAGTTTCAGGTTTACGAACAAGCTAGACCCATACCGGTAACCTATTTCAAGGGAATTGTTTTCAATAAGGATACAAAACAGAAGTTAAGAGCGGATTTTGAACTGATCGAGCTGAAATCGGGAAAAACGATTGCGCATGCTGAATCTGATTCTCTAACCGGAGCATTCTTACTTATTCTACCAGTTCATAATGATTATGCTTTAAATGTATCAAAACCCGGCTACTTATTTTTTTCAGAGCATTTTTCATTAGCGAACATTCATTCACTCGCCAAACCATTTGTTAAAAATATTCCCCTGAAGGAGATTAAAATGGGTGAAATTGTTGTCCTGAAAAATATTTTTTTCGATACGGATAAATATAACATCAAACCGGAGTCACAGGTCGAACTTCAACGGTTAATTGATCTCCTAAGGAAAAATCCAAATATCCATATTGAAATAAGCGGGCATACCGATAATGTTGGAACACAGGAGTATAATGCTGAGTTGTCGTTGAACCGGGCGAAAGCAGTCTGCGGATACCTGTCAGAACACGGAATTGCTGGAAACCGGATGTCGTATGCCGGCTATGGCTTCTCCAGGCCAATTGATACGAATGAAACGGAGCAGGGAAGAGCAAGCAACCGTAGAACAGAGTTTAAAATTATCGGTAATTAGTAACAATTCCGTAAATATTCTTACCTTTGCACCCCAAAAAATCTAGGGGATCAAAATGATCAAAATAACACTTCCAGATAACTCGGTTAAAGAATTTCCGAAGGATATTACCGGATTGGAAATTGCCAAAAGCATTAGTGATGGTCTGGCAAGAAATGTTTTGGCCATCAAGGTGAATAATGAAGTGTGGGACCTCACCCGATCCATTACATCGGATGTAAAGGTTAAATTATTGACCTGGGACGATCCGGAAGGAAAATCAACGATGTGGCATTCCTCGGCTCATTTGATGGCTGAAGCAATTGAACTCCTATATCCCGGAGTGAAGTTTGGTATCGGTCCGGATATTGAAAATGGCTTTTATTATGATATTGATTTTGGCTCTTATTCAATATCTTCGGATGATTTTCCAAAAATCGAGAATAAAATGCTGGAACTTGCAAAAGAAAAACAGCAGTTTATCAGAAAATCTGTGACCAAAAGCGAAGCCATAAGATATTTTGTCGGGAAACAGGATGAGTATAAAGTTGAGCTTTTGAAGGATTTACAGGATGGGCAAATAACTTTTTATGAAACAGGACATTTTACTGATTTATGCCGTGGACCGCATTTGCCCGTAACAAGTCCAATAAAAGCAGTTAAGTTATTAAATATTGCAGGTGCCTATTGGAGGGGTGACGAAACTCGAAAACAACTGACACGCATCTATGGTATCACTTTCCCGAAACAAAAAGAACTTCAGGATTACCTGGTCTTGCTTGAAGAAGCAAAAAAACGTGATCATCGTAAATTAGGAAAGGAACTTGAGCTATTCACCTTCTCACAGAAAGTCGGATTGGGGTTACCTCTTTGGCTTCCACGTGGTGCGCAATTACGTGAACGGCTGGAACTATTCCTTAAAAAAGCACAAAAGAAAGCTGGTTATGTTCCTGTAATCTGTCCACATATAGGCCATGTGGATCTTTATAAGACATCGGGCCATTATCAGAAATATGGAGAAAGTTCATTTAAACCAATATCAACACCAGTTCCTGGCGAGGAATTCTTCCTTAAACCGATGAACTGTCCCCACCACTGTGAAATATACAAAGCACTTCCCAGATCATACAAAGACCTTCCGATTCGTTTCGCTGAATTTGGTACAGTTTACCGTTATGAACAAAGCGGGGAACTGCACGGTCTCACAAGAGTTAGAGGTTTTACACAGGATGATGCCCATATTTTCTGTACCCCTGAACAAGTTAAAGATGAATTCAAGGGGGTAATGGATATCGTCATGTTGATCTTTAAAGCCTTGAATTTTAGGGATTTTACAGTTCAGATTTCACTTCGTGATCCTGAAAATAAAGAAAAATATATCGGCAATGATGAGAATTGGATCAGGGCTGAGAGAGCCATCCTGGAAGTCGCTGAAGAACGTGGTTTGAATACTGTCATCGAACTGGGTGAGGCTGCGTTTTATGGTCCGAAAATGGATTTTATGGTTAAAGATGCCCTTGGCAGGAAATGGCAGCTCGGAACGATCCAGGTAGATTATAATCTTCCGGATCGATTTGAACTGGAATATGTTGGAAATGATAACTTGAAACATAGGCCGGTAATGATCCACAGAGCGCCTTTTGGTTCCATGGAAAGATTCGTCGCCGTTCTCCTTGAACATACCGCGGGTAACTTCCCTCTTTGGCTCACCCCCGACCAGGCTATCGTATTGCCAATCAGTGAGAAATTTCACGATTATGCAAAAAAAGTTTTAGAATTGCTAAATAATTCCGATATTCGCGCCCAGGTTGACTTACGGAATGAAAAGGCTGGCAAGAAGATTCGGGATGCCGAACTCTTGAAAATTCCATTTATGCTTGTGGTCGGAGAACGGGAAGAACAGAATGGATCGGTTTCAGTCAGGAGGCATGGTAAAGGTGATCTGGGTCCGCAGAAAATTGAAGACTTTATAAACACCATACACCAGGAAGTTCACATTGAGCTGGGAGATCAATAATCATAGTATTAATAAAACATAGGAGGGAATACTATAGTTACTCAATACAATAACCCGAGAAGATATACAAAACCCGGGAAAAAAGAAGAACCTTATAATATTAATGAATATATAAAATCACCTGTGGTTCGTGTAGTAGGTGAAAATATCCAGCCTGGAATTTATAATATCAGGGAAGCACTAAACATTGCGGAAAATCTTGGTCTTGATCTGGTGGAAATTTCTCCGACCGCCAATCCCCCGGTTTGTAAAGTGATCGATTATAAGAAATTTCTTTACGAACTGAAGAAAAAGCAGAAGGAGATGAAAGCCAAAACTGCCAAGATTATTGTTAAAGAAATCAGACTGGGTCCCAATACAGATGACCACGATTTTAATTTCAAATTAAACCATGCGATAAAGTTCCTGAAAGATGGTGCAAAAGTAAAAGTTGACGTTTTTTTTAAAGGCAGGTCTATTATTTATAAAGAACAGGGAGAATTAATATTACTGAAGTTTGCACAAGCTCTGGTCGAAATTGGAAAAATAGAACAAATGCCGCGTTTGGAGGGAAAACGCATGATCATGATCATAACTCCCAAAAAATAATTATTAAACTGTGAAGTTTTATTTGAGGGATCTAAAGTCCCAAAATTATTTCATCATATAAATAAAAAGGGTAAAATGCCAAAAATGAAAACCAAATCCGGAGCCAAAAAAAGATTTGCGCTTACAGGTACCGGTAAAATTAAAAGAAAGCATGCTTATAAGAGTCACATTTTGACAAAAAAGACAATCAAAAGGAAACGGAATCTTACTTATTCCACTCTCGTTGATAAAGCAGATGAGGCTAATATAAAAGAAATGCTTCAGGGTTAATAAACAAGTTGTTTAACTTACTTGCAGCTCCATAAGATCCCCCAGCGGGGACGCTCAAGTAAAAAAAATGAATTATGCCAAGATCAGTAAATTCAGTAGCTTCAAGAGAACGAAGGAAGAAGATCCTTAAAAGAGCGAAGGGTCAGTTTGGAAGAAGAAAAAATGTCCTTACCGTAGCAAAGAACTCGGTAGAGAAAGGACTCACTTATGCTTACCGGGATCGCCGTACCAAGAAAAGAAACTTTCGTGGACTTTGGATTATAAGAATCAATGCGGGTGTCCGTGAATTTGGGATGTCATATTCGGTGTTCATGGGAAGACTAGCAGAAAAAAACATCGCCCTGAACCGGAAAACACTTGCCGACTTGGCGATGAATCATCCGGAAGCATTTAAAGCGATAGTCGAAGAAGTAAATAAATAACCCGATTCAGGATCCCATTGCCAACACCAATTCGCGGATTGGTGCTTCTATTCCTTTCGATTCAGTTCATAGTAATTCTTCATGAAAAGTTGCAACTGATCGGCTCGCAGGTTTTTAGCGATTATTTCTTTTTTCTCATTAAGGATATAGATAACCGGTGTCATCGAGATGTCGTATTGTTCATGATAGTCTCCCGTCAATGTACGGGGACCATCGACATTGATCCAGTTCATCTTTTTCTTCTTTATCTGTGACTTCCATTTCGTTAGAGAAGTATCGGAACAGATAGTAAAAATTGTAATTCCGTAAATCTCATGGTTCTTATCATAAAAATCTTTGATTTTTGGAATTTCCATTTCACAATGTCCGCAATCAGGATCCCAGAAAAGTAAGATCAAAAACTTCGATTCAATGTTATGCATCGAGATTAGTCGGTTATTTGTATCTGTCATTATCATATTCGGCGCCTTCTGACCAATCAGGATAGGCCTTATACGGTTTGCCTTTTTAATGATATTTTCTAACGTTGTCTTGCTTACCCATGGGGTATTGCCTGTTACATAATATTTATCTACAAGGTGAACGAATATTTTGTCGAATCCCATTATTTCTGAATTTTCATAATGGTTCGTTGTAAACCAAATCAAATATTTGAACATTTCCTGGTTAGGCTGTACTTTATCGATCAACCGATCGATTTCGGCTATAATAGTGTCGGGATTTTGTATAACAACTTTATCAAAATATTTTTGAAGCTTGTTGTGAAACACCGGAGTCCTCAGTAATCTGTCATCGGAGAAGTCCGTATCATCCCAGTAATGCTGATAGAAATAAAAATAGGTTGAGTTGGGATCAGATTGCCCATTCTTTATATTTGAGGTTGGAATAAGACTGGGCTCTTTCATGGCATTCAGCATAAATGCAAGAAATGATGATGGATACTTTTTTATTAGATCGAGCTTGTAGTTAATTATTTCCTGATTAATAGAGTCAATCTTTTTTTGTATTTCTACACTATCTGATGGATGTGATTCAACCCTTTTCCCTTTTATCAATAACTGAATTTCATCATATTTTTTTTTGTTATAATCTAGGTATTGATAAAACAAAAGGTTCTCCGGTGAGCCAGAAACCACCATCTTACCTGAAAGATCACATAAATCAGTTTCCATCGTAAACCGTGAATCATTATTAATAACGAAATCAAAATGCAGTTTTTCCGAAACTACAAATATGTACATTCCTTTAGGCAAACTGTCTTGAACTTTAAAGGTGCAACGGCCGGCAGCATCAACTTTTACCGTGTCTTTGATATAGGTTCCATTACCATAATAATTCGCAATAAGACACGTGGTATCCTTTAATCCAATGATTTTAAAGTTGATCCTAATACCTCGCTGTGAAAAGCCTGGACAACAAAAAAATAAAAAGAATAATAAATAAACCGGGAATATCAATCTCATATTTAAGGTTAATCTTTCTATAACGATAAAAAATAATTCCTATTTTTCTGCCTAATAAGGTTTAAAAAAGAAACGTACAAAAAAATATCCGATGACTTCGTTTAATGTCTCCCGGACCCCTTTACCTGACTTCCACCAGTCTTTAGAACTATAATAGAAATTTTTCACGGAAATAATGCCTACATGAATTGAGTCACCCATGGCATATTGAAAAAGCAATCTACTCCGTCCACCATGAACTCCCATAGTCATAACATTTATTGATCTGACACTGGATTTGTGTGAATTAAACCATCGTTTCAATTCTTTTGCTGAATTATATGTCCTGTCATTTCTTATCTCGGAAGTCGAAACGACAACTAATTTTGTTGAATCAAAACCCGACTTAATCAATGAGGCGGCAGCCACTTTGGCAGTGTTATCATAAGAAGCGAGTAAATGACCCCACTCAAGTGGCGTCCCGGTGGTAATAAGTAGTTTATAATGACCCTGGTTGAATTCCCGTATGGCCGAGTCAATAACATAATCGTTAACAAAACCCTCCAATACAAGGATTTCTGTTTTTTCACGCTTAACCGGGGCGATAATTCGATATAAATTATCTATGAGGAAAAAAAAGGAAATAAAAATGATGAGTAATATCAGTAGCCAGCCCCAGATAGTCAGTCCCCACCTGAATTTCCTGCTTACAAAAAAATAAGATTTTTCGATTGATTTCATAGGTTAAGCTGTTAAGTGTTCTTTACGGAGTAAATCATTTACCGTTTTTACCGGATTGAAAGTAATAATCGGTACCTCAATAAAAATCGTGATCCAATCAGACATTGCGCCATTCCATAAGCCGGGAAGTTCCTGGGCTTTCAAGGTTTTACCTCCGGTTGATTTTAATGAAATCAAACCCGTATCTTCATCAACATATTTCGACAATCGGAAGGTATTTCCCTTGTAGTCTTTAATACAGCATACCAGATCAACCGGATTAAAATGTGTTGAAGCATAAAAAATCTTTTTCTGACTATTATTATTAAAATCAATCTGGGAACTTTCAACGATCTGTAAAGCCTGCCGATGCTTCCGGTCAGATACCCAAAATGGACCACCACCCGGTTCGCATTCATTTTTCACCATACCGCAAACCCTTATGGGACGGTTAAATTGTGAAACAAGATATTTTAATTGAGAATCGATATCTTTATCCTGGAAATTTTCCGGAAAATTTAGATTCAACATTTCCCGGCCAAACTTCTCCATTTCAAGTATATCTTTTGGCGAAATAAAATTATGTTCAGCATTGACGAGAAAACTAATTATTTTTTTTTGTATATGAAGGAGATAACCTCCTATAAGCTTTTTATAAAGGAAGGTAGGTTCTTTTAATCTGTCCGGTACTATATTATCTATGTTTTTAATAAATATCAGGTCAGCATCAATTTCATTCAGGTTCTCAAGAAGTGCTCCATGTCCGCCGGGACGGAATAATAAACTGCCGGTTTGATCCTTGAATGGTTCGTTGAATTCGTCAACTGCAATAGTATCCGTTGATGGTCTTTGCACCGAAAAAGTAATTTCCAGCCCGACTCCGTATCGTTCCTCATATTTCTTAACCACGCCGGAAAACATATCTTCCATTTTTTTACGATGTTCGGGGGAGATTGTGAAATGAATTCTCGCCATGTTCCCCCTGCCTTTTGCATAATTCGCTGCTTCAACAAGATGTTCTTCCGCTGAAGTTCTTATTTCCTCAGGATACCGATGAAATCCAAGGAGCGCTTTTGGAAGATTAGAATAATCGAGCCCCCTGGAGGTCAGAATGTATTCAATAATTTTGTTATACTCATTTTTTGAGATTAGTTCGTCTATTCCTGATCCTTTATCTTGAATTGCCGTTGATAAGATAGGGTAGAAGGCAATCTCCTGTATATGTGAAAAGAAATAATGAACCGAATTGAAATTTTGTTTTTGAGTATCATCCTGAAGATCAATTTTTTGTGTCGGATTTTTATCCCTGAATTCGAATAGGTGTTTAAACATTCGGCTCGCAGCTCCGGAGGCAGGTACGAATTTTACAATTTTAAGATTGTTGAGCGATTTTTCAAACAATTTTATGTATCTTGTTCTTAATTCATTATTTAGTGAAGCAATACCATCATGGATCGTCGCCGGCCTGATTAAGTTTATATAAGGAAATCCTTCTCTGAAAAAATTAATTTGCTTTTCTATTTTACTAAGTTCGATCCCTTTTGCTCTAATCTGTTCTAAATCGTGTCGGTCAAACATCTTTTGATTTTTATAATTTTAAAACAAATTTATCTGAAAAAATGAAATATCCATACAAACATCGTTTATGCAAACCGCTGATGATAATAATGGATTTTCCATGTATTCATTAATTAGTGTCTGTCTATAAAGTCCCCCTCATTTGCTAACAACCCTAAGCTTTCATGCCTTGAAGGAGGATTTTTCAAGGGAAAACCTATCATATTATATACTCGCCCGATGCCATTGTTCAC
>Ga0172372_10000167_pt1 | contig 100523 bp, 111 predicted proteins | sample LakKiv5m_2_FD_114544 | JGI IMG/M metagenome (GOLD analysis project Ga0172372, IMG submission 114544) | Freshwater microbial communities from Kabuno Bay, South-Kivu, Congo - kab_092012_9.5m | ecosystem: Environmental > Aquatic > Freshwater > Lake | place: Democratic Republic of the Congo... | reverse complement strand
GCAACGAACAGTCCGATCACTGCAAAACCGGCGATCTCCATGGTTACCCGGACCTTCCCGGACAACCACGCGACGGCGATAGCGACGCCGTAGATGACGATCAGCGCTGTTGCGCCGCCCGTGCTAGCCGCCCCTGCCGTTGCGAGTGCGATCCAGAGCGCTGATTCGAGTTCAACGGCCTGCGTCTCCGATGTCGATCCGCGCATGAACGCGCCGGCAAGGGGCGGCAGAACAGCACACGCAAATGCGAGCGCGCTGAGCCAGAACGGCACGCCGAGCGCCAAACTCCATGCCGCAGCGATGGTTACCAGACCCAGCCAGAGTCCGCCGGCCGGGGTCATGAGCTGCAGCCCATTAGCAAATTGTCGCTTGAAGCATCAGTTTGCATCGCGCATCCTAACTGCGCATCAATGAATCCGGTCACAACCTCAGGTGGGTAAGCACATAGCGGGCCGCAGCCTCCGATGGGTGGTTTGGGGGACTCCGGTGTGAACGATATTCGGGAGGTTCCATTGCACACGCGGACCAAATTCTGCGCACTTGCCCTTGTCCTTGCAATCGCCGCCCCGGTGGCGATCAGTCAGGTGTCGTCCGAGACTGGCCAGGGCCGCCTCCTGCCGAGCACGGCAGCGACCTATGCTGATTATCAGGGCAAGGTGTCGGACATCATGTCGAAGGAACTCGGCAACGCAGCCGAGCTCGAGAAGGCGATCGACACGTTCGGCGCGCCCAACATCGGCCAGCTCTCGTCCGGCTGGGTGGCTTATTCTGGCATCCTTGCTGCGCAAAACCAGGACTTCGTCAAGGAAGTCCGCAACATCGACAATTACTACGGTCGAGAGCGCCTGATGCTCGGCCTCGAGCGCGACCTCGGCTACGCCCGCACGCTGAAGGGCGGCGAGCAGGCGCTGCAGAATGTGCTGGCCGCGAACGCACGTGACACCGGCCGCCTCTCCAGCGCCGGCGCCTTCGTGAAGGAGCAGTCTTACAAGTTGCAGAAGGTTGGCTGGGGCAAAGAGCGGGTGAAGAATCCGAACGGCATCCTGCAATCGATGAAGACCTCGGCCCAGGGCACCAAGCCTGTCACCGACGCAGTGCAGAAGATCTTCGCAGGCCCGGACCTCGACGCGATGCTCAGCACAGTCGCCGCCTCGCCGGCGACGGCCGACAGCCTGTGGGACAAATTCTCGGTCATCGCAGTCAACGCCCCTGGCAAGGCGCTCGGCACGGTCTCACCGGTTGCTGTTGCGCAGCAGGACCTCAAGATCGCGCCGCACTTCAATGGCACGGCCAACCGTATGGTGACGCTCGCTGCGCTCCACGCGATCGACGCTGAGAAAACCAATGGCGAACAGGTGAAGGCCACGATGGCCGACCCGATGTCGCGCCAGTGCCTGGAGGAAGCGCAGCAGTATCTCTATGGGTGCGTCTCGACCGCCTTCACGCGCTATGAACTCACCTTCTGCCTCGCCCGCCACGGCCTTCGCTTCGAAGGTGACAAAGTTCGCTCGATGGGCAGTTGCTTCGCCGAGATCGCGAAATAGGCGTTAGCTGACCGATATCGAACCAGGAACCGCCCCGGTCGCTAGACCGGGGCGGTTTGATTTTGGGGGCTCTGCCGGAAGCGACGCGGGAACGCGACGTTGCCACTGACGCAATCGCATCCAAAAAGCTGTCACCCCGGCCAAAGCCCACAGCGCTTGGAGCCGGGAACCATCTGTCCGGTGTCGCGCTCGGGCGATGGTTCCCGAGTCTACGCTTCACTGCGGCAGGGATGACACCCCCAGAACAAGAGTTGCCAGAAGCCCTTGAGCATCTCCATGCTGCCATCACCTGTCACCAGTCCATGGTACGCTGTGTCATGGTCAGGTCACTCCCGCCCCTCAACGCCATTCGCGCCTTTGAGGTGGCCTCGCGCCATCTCAATCTCAGCCGCGCCGCTGAGGAACTCGGCGTAACGCAGGGCGCCATCTCCAAGCAGGTGATCGCGCTGGAGGAGTTCATCGGCATCCAGCTTTTCATCCGCGATTCGACTGGCCTGCAGCTCACCGCCGAAGCCGGCAATCTCAAGGAAGCCATCGCGCCTGCCTTCACGACGCTGTCGGATGCCTTCGCCCGCTATTCTCGCCGGCCGCCGCGCTCGAACACTATCCGCATTTCCACCGTCGCCTCCTTCGCATCGCAATTCCTCGTGCCTCGCCTTACGAAGTTCGCCGAGCGCTTCCCCGGCTGCGAACTCGAATTCCTCACCTCCATCCGCCTCGTCGACCTCGCGCGTGAGGAATTCGACATCGCCGTGCGCTATGGCCCCGGCGACTGGGACGGCGTCGTCGCCACCCCACTTTCAGACGGCCTGCTGATCCCCGTCTGCGCGCCGCAACTGATGCAGCGAGCGGCGGGCGATCTCGCGACGCTTCTCGCTGGCAATCGCCGAATCCAATCCGCCGCATGGAACGAGTGGCGCGCGTGGAGCGAAGCCGCCGGCCTACCGCTTGCCACCGTCATGCCCACTTTCGCGATGGAGGAGTTCTCCGTTGCGCTAGCTGGCGCACTGGCTGGGGAAGGCCTCGCGCTTGCTCCGGATGTGCTGGTGAAGGACAGGCTCTCCCGCGGTGAACTCGTGCAGTTCTCGCCCGTCACGGTGAAGACCGGCTATGCCTATCACGTCGCCCATACGCCGAGCGCCCTGCGCCGCGCGGTGGTTCGCGATGTCATCGCCTGGCTGCGCGAGGAAGCAGCCTGTAAGCCGTAACGACAGGCATTGGCGGCCTTTCAAGACCACGTCTGCAAACTCCCGCCATGACTTTTGTTCATGGTCCCTGATCGTCCTTCTCGATTCCGGCGCACGGGAGCCTCGGGCATCACTCACTCAGGCCTGCAAACAGACAGGCCGGATAAAGAGAAGGTAACCTCCCATGAAGTACCAGCCAAAACCGTCCACACTGAAAGTCTACGCTGCTCCCGTGGTGCTGCTGATGATGGCGGGCGTCCTGGCCACGCCTACGGCGTCGGCAGACCCAGCGCCGGGCCATCACACGGTCCAGGCGCAGTTCCGCTACAATGCGGAGGCGCCGGCGGAGCAGATCTACGCAAAGTTGCGCAAGACGGCGGAACGGGTCTGCGCCAAGCCGGGCCTTCGGCCACTGGCCTTCCGCAAGGCTGACGCGGCGTGCGCGGATAGCGCGATGCAGGACGGCATCAGGCGTATCGGCAGGACCGACATCGCCGTCCTCCATAGCCACAGCGCCGGCTAGGAGCGACACCCCCAATCCCGTCACTCCCGGGATTAACAGCCGGAAGCACGCTGCTCGCCCCTCGGCAGGCCGCGCTTCCGGCCAAGGGCTGTTCCGCGCTAGACTTGGCGCGGAGCAAGGTCAGCCAAAGTCCATGTCCAGATCACTTCCACCGCTCAATGCCTTGCGGGCGTTCGAAGCCGCCGGCCGCCATCTCAGCTTTTCGCGCGCCGCCGAGGAGCTCGGCGTGACGCAGGGCGCAATCTCCAAGCACGTCATCGCGCTAGAGGATTTCGTTGGCGCGCAGGTTTTCGTACGCGCGCCCACCGGTCTGTCTCTCACGCAGGAGGGCTACACGCTTACCGAGGCGCTGCGCCCCGCCTTTGCGATGATGAGCGACGCCTTCGCGCACTACCACCGCAGGCCTCCGCGCTCGAACATCTGCCGCATCGCCACGCTGGCCTCCTTCGCGGGGCAGTTCCTGGTGCCGCACCTGCCGGCCTTCCGCGCGGCGCATCCCGACATCGAGATCGAGTTCATCACCTCGACGCGTCTCGTCGACCTCACTCGCGAGGAGGCAGACATCGCGGTGCGCTACGGTCTCGGCGAGTATGAAGGGCTCGTCTCGACCCGACTCGTGAAAGGCGCGCTTGCGCCGGTCTGCGCCCCGAGCCTCCTCAGCGACCAGGGCGAGAGCGCTGAGTAGCTTGTCGCATCCTGCCGCCGCATCCAGTCGGCCGGTTACAATGAGTGGCGCGACTGGTCGGCCGCCACCGGCATTCCGCTTCCTGCTTCGCCGCCTTGGGTGATCGAGGACTTTCTCGTCGCCATCAAAGCCGCCGTGCTGGGCCAGGGGCTCGCGCTCGTGCCGCTGATGCTTGTGCAGGACGAGCTGGCCGACGGAACGCTCGTCGAATTCTCGCCCGCGCGGCTATCCGTGGACCATACCTACCACATTGCCCACACCGCCGCATCGACGCGCCGGCCTTATGTACAGCAGGTGGTGGACTGGCTCCGGGCCTCGCTGGCGCATCTGAACTGATCGCTACCAGGCCTCGATCTGGAGGCCCGGAATATGAGCGAAATCTGCCGGGTTTAGCGTGGCGAGAACCATTCCGCGCGCGAGCGCCTGAGCGCCGATCATCCGATCAATGATCTTGTGCCGCGAGTACCCCGCCGCCTCGACAATTCGCCGGTAGAGGTCAGCGGTCGCACGCTCGAACGGCAGAACAGGAATGTAGAGCAGCATGTCATCGAGGCGAGCGCGGCGAATCTGGGCGTTTTTCGGATCGCGAAGGATGCTGCCCTCAAGCTCGACAAGCGTGATCGCCGACATCACGGCGCCTGTCTGCAGTTCGGCCAATCGCCTCAAGGTGGGCGCATGGCCGTCGCGCACCAGAATTGCCACGCTCGTATCCAGCAGGATCGGCAACTACAGGCCTTTGGGCTGGGGAATCTGGTCGGCGTCGCGCACATCGATATTGCTAGGCCGCGGCAGTCTGTTCAGACGCTCGACCAACTCAGAAAGACTGCCCGCCGGAGCCGGATAGATCGTCACGATGTCTCCGGACCGCTCGACGACGAGTTCGGCGCCATCCTCGAACGCAACTTCCTTTGGCAGCCTAACGGCGATGCTGTTTCCGCTTCTGAAGGCTTTTGTCCTGACCGTGCTCATCAAAACCTCGACGTATATCCATGTATATACAGATGAATGGGTGTGATTTCAAGGTTTGATAGATTGCTCTCACGATCGCGACGGGCCATCTCCCGCGGCATGAGCGTCGCCGACCAAGCCCGAAACTTGCGCGAGGATTTCGCCTTTCTCGATGACTGGGAGGCGCGCTTTGCCCATCTCATCGACCTCGGTAAATCCCTGCAGCTGCTGAAGCCGGAGGAATACTCCGACGCCAACAAGGTGCGCGGCTGTTCGAGCCAGGTTTGGCTCATTGCCGAGCCTTCGCCAGTCAGCGACGGCGCCATCCGCTTCCGCGGTGCATCCGATGCGATGATCGTCGCCGGCCTGGTCGCCATGCTGCTGCATCTCTTCTCCGACCAGCAGCCGGAGGACATCCTAGCCTTCGACGCGCCGGCCTTCATGCGCGAGATCGGCATAGCCGACGCGCTGACGCCGCAGCGTTCGAACGGACTCGCCTCGATGCTTCAGCGCATCCGCGCACATGCGGGCGGCGCCTAGCGGTCGGTCCACTGGCCGCCGTTGTGCGCCAGCGCCTGCTTCGTGACCACGAGCAGTACGCGCGCTTTGCGCCGTGTCGAGCGCCGCACGCGCGATCTGCTCGTGTGCGAATAGGATAATCGCCACGATGATCAGGCCCAGCGCAGGGCCGAACGATCCGATCAACACCAGGCCGAACACAGCCCCCGCATCGATCTATCGGCCATGCCGCCAGATCTCCTCAAACGTCGTCACGACCATGCAAAACCACCACGCCAGCCAGGCGTAGCCGCCACCTCGCGTCGTCGCGCCGTGTGCGCAGCTGGTGGAGGAATCGCGCAAGACTGCGCTGGAATGGCTCGCTGGTAGGGCCCTGCAGCCAGATCCGGTGTTCCTGATAACGCTGTTTTCGAACTGAGGCATCATCGGGGGCAGGTGCTCCGAAAGCTCTCAATCACAAATCTTCGGAATGCCGGCCCTTGTTGTGCTCTTCAACGATTACTCGGATTGGCGATCTGTTGGCTCACCGCCCGCGAGCGGCCAGAGGCAGATCGTCCTTCGCCGCAAGGCGTTGGCGGCCTTGCGCCCGGCTTCCCAGCTGAACCTCTACCGCAACGCCTCCAGGATCGACACGGCGCATCCGCCACAGACCAGCGTGAAGAACACTTCGAGCAACGGCACTTTGAACTTCATGGTGGTGCCGCCGATCCAGATCAGCCCGGCCACCGCCGCCGCCACAACCCACGGCCCGATCACATAGCCCAGCGAATACTGCAGCCGGCCGAACGCGGAGTAGTAGCCGTCGAACTGGAAGAGGTAGGCCACGCCCAGCACGGCCGCCGACATCAGGATGGCAAAGCCGCAGAGAAACCGTTCAAGCGAATCCATGTGAACCCCACGCCTTGACGGGTTGCTAGCACGTGGCGCCGTCGGCCTCACCCCCTTGCCGCGATATCCGGCCGCACGTGTGCAAGCCCCTGTATTTCTGCTTCTTTTCTAACACGGCCGACGCGCAGTTCCCTGCGGCGGCGCCCGTCACAAATGCTTCGCAGAACGGGTGATAGAGGCTTTTCGAAATCGCGCGCCGGCCAGAAGGCCGAGGAGACCCGCCCGTGCTCATCCCGCTCGTTCGCCGGCTCACCCCCCGCAGTCTGGGTGTGGCCCTGGCCGCATTGGCCATCACCGCGTCCGCACTCACCCCAGAGGCCCAAGCCCAGAACATCACAGGCGCCGGCGCCACCTTCCCCGCGCCGATCTACTCCAGTTGGGGCGAGGACTACGCCAAGGACGGCGGCGACCGCCTCAACTATCAGGCGCTCGGCTCCGGCGCCGGCGTTACGCAGATCATCAACCGCACGGTCGATTTCGGCGCCTCGGATTCCCCCGTTGCGCCTGAGCGGCTGGAGAAGGAACAGCTGCTGCAATTCCCCGCCGTGATCGGCGCTGTGGTGGTGATCGTCAACGTGCCCGGCGTCGACGGCACGAAGATCCGCCTCAATGGCGAGCTGCTCGGCGAGATCTATGTCGGACGCATCCGGCTGTGGGACGATCCGAAGATCACCGCGCTCAACCCCGCACTGAAGCTGCCGAAGATCCCGATCTCGCCCGCCTATCGCGCGGACTCGTCGGGCACTACCAGCATCTTCACCAAGTACCTCTCTGCCGTCTCGCCCGTCTTCAAGGAGCGCACTGGCGCGGGCAACTCGGTCGCCTGGCGCACCGGCCTCGGCGCGCCGGGCAATGCGGGCGTCGCGGCGGCCGTGAAGAACATCAAGGGCGGCATCGGCTATGTCGAATTCGCCTATGCCGCCGAGAATGGCATGCAGGCGCTGCAGCTCGCCAACGCCAATGGCAAGTTCATCTCGCCAAGCGAGCCAGCTTTTGTTGCCGCCGCCGCGCAGGCCGACTGGGACAAGGCCAAGAACATGGCCGCCAACATGCTGAACATGCCGGGCGATATGTCCTGGCCGATCGTCTCCTCCACATACATCCTCGTGCCGCGCAATCCGAAGGACCCTGCGCGCACGCAGTCCGTGCTCAAATTCTTTGACTGGGCCTTCCGAAATGGCCGACCCACCGCAGATCGCCTGCACTACATGATGCTGCCGCCCGAGGTGCAGGAGCGCGTGCGTACGCAGTGGGCGACACTCGCCCCTGCCGGCAAGCCGCTCTGGCCGCCCGCCTGATGTTCACTATCTGAGGTCGACATGAACACCCCCGCCCCCCTGGCGATCGGCGCCCGCAGGATGCATCCGGCGGACACCACCTTCCGCCTCAGCCTCCATGCCGCAGGCGCAGTCGTGGTGATCGTGCTGCTGTCGATCCTCGCCATCATGTTCATCGGCGGCAAGCTCGCCTTCGACACGTTCGGCGTCGGCTTCATCTGGGGCACGGAGTGGAACCCCGTAACCAAGATCTATGGCGCGCTGCCCGCCATCACCGGCACGCTGATCACTGCAATCCTGGCGCTGTGCATCGCCTGGCCCATCGGCTTCGGTATCGCCTACTTCCTCACCGAGACCTGCCCGCAGAAGCTCCGCACGCCGCTCGGCGTCGCGATCGAGCTTCTCGCCGCCATCCCGTCCATCGTCTACGGCATGTGGGGCTTTTTTGTGCTCGCCCCCTTCATGTCCGAATACGTACAACCCTGGCTGACCAACACCTTCCTATGGATCCCACCGATCGGCGACAGCTTCTTTTGGTTCACTGCGCCCCCCATCGGGGTCGGCATGCTCACCGCAGCGCTGATCCTCGCCGTGATGATCCTGCCCTTCATCGCCGCAACCACACGCGACGTGCTGCTCTCCACGCCGCAGCTCCTCAAAGATGGCGCCTACGCGATGGGCGCAACCCGTTGGGAGGCGTTGACCGGCGTCGTCATCCCTGCCGTGCGCGGCTCGCTCTTCGGCGCGGTGTTCCTCGGCCTCGGCCGCGCGCTCGGCGAGACCATGGCCGTCGTCTTCGTTATCGGTAACGCCATCCGCATGCCCGACAGCCTGATGGCGCCGTCCGCGACAATCGCCTCCGTCGTCGCCAATAACTTCCCCGAAGCTGAACCCGGCACGCTCGACCTCGCCGTGCTGTTGGCGCTCGGCTTTATCCTGTTCGTCGTCTCCTTCGGCGTTCTCGCCGTCGCTCGCCTCCTCCTCCGCCAGGAGCGCATGTCGTGAAACAGCTTTCCCCCGCCACGCGCGCGCGCTACTTCCGCCGCCAGCTGGTCGACCGCCTGATGGGCGGCCTCTGCATCTTCGCCGCCGGCGTCGGCCTCCTCTTGCTGGCGCTCATTCTCTGGATGCTATTCTCGAACGGCCTCGCCGGCCTCTCGCTCGAGGTGTTCACCAAGCCGATGTCACAACCCGGCTCGGGCGGCGGCCTCGCCAACGCCATCGTCGGCTCGCTGTTACAGGTTGGCGTCGGAGCAATGATCGGCGCGCCGCTCGGCATGATGGTCGGCGTCTATCTCTCCGAGGTCGGCAAGGAGTCCCGCTTCGCCTCCGTCGTGCGCTTCGTGAATGACATCCTGCTCTCGGCGCCATCCGTGCTGATCGGCCTTTTCGTCTATCAGATCGCCGTGCTGCCCTTCGGCGGCTTTTCCGGCTTTGCCGGTTCGATCGCGCTTGCGCTCATCGCCATGCCGATCGTCGCTCGCACGACGGAGGACATCCTGCGTCTTGTGCCGCAGGCCTATCGCGACGGCGCCGTCGCCCTCGGCAGCCGCGAGAACGAGGTCGTGCGGAAAGTGGTCCTGCCCGCGGCCTTTGGAGGTATCCTCACCGGCGTGCTTCTTGCGGTCGCCCGGATCGCCGGCGAAACCGCGCCACTGCTCTTCACCTCGCTCGGCAACGATGTCTGGTCGCTCGACATGACCCAGCCGATGGCGAGCCTCCCTATGGCTATCGTCCGCTACTCCAACACGCCCTATCCCGAATGGGTCTCGCTCGCCTGGACCGGTGCGATGCTGATCACCGTGGGCGTACTTGTCCTCAACATCCTGTCACGGTTCTCCTATGCGGCCGTCGCCGGGAAGCAGGGTGGCTGATATGCTCGCAACCATGACGACCGAGACTCAATCCTCCGCCGCGCCCAGAGCCACCCCGCTGCAAGCCATGCGCGTCGCAGCTTCGGCGGGCCCCGCCATCGTCTCGCCCACGCGCATCACGCTTGAGAAAATCAACGCCTTCTACGACCAGAAGCAGGCACTGTTCGACGTCAATCTCGAAATCCCCGACAACTCCGTCACCGCCTTCATCGGCGCATCGGGCTGCGGCAAGTCCACTTTGCTGCGCTGTCTCAACCGGATGAACGACATCATCCCCGGCGCGCGCGTTGAAGGGGCGATCCGGATGGACGGTACTGACATTAACGCGCCCGAAATCGATGCCGTCCAGGTGCGCACCCGCATCGGCATGGTGTTCCAGAAGCCGAACCCTTTCCCGATGTCGATCTACGACAACATTGCCTACGGCCCGCGCGCCCACAAAATTCATGAGTCGAAAGCTGAACTCGATGAGATCGTCGAAAAATCCCTGCGCCGCGCCGCGCTGTGGGACGAGGTGAAAGATCGCCTCAACAAATCCGGCCTCGGTCTCTCGGGCGGCCAGCAGCAGCGCCTCGTCATCGCAAGAACGCTGGCTGTTTCGCCCGCGGTGATCCTGATGGACGAACCGTGCTCGGCTCTAGACCCCATCGCCACCGCCCACATCGAGGCGCTTATCGACCAGCTGCGCGAACACACCTGCATTGTTATCGTCACCCACTCCATGGCGCAGGCTGCCCGCGTCTCGCAGCGCACGGCGTTCTTTCACATGGGCAAGCTGATCGAATCCGGTCCCACCGACCAGATCTTCACCATGCCCAAGCTCGAGCAGACGCAGGACTACATTACAGGCCGCTTCGGCTAAGCGGAGCTCCACACCAGAGTTGCAGGCCTCTGGAAGGACGGGGACGGGCTGGCGAAAGGCCATGTCCCACGTCATCTTGCCCGATTGCCGGGCGCCTTCGCCAGCGCGCCGACCCCACAGCCGCCACCGGCTCGGCCACATCATTGGCCGCCTCAGGCCTCCCGCCGGGAAGATAGCCCGCCAACTTGTTGACCAGTTCCGCCGGCAGCCGCCGTGGCCGGCCATCGAAGCCCACGCAGACATTCTCAACGTCCGCCTCCAACACCAGCTCGTTCCCGCGCAGGATGCTCTGCCGGCAGGTGATCCGTGCGCCGCGCGCCAGATCGACCTGCGTCCTGATCTCGAGCCGATCATCGATCCGCGCCGGCCGCACGAAACGCACCGCCAGCTCGGACACCATGAAGGTCACCGGCATCACCGCCGCCATCAGCCGCGTGTGACTTGCCCCGATTGCGCGAATGAACTCCGAACGTCCTCGCTCGAGATAACGGACATAGTCGGCGTGATAGACGACGCCGGACAGGTCCGTGTCCTCATAATAGATCCGGAGCGGCAACCTGTGCTCACGCCCCACGATATGGCCGCATCCCGGGTCTGCGTGCACCGCCCCCTCCCAGTCCCACGCAAAATGCCCTGCAAGTCTCCTGCCCGCTCCGGCGTCCGGCGGGCAGGCTTGATCCCCGTCAATCCCCACACGTCCCGATCGGCCTAGGTTGCGGAGAACAGCAGGAGATGCACCCGCGTGAGCTACCGCAACATCCTGGTCCAGGTCGACGAAACCGGGCTCTCATACGCCCGTGCAGGCGCCGCCGCCAACATCGCGCGCCGCTTCGGCGCCAAGCTCACGGGCATGTTCCTGCAGTCCGAAAACATCCCCGCCTTCATCGTGGGCGATGTCTTTTCAGCGGTTACAACCGTCCAGGCCTTTATCGAGGAACGCGACGCCAAGATCGCCTCTTCCAAGGCGAAGGCGCGCGAGCAGTTCGCGAAAGCGGCCCCCGAGAGCGAATGGATCGAGGTCAATGGCGATGATGACGCTACTGTTCTTGCTGCGACGCGGCGGTTCGACCTCTCGATCTTTCCGCAGATCGCCCCGTCCAGTTTCGGGACGCATGCAGTCTACGCGCCGACGCTCGCCATGGGCTCAGGCTCGCCTTTCCTGATCATGCCCGACCGCGGCTTCGAACCCGGCCTGGGCCGCAAGGTGCTTGTCGCCTGGAAGGAGACACGGGAATCAGCCCGCGCCGTTCGCGACGCGATGCCTTTCCTGGCAGCCGCCGAAGAGGTTCACTTCCTCGCCGTCTCGCGCAGCGCCGCCGAGGGCTTCGACAAACTTCAGCTCCGTTATCTGGCAGCCCACGGCTGTTCCAACATTCACATGCATGTCGATCGCAATGATGACGTCTCCGTCGCAACCATCATCCAGCGCCATGCCGGCATGGTCGGCGCCGACTTAGTGGTGCAAGGCCTCTACGGCCACTCCCGCCTGCGCGAGATGGTGCTCGGCGGCGTCAGCCGCGACATGCTCGAAATGCTACAGCTCCCGCTCCTGGTCTCCCACTGACGCTTGACGGGTCGCCGGGCCGGTAGGCAGATGCCGGCGTCCAGGGAGAGCGAGCGTCATGCCGCAGAAGGAAATGCGCATCATCCAGAGGCTGCCGGAGGGCGCCGTCGTTCTCGAGCCCGCGGCCGGCAGGCTCTCCCTGGAAGGCCAGGGCGGCGACACCTACCGCTGTGGCGCCTGCAAGACGCGGCTGATGGACAATGTCAGCCACATGGACGTTTACCACGGCGAGCACTTCGACGCCGTCAAATGCCCCAAATGCGGAAAGCTCAACGGCCTGCCGCACGATGACCACCACCACTGAGCAGTTTCAGAGTTCCGATCCCGATTCCTGTCCGTTCCCGCTCCGATTCCTGGGCGTTTCCGTGTTCTGTGGATAATCCAGCCCTGTGGACAGTTCAGGCCGGCGCGAAGTTCCGATCGCGCCGCAGCGAGAGATCGACCCGTAGCGCCGCCCGATCCGGATCGGCCGCGGCTTCGGCCGGCAGGTAGCGGTCGTGGCACAGGACCAGGTCCACCTCCGCCCCGTTCGACGACAATGGCAGCCGCAGCCAGTAATGGATCGATCCGTCGGCCAGCCGCGTCGCCCCGGACACCGGAATTTCGCGCACCAACGCCCGCGTCGCCAGTTCGGCCCACATCGCCCCGCCGCGGCACACGTCGATCTCGTCCGCAGTCTTGCCCTTGGCCTCACCGCCGAACACAGACTGCAGGCCCGTGCCCGCCAGCCTGAAGCGGAACTGGCCGCCATCCTCGCAGCTGAGAACGGAGATGTAGGCCAGCTCGCGATTGATCGCCGGAATGTCGATGTCCTCGCATGTAATGAAGCTGCGGCCGCGCAGGCGCTTCCGCCACGACTCAAGCACCTTCGTCTGCCCTGACGGGGCAGCGGCATTGTGTTCGAACGACATTCTCAGCCCCTGGAATCCATTGCGAAACGGACACATGCCCGCCGCATAGACTTCTGTTGTTGAACAGGACCCGTGAGGCCAGCCCGACCCCCGGATCTTTACTGAGGGAGCCGTTCCCCGCGCTTTCGCACAACTCGAACCGGCCCGGTGATTCGCATCACTAAGCTGGAGGGTGATTCGGTTCGCCGACTCAGGCAAGGGGCTTGGCGAACCAAATCTTCACCGCCGTCAACAAAGTGCAAATGTGTGCTCCGTTCCGGACGCGAGTCGACTTGGCCTGCCTGCCGCCAAATCGGGCTCCCGTGTCAGCGAGTCGGGACGGCGGATTACTTTTTCATAAGTCCCAGGCCCATCTTGCGAGCGAGGTCCGAGCGCTGCTTGGCATAGTTCGGTGCGACCATCGGGTAGTCGGCCCCGAGTCCCCACTTCTCGCGATACTCTTCGGGCGACATGTCATAGCGCGTCCGAAGATGGCGCTTCAGCGACTTGAATTTCTTGCCATCTTCCAGGCAGACGATGTGGTCATCGGTGACCGACTTCTTCACTGGCACGGCGGGCTTGAGGTCCACCCTGGGTTCGCTCGGCGCCGTGCCCTGGATTTCCGACAGGGTCGCGTGCACCCGTTCGATCAGCCTGGGCAGGTCTGCGACCGGAACGGAATTGTGCGCAACGTAGGCGGAAACAATATCCGAGGTGAGATCGATAAGATTAGACCGTGGCCGCGATTCGCTATCAATGATCAACGGTGGATCCCAACAGGTTGAATCAGTTTGTTCAACGACATTACTGTACGGATACTCGGCCACTTTACAGGGTCTGTAAATGCCGGACTGAATTCGCCCCGCGTCCGGCAGGGAATCAACAGGCGCTGGCTAGGTCAACAGCGAGACCAAGAGCACGAGGCCCAGTATTGCCAGGCTGAGGACGGCTGTTGCGCCGAGCGGAAACTTGGTCGCGACCCATCCCTGCGGCGCAAATACCTGACGGGTCGCGCCCTCCACCAGTTCGCCGGTCGCCCGGCCCGCTGCCGTAACGAACCGGCCTGTCCTCCGCAGCGGTCTCCGAGCCGCCCGCGCCAAGAGCGGCCATCCACGCCGCCACAGCCATTCCACATCGAGGATCAGCCCGGGCCGCTCGGCCGGATACCAGCCGCGCCAACGCAGGATCATGAAGGCCAGCGTCGCGAAGAGGAGTAGCTGCAGCTGCTGCAGCACATGCGTCGTGGTCCAAAGATCGGTGGCGAGATAATCCATCGCCACCTCCTGGTAAGGGAGGAACTGGTAGAGCGAAGCCGGCGACAGGCCGATGCCGATGCACAACGCCGCCGCCGCTCCCATCGCCAGCAGCATGTTGAATGGCGCCTCCTGCGGGCGTTTGCCGCTGTCGTGGCTGAAGAAGGTGAAGAACGGGATCTTGATGCCCGAATGCTCGAGCACGCCCGCAGATGCGAAAAGCAGCATGATCCACACGACGAACAAGGCAGGATCCGCATGACTCGCCGACATCACCATCGACTTTGCGGCAAAGCCCGAGAACAGTGGCAGCGCCGAAATCGAAGCAGCGCCGACAAGGCAGAACAGCGTCGTCCACGGCATTGTCCGATGCAGCCCGCCCAACTCGCTCGCCTTTGTCGTACCCGTACGGTAGAGCACTGCGCCCATGCTCATGAAGAGCAGCGCCTTGTACAGGATGTGCGCGAACGCGTGCGCCGCTGCGCCATTCACTGCCAGCTGTGTGCCGATGCCAACGGCGCACACCATGAAGCCGACCTGGTTGTTGAGGCTGTAGGCGAGAACTTTGCGCAGATCGTTCTCGATCACTGCAAAAAAGACCGGGAACACCGTCATGACTGCGCCAATCCAGATCAGCCAATCGAGACCCGCAAAGTATCGGGCGAGCGCATAGACAGCGAGCTTGGTCGTGAACGCCGAGAGCACCACAGCGCCGGTTTCGGATGCGCGCGGATATGCATCCTGCAACCAGTTGTGCACCATCGGGAACGCAGCTTTGATCCCGAACCCTGCGAGGATCAGCACCGCTCCCGGCGCCTCGATGTCGATGACGCCCACGGGCAAGCCGGCCATGCTCGGCGCGATCTGCGAAAACTGCGTCTCGCCCGTCGCTGACACATAAAGACAGAGGCCTGCCAGGACCAGCATGCCCGACGTGATCTGGAAAACGAGATAACGAACAGCTGCCCGTACGCTCTCTTGCCTGCGCGGCGCCAGCACCTGGAACACCGAAGCGATCGCCGTCAGCTCCCAAGCGATGAACAGGCTGATCAGGTCGCCGACGAACACTGCCGTCACGGCCGCGCCGGCATAGATCATCGCTGTCGAATCCTGCAGCGGATCGCGCCGGTGCAGTGAATAGACCCCCATCAACGCCGCCGCGATAATGAAGGCGAGCCCGAACACGAAGGAGAGGCTGTCGGGCCGGTAGAGCACCAGTTCGAGCCCGAGGTAATCTACCGTCTGCAGATCGATGCTCAAGCCTTCCGCCGAAATCAGCGCAACGAGAGCCACAATCGGCCCGCCCAGCATCAGGATGCCTCGCGAGGCCACGTCGCGCGCCAACGGGAGCAGCAATGCGGCCGCCAGGATGAAGAAACCGGGGTTGGTGTTGGCCAGCCAGTCGGCGAGACGTTCAATCGTCACGGCCCGCCTCCCCGCTGCGCGTGTCGTAATGATCCTCCCGCCGGCGCAACAGCCAGCCCAACGGCCAGCCGCTCAGCACGGCGAAGGCAAATGCGACAACGCCGAAGACGCCATGAAAGCCCGGCGTCGCGGTCGGGCCCTTCGCCGGCGACGTCGCCACGAGCATTTCGAGCCCGACAAGCCCGAGACCGACAATTGCAAGGAGCCAGGTGAAGACCAGAGCAAAACGCTTCGAACGCATCCACGAAAAGAGCAACACCGATAGGGGATGCTCGCCTGACTCGCCTAGCCCGGGATCCCTGTCTTCGCTCATGGCGCCGTCTCCAACAGGGTGATGGCGCCGAGCGGCTCAAGATAATCGGCGATGTACTCTGCGACGGTGAAGAGCCCGATACAGCCGATCCCCGTCACGATCGCCGCCACTAGCGCCGGACCTGGCGTACCACCAGGTCGCACAAAGTCCGGAGCAAGGGACGTCGGCGGCGCAAATAGGGCGCGGAACGCCACAGGCAACAGGTAACCTATCGACAACAGCGAGGACACGATCATCGCGGCGGCCGTCGCCCACTCGCCGGACCCGAACGACGCATTGACCAGCAGCAGTTTCGACCACATCCCCGCCGTGGGCGGCAATCCGATCACTGAGAGCGACGCGATCAGGAAAAGGGTGAACACAACCGGCATTCGCCGTCCCGCCCCTGCCATTTGCGAGACACGCGTCACTCCCGTGGCTACATAGATCGCCCCCGCGCACATGAAGAGCGTTATCTTGGCGACGGCATGCACCACCATGTGCATCCCGCCCGCGGCCAGCCCTGTTGCGAAGGGCAGCATAGCGGCCGACGAGATGTAAGCGAGCTGGCCCACCGTCGACCAGGCCAGCCGCGCCTTGAGGTCATCCTTGCCGAGCGCAACCAGCGACGCGATCACGATTGTCGCCGCCGCCACCCAGAGGACCCACGTCGCTGCAGGCAGCGCGGTGATCAGCTCCGGCCCGAAAATGTAAGCCGACACCTTGAGGATAGTGAAAACACCCGCCTTCACCACCGCCACCGCATGCAGCAAGGCCGACACCGGCGCCGGGGCAACCATCGCCGCCGGCAGCCAACCGTGCAGCGGAATGAGCGCCGCCTTCGCTGCTCCGAACACGAGCAGCAAGAGGAGCATGTTTCCGATCGCCGGGTCCGTGCCTCCCGGCAGCAGTCCGCCCGGCGTGAAGGTCGTCGAGCCGGCAATGCTTGCGACCCCGATGATGCCCGGGACGAACAGCACCACTGACGCGCCCACCAGCGTGCCAAGATAGATGCGGCCCGCGCGCCGCGCCGCCGCATCGCCCTTGTGGGTCACCAGCGGATAGGTCGCGAGCGTGAGTATTTCGTAGAAGACGAACAGCGTGAACAGGTTCGCCGCCATCGCAATGCCCATTACGCCAAACATAGCGAGCGCAAAACACATATAGAATCGCGTTTGGCTCGGCTCGCGCTTGCCCCGCATGTAGCCGATCGAAAATAGTGAATTGATCGCCCAGAGCACGCTTGCCATCACACCGAACAGCGCGCCGAGCGGCTCGATCCGGAAAGCAAACTCCAGTCCAGCCATCGGTTGGGCGATCATCATTTCCGGCGGATCGCCGGCTCCAGCGCGTACGAAGATCGACATCGTGATGATGCAGAGCGCGATGCACGCCACCAACATCAGCGTCTCGCGCACATCCGGCATGCGCCCGACCGCGAACGTCACCAGCGCTGCAAACAGCGGCAACCCAAGCGCCAGAAGGATCAGCAACTCCCCGACCGTCATCGCGCCGACCCTATGAGACCGGTCGCGCTCGCACGGGAAAGACTCTCGGGTAGCGACGAGTCGACACCGAACCACACCGAAAGCCCGGCCATGACCAGGAGCGGCACGAGCACGCCAAACGGAGCCTCGTGCGCCCGCGTCGCACCGGGCAGCGGCACCCTAAAGAACATCGCCTCCAGCAAACGCCCGACATAGACGAGCGTCAGGAGCGACCCCACCGCCAGCGTCGCCACGACCCAGAGTGCTCCGGCTTCCAGCGCACCGGCAATGAGCGACCATTTGGCGAGGAAACCCATGGTCAGCGGCACGCCAGCCAGGCTCGCGGCGCCGACCGCGAATGCCGCCGCCGACCATGGCGCCTCGCGCCCAAGACCGTAGAACTCTTCCACTGTCCGCGCCTTGACACTGATCGCCAGCGCGCCGACGCCCATGAACAGCGCGCCCTTCATCAGCGCGTGCGCAACGAGGTAGAACACGCCGGCCGAAAGCCCGCCTGTCGTCGCGAGCGAAATGCCGAGCATTATGAAGCCAACCTGAGCCACCGACGAGAAGGCAAGGATACGCCGTACCTCCTTCTCGAAGATCGCCTGCACTGAGCAGACGATGGCGGCGGCCGCTGCCAGCGGCGCCACCATCAGCGCCAGAAATGTCTGGCCAAATCCGCCGGTCGGGAACACGTCGAACACAAACCGCACGATGAGATAAATCGCCGACTTGGTTGCCGTCGCCGCAAGAAACACCGACACAAGGCTCGGCGCCCCCGCATAAGCCCCCGGCAACCAGCCATGCAGCGGAAATATCGCCGCCTTGACGCCGAGCCCTGCCACGATGAAGGCGAGCCCGGCCTGCACTGCAAAATTGTCGCCCAGCGCGGCGAGCCGCACGGACATGTCGACCAGGTTGAGGGTCCCGGTCGCGCCATAGAGGAAGCCGACGCCGAGCACATAAAAGGTCGCGCCTACCGTGCCGAAGATCAGGTAGTTGAAGGCCGCCGGCAGCGCTCGCCGGTCACGTGCTTCGCCGACCGCCACCAGCGCATAGGTCCCGATCGAGGAAACCTCGAGAAACACGAAGGCGTTGAACGCATCGCCCGTGAACACCAGCCCAAGAAACCCGGCAAGGCACAACAGGTAGCCTGCCTGGAATAGCCCGTGCTTTCCCGGATACACCTCCGACGACAGCGCGTGCCCCGAGTAGAGCGCACCCAGCAGGCCCACCGAGGCGATCAGCAGCGCCATCGTAGCGCCCAGTGCATCGATGCGCAGCGCAATGCCCAGTGGCGGCGCAAAGCCGCCAAGCGCATAGTCCACAACACCCTCGCGCGCCACCTCGGTCACCACCGCCACCGACATCCAAAGCGCAAACGCGGCGGTCAGAACGCTGACCATCCACGCCGTCCGGGCGCCCGGGCTCAGGGCCGCCGCGCTCGCGCCAATCAGCGGCCCGGCGACCACCAGGATCGGCGCCTGCGCCGTGAGGGCCGGCGGCGTGACATATATCGCCTCAAACAGGGTCACTCCCCGGGCTCCCTGGCGCGCACCGCTTCGATCTCGTCCGCCTCGATGGTGCCGTAGGCCTCGCGGATGCGCACCGCGATTGAGAGGCCGACTGCCAGAGTCGCCACGCCCACAACGATCGCTGTCAGGATCAGCACATGCGGCAGCGGGTTGGAATAGACGACGCCACTCACACCGAACTGCGCGACATAGGCCGGATCGAGCTGCGCGGCGAGCGCCTGCGCCTCGGGGCTGTCGGGATAGATCTTGATCGCTGCCGTCCCACCCGCGACCTTGCCGAGGCTGATGTACAATAGCGCTGTAGACGTCTGGAATAACGCGAGCCCGATCATCCGCTTGATCAGATTCCCAGTCGCAAACAGCACGTAGAGCCCGGTCATCATGAGGACGATGACGGCGAGATAGTTGAAGTGCGTGACGACGAAGTTCATCGCGCCGACCCCACGTCATGGGTAGCGCGCCCAGCAAACCCGCAGAAGATCGTGACCATCGTCGACGACACGGTGAGCAGAACGCCGACCTCGACGAGCAGGATCCCGAAATGCTGCCCCCAGTTGTGCGAGTACGTTGGATCGCCCAGCAGACCCGGCGGGATCATCGCTTCGACACGCGGCATGAACAACCGGTCATAATCGAGGAAGCCGCCGCCATTCGCCATGCACACCACGCCAACTCCCGCAAACACCAGCACACCCAGCGCCGCCACGCCGCGCACGAACCCGGCCGGTATCGCCGCAGTGGTCGCGTGCAGTCCGAACACCAGAGCATGCAGGATCGGCGCTACCGCAAGAATCACCCCCGCTTGAAAGCCGCCACCCGCGCCCAGATCGCCGTGGAACAGAACGTAGAATGCAAACAGGATGATCAGCGGGATCAGCAGCCGCGCCGTCACGCGCAGCACGACATGATGCTCACCCGGCTGCACCGGCGGCTGCGGAAGGCTTGATCGCGGCCCAAACCCCAGCATCAGCGCAACGCCGATACCCGCAGCGAATACGACCACCGTCTCGCCCAGTGTATCGAAGCCGCGATAGCTGGCCAGCACGGCCGTGACGACGTTGGGAATGCCGATGTCATTCGGCGTTTCGACGAGATAGCTGCGCCCGACATGGGCGTTCGCCGGCGACGATGGATCGCCGAACGAGGCAAGGCCCGACACGGCAAGCACCAGGAGCGCGCCCACGCCGACAACCAGCACAGCCGGGGCGATCGCCCGCCGCCAATCCACGCGCACTGGCCCCGGCCGCACCAGCAGCGTCGCGCCTAGCAGCACCACGGTCGACACGCCCGCCCCGACCACGGCCTCTGTGAAGGCGACATCCGCCGCATCCATAACCACAAGCCAGACCGCGCTCGCCAGCGAATAAACGCCCATCAACAGGATCGCGGCGACGAGGCTGCGCGTCCAGGCAATCGCGGCGGCGATCGCTACCAGCATCAGCAGCAATGCAACGTTTAGCGCGAAGCTCGCTTCGAGGGCGATCGCATTCATGGTGCAACGCCCCCGTCACGCTGCGCCGGGCCAGCCCCCTCGGACGACTCGCCCTTCATGATCTGGAAGGCGCCGATGCGTGGTTTGTGCCCGGCGCTGAACGCCGCATTGGCGAGCGCGTTCGCCGCGGCCGGCGTCGTCAGCATCACGAAGGCCCACACGAATGCCAGCTTCAACGTTTCCAGCGTGAAGCCTGAAAGAATTCCGAGCCCGATCAACACGAGTGTCGCCCCGCCGGTGTCCGTCAGGCTCGCGGCATGGATGCGCGTGTAGACGTCCGGAAACCGCACAACGCCGACGCCGCCAAGCAGCGTCAGCAGGGTCCCGGCGACAACCAGGCCGCCGCCAATCCAATGGGTCGCATCAGCCATCCTTAGCCTCCGTATCTTGCGGAGAACAGAGTGGCTGGGCCAAGGTGCGGTAGCGAACGAACTTCATCAGCGCGATCGTGGTCACGAAGTTGATCAGAGCATACGCTATGGCGATATCGAGGAAGGCTGGTCGGCCGAACAGGTAGCCGATCACGGCGATCAGCAGCACTGTCTTGGTGCCGAACGAATTCCCCGCCAGCATGCGGTCGTATGGTGACGGCCCGGCGATGGCCCGCCAGATCATCAGCCCCATGGCCACGACTAGCCCTGCCACTCCAGCCGCCAGCAACATGGGCTCAGCCCTTCTGCTTTGCGCCGTCGGCCGTACGCGCGGAACGCTCATCCATACGCGCGAAGCTCGGCGGCGTCGCGTTCTCGCGCACCAGCGCATGGACCTTGAGCGTTTCGCCGTCGACGTCGACCGTGACTGTCCCGGGTGTCAGCGTTATCGAGTTGGCGAACAGCGCCTTGCCGAGATCGCTGCGCGCCTGTGTCTTCACCGACACCATAGCCGGGTCGATGGCGTGCCGCGGCCCGACCACCCGCGCAATCACAGCGAGATTGGCCTTCACGATCTCGCCAAGCAACCAGATCGTATAGGCGGTGAGCTGCACGAAGCGATGATAGGGCGAGGCGTCCCGACCAATCACGCGCAGCCGCGCACACAGCCATATTGTCAGGATCACAGCGATCGCGGCCGCGACAAGGAAATAGGGCGAGGCCAGTCCCGACAGCGCAAACCAGAAGGCAACCAGCGCCGCCAGCAATCCCGGCAGATAGCTCATGATAACGGCCTCCTCTGCTGGCTCCGGAAACCGTTTGAACCAGTCCGTCAGAAATTTCCAGCAAAACAGCTAACGGCCGAAGACCGGGCGCGGAACCGTATCATCGAAGCCGAATGCGGCGCGATCGATGTCGGTATCTTCAGCGCCAACGACCGCTTCCGGCGAGAACGCGGCGCTCAGCGACCAGTTCCAGTAACGCAGCACGGTCTGCGCCTTGGCTACCGCGATTGTTTCGTAGGCTTCGGACACACGCGCAAATTCCGGTCCGCCTTCGGCCCTGAGCAAAGCAAGCCACAGGAGACGCAGATAGGGCCGCTTGAGACCCGTCGCCTTGCACAGCACGGCGATGCCCTCCCCGCCGGGGTCCTGGCAGATGCGCTCAGCCGTCGAGGTCTTGACGCCCGACAGCGCCGCGATGTCGACAAGTGCTTCTGCGTTCATTCCGGTCGCGGCCGCCGCCTCGATGGCCGCCTCAAGGCTGTCATGCGGCGAACGGTCGATCGCCGCGCGGTCGCGCTGGTGCCGTTCGATCACCTGCAGCGCCTTGCGCACAACCGGGTCCTTGTCCGCGGTAGCATGGCGAAAGATGTCGCCGCACATCTCGATCAGCAGCGTCCGCTCCGCCGAGAAGCGTAGCAGGATCTGCCGCCGCTCTGCGGGCCCGGACCACCAGAACATCGCCAGCGCATGCGCAGGTCGGACCTCCTCGCGCTGGATCAGCAGCGGCGGCAGCGCCGGCGCATCCCGCGAAGCGGCGATCATGAGCTCCACCGACCGCTCGGACAGCTTGGCCTGAGTGTTTTCCAGCAACGCCTTCATCGCCAGAGTATCGCCGGTTTCGGCGATGGCGGAGGCGACGGCCGGACCGATCTCGCGGCGCTGTGCGACGCTTACGCGGTGCGCCGTCTGGCCATGGGCGACGACATGGCAGAGGTCGGCATCGTCGAATGCCTTGTTGTCAGCCAGCAGGAGGTGCGCCACATGCGGCGCGTCGAGCGCCAGAAAACGGAGCAGCCGCTTGGGCGCTTGTGACATCTCCTGAAGGCGCCGGGCGCACAGCTCGCGCGCCGCAACATCGGACTCCAGCAGGATTTCGAGTAGCAGGTCCCCGGCGATCGCGCGATCCTGGATGTTTCCGCGGGACGACGGCAACGCCACGACGTCCACTAAACGCCGCAAAAGGGTGCGACGCGCAAATCCGTCCGGCGCAGCGGAGGCCAGGCCTCCGGATCCGCCAAGCATTTCCGGATTGGATGAACGATCGGACATGCGACGCTGCTTTCCTCGCAGCGGGACATGCCTGCCCCGCGGTTAACGGATCATCAACCAGCCGGCGCAGCGAAGCTCAGGCGGCGTAGGGCCGGCGTGGGCCTTCTGCCTCAGCGCCAGGGTGGATAAAGATCAGTGCGATTGCCGAGGCCAACAGCGCGACCACAAGATAGAAAAGCGCCGAAGGGTCGGTCTCGACCGTCGTCACCGTTCCGCCCTGCAACGTATCCACAGGCAGGGCGATCCCCAACATGATCAGCTGGCCCACCAGCGCCGCCATGCCGGCAAGCAATAGCGTCGCGAGGATCGCACCGGCCCGCCGAGTCACGGGAACGAGAATGAGCAAGGCCGCCACCACGCCCAGCGCGCCGAACACGAAACGACCTGTCGGCTCGAAGAAGGCGAACCCGGAACTGTCGCGGAACAGTTCGAACAGATGGTTTTTCGTTGGCGGCTGCGGCGCGAGCACTTCCGCCGCCGTCCAGAACAGCATCACGGCCAGGAACAGGGCGATCACCCAGCTACCCAGCGTCCGGGCTTCACGCATGGCTCAACTCCCTCACAGCACAGCGGACGAGCATGGCGCAGAATTTGCCGGACTTCAAACAGCCTGGGCGCCCCGGCGGCAATCGCCGGAACGCCCTTCAAACCTGCAAGACACGCTCAGTCCTTAGGTAGGTATTCCTGCAAGGACAGCTTCCCGTCTCGATTGGTGTCCAGCCGCATGAATGCCGCCTTGATTGCCTCGGGCGAAGCGGCTTTTGCGGCTGGAACCTCGATCCTGGGTGGCTCGGGCATGTCGGGCGCGCCCGGTACATTCATGCGGGCCATCGGCGGCGCAACGATCTTTGCATACTCGTTCTGGCTCAGCGACTTGCTGTCATCTTCGTCGAGAATTTCGAAGCCGCGGGTGAGCATCGCCGTTTGGTTAGCGCGATACTCCTCGAGGCTCACCTTGCCGTCCTTGTTGGCGTCGATCGCTGCGAACTCGTCCTTGCGGATATCGTCGACCGAAATCGTGATTGCCTTGTGGACTGTCGCAGGCTCGCCATCCACGACCTCGCTCGTCTCGTGGCGTGTAATGAACTTGTATTCGTGGGTCTGCTGCGACGCCTTACCGACATCCGCGCCGCCCAATTCATCCGGCAGGTAGAAGGCGAACGCTTCCTTCTTCATCGTGCCGGGCGAAACCTTGATCTCCGGTGGCGCATCGCCTGTTCGTGTGACGGTGCGAGTTTCGATCACGACATCGTCCTTCTTCCCATCGGCTGTCTTGGGTCCAAGGAACTCTTCCACCGACAGGACGCCGTCGCCGTTAGCATCCAGTCGTATGAATTGCGCCTTGATGTCCGGCGCTGCGGCGCTGGGGAGCACGGCCAGAGCAGTGAGGCCGACGGCGAGCGCCCCGCCCGCGGCGACCCGGGGTGCATATCGGCGAACATTGAGAGGTAGTGTCATGACGAGCGTCCTTTTCGCTTCAAGGGCCGGCCGCTCGCGCGCGTCGAGATAGGACTGCACCTGCTCGCGAACAACTTCGCTCCCCGTCGTACCGTCTTCCCGGCAGGCGTTCAGGAACGCCTGCTTGGTCTCATGCGGGATCCTGACTTCGAGGGTTTCGGACTTCTTGACCTTCTGGGTCCTGCGTTCGGTCTTTCCGTCTCGGGTCATTGATTCTCATTCCCTCGCCGCGTGCGGCCGTCCTTCACCTGAGAACGGTCCGCTGCTCCAGCCCAGCGAATTGCCGCACGGGCACCCGTCAGATTCCGTCCGGTCGTGGCAAGATCGTGGCGCGGCGCTCCACAGTCCTCTCCAATTCCTGTCCCGACGCCACCGATTCCGTGTCCGGACATAGCTTGCGGCTGAAATTTCAGCGAATAATGTCGATTGGCGACTCTCGCCGTTATCCTCGGAAGGCTTCTACCATGCGCATGGTCAACTACGCCGATCTCGAATCCCTAGTCGGAACCGAAGTTGGCGTCTCGCCTTGGCACCAGATCACCCAAAGCCAGATCAACAAGTTCGCGGAGGCCACGGGCGACCATCAGTGGATCCATGTGGACGTCGAGCGCGCCACAAAGGAACTTGGGGCCCCGATCGCCCACGGATACCTTACCCTTTCGCTTCTCCCGATGCTTGCCGCCCAAATTATGCGGGTTGAGGGTGTCACCCGCGGGATCAATTTCGGCTGCAACAAGGTGCGTTTCACCAACATGGTGCCCGTCGGCTCCCGAGTCCGCCTGCGCCAGAAATGCCTCGCCGTTGAAAGCCGCGCCGGCGGCAAGCAGGTAACGATGGAATCCACCATCGAGATCGAAGGCAAGGACCGCCCGGCCTGCGTCGCTGAGTCCATCGGCATCATCTACGGACAATAGGCCAGCCGCCCCCACCACTGACGTCACAAATCTGTGCACGTTTGTGGGCTAAAGCCTTTATTACACATAGTTTTTCGTCCCGTACCTTTGGACGAATCGCGCTCTGAACCAGAACTTCACGCCTTCACGACCATATGTCGGACATGGCGCGCATGATTCCCACTGGACCAGGACGAACCCCCGACGGCTCCGGCGCACCCGCGCCCGGGGCCTTCCCTGCCGTCCCGCCCCAGGCCCGCCGTGACGACGAGGCCGTGATCGAGCAACTCGGCCGCGCGCGCCAGGATCCCTACGCCTGGCTCAAGGACGATAACTGGCGCGAGGTGATGCGCGACACCTCCCGCCTGCGCGCCGACATCCGGTCCCACCTTGAAGCCGAGAACGCCTACACCAGCGCAGCCCTCGAAGCGCCAACCGCCGCCCTGCAGGACCAGCTGTTCGAGGAGATGCGCGGCCGCATCAAGGAGAATGACAGCTCTGTCCCCGCCATTGACGGCCCGTGGGCCTACTACCGCCGCTTCCGCGAAGGAGGCGAGTATCCGCTCTTCGCCCGTCGCGCAGCCGGACACGCCTTTAGCGATCATGAGGCGCACGAACAGCTCTTGATCGACGGCGACGCAATGGCGAAGGGCTGCGACTACTTCGACATCCGAAAGGTCTCGCATTCGCCCGACCATCGCCTCATCGCCTTCGCCGTCGACGACAAGGGCTCCGAATTCTACACGCTCCACATCCGTGACTGCCTCTCTGGTGCGGAAGTCGAGACGATCCGTGACACCTATGGCGACTTCGTCTGGGGCGAGGATTCGCGCTCGCTCTTCTGGGTCGCGCGCGACGAGAACGTCCGCCCGGTCGCTGTCTTCTGCCGCCGCCTGGACAGCGGCGTCGACGAGCTGGTCTACCGCGAGCAGGACCCCGGCTTCTTTGTCGGCGTCAGCAAGAGCGAATCCCGCCGCTTCATCTTCGTCGTCGCCAACGACCACACAACCACCGAATGGCGCTACCTTCGTACAGACAGCGACAGCCACGCCCTCACCTTAATCGCTGAGCGTGAGGCCGGCGTCGACTATTCGGTCGTCGACTTCGACAACCGCTTCTGGATCCGCACAAACAAAAATGGTGCGGTCGATTTTGCGCTGGTCTCCACCCCTCACGACGCAACCGGCGAGGACCATCGGCACATCGAGATTCCCCACCGATCCGGCGTGCTGCTGCTCGATGTCGAACCCTTCGCCGATTTCCTCGTCCGAATGGAGCGCGAGAACGGTCTGCCGCGCATCGTTGTGCGCGAACGTTCCACCGGCGCCGAACACGCCCTCGCGTTTGCCGAAGCCGCCTACGCCCTCGGCATGTCCAGCGGTCATGAATGGAATTCGCGTTGGCTCCGCTTCGAGTACTCCTCGCCTTCAACCCCGGCGCAGATCTTCGACTACGACATGGTCTCGCGTCAGCGCATTCTGCGCAAGACGCAGCAAGTGCCCTCGGGCCACAACCCGGATGACTACATCGTCGAGCGTATCGACGCGCCCGCAGAGGATGGCGCGCTCGTCCCTGTTACGCTTCTGCGCCATCGGACGACGCCGCTCGATGGCTCCGCGCCCGTCCTCCTTTACGGCTACGGCTCCTATGGCATCACCATCCCGGCAGATTTCCGTACTGCGCGCCTCAGCCTCGTCGATCGCGGCTTCATCTATGCTGTCGCCGATGTGCGCGGCTCGATGGCCAAGGGCTATCAGTGGTATCTCGACGGCAAGCTCGACAAGAAGGCCAACTCCTTCTCCGACTTCGTCGCCGCCGGCCGGCACCTTGTCGTGGCGGGGTACACATCGCGGGGCCGCCTTGTCGCGATGGGCGGCTCGGCTGGCGGTCTCCTGATGGGCGTCGCCGTCAATCTCGACCCAACCCTCTTTGGCGGCGTCATCGCCGCCGTCCCCTTCGTGGACGTCCTCAACACAATGTCAGACGACAGCCTGCCCCTAACTCCGCCCGAATGGCCCGAATGGGGTAACCCGCTCGTCGACGCCGAGGCCTATGATCGCATCGCTGCCTATTCGCCCTATGACCAGGTCTCTAAGCGCGACTATCCGCCCATGCTGATCACGGGCGGCCTCACCGATCCACGCGTCACCTACTGGGAGCCGGCAAAGTGGGCTGCCGCTCTCCGCCACGCCGCGCCCGAAGCGGGACCCTATTTTCTGAGGATCAACATGGACGCTGGCCATGGCGGCGTGTCGGGTCGCTTCGCCAGCCTCAAGGAAACCGCGTTGGAATTTGCCTTCGCCCTCGCATGGGTAAACCGTTCCGGCCTGCCGGACTGGAAATCCGTCGTATCCTGACCACCTGACCCGGCGGCCACTTGCCCGTTCGCTACAATCTGGGTACGGCCCCGTGCTGGGGGCACAGGGTTGGGGAAGTGACGCGCCATGGACGAACCTGCTCACGAGCGGCCGGGGACACGCGGGATAAAGCCCGCCTCGCGCTCACGCCCGCGCGTCGACAAGGAAGCCCGCAAGGCCGAATACCTGCGCGCTGCCGCACGCGCATTCCTTGCGCATGGCGCCTCCGCCTCGATGCAGGACATCGCCGACGCGGCCGGGGCGCCCAAGCCGGTGTTCTACCGTATCTTCCCCTCGCGCGCCGAACTGATCGAGGCGCTCTTCGGGCACGTCCACGACACCATCCTCAGGGCCCAACAGGGCGAATGGGACGGTTATGGCTGGGCGCTGCGCGTCGTCTATCTTGAGGCGAAGAAGGATCCAGAGATCTTCCTCGTCGTGCTGAGGACGTTTCGCGGCGACCCGGCCCTGCAGCGCCAGCGCGAGCGACTCTACAGCCTGATCCATAAGCGGGCGGCGGCCTTCTTCACGCCGGCCACAGATGCAGAGCCTGGACCGCAAGACCGGATCGCGCGCGCGTCAGCTACGATGACCGGCTTCCTGTTCGACTCGCTCGTCGCCTGGCTCGAAGACGCCGACGGCCTCGCGGACGAAAAGCGCTTCGCCTGGTTCGGTCGCATCGTCCGCGAATGGCGCCTCGCCACACGGGAAGCCTACGATCTGGATGCGCCGGCCAAGAAGACTGACGGCAAGGCGTAGGGATCACCCGTCCCCATCCATCGCACACCGGAACCCCACATGCATCAGCGAGGTGTCCGGCGTCGAATGCGAGCGCGCGGTTGCGCGGAACCCTTCGCACACATCCGCTGCACACAGGAACGAGCCACCGCGCTGCACGCGCTCGCTGGATGTTCGCCCGTCGCCCGGCGCCACGGGATACGAGATGTACGCCGACGACGTCCACTCCCACACATTGCCCGCCATGTCGGTGAGGCCCGACGGCGCTTCGCCGAACGCGCCCACGGGCGACGTCCCAAGATAACCGTCCTCGCCCGTATCCATTACCGGGAAGACGCCCTGCCACATGTTGAGGCGGAACTTCGCGTCGAACGACGCCGCCGTGCCCGAGCGGAACACAGTGCCGTCCGGCGTCTGGCCCAGCTGCGCCGCGCGCTCCCACTCGAACTCCGTTGGCAGCCGCGCCCCATGCGCGGCGCAATAGGCAGTCGCATCATTCCACGACACCTGCGTCACCGGATGGTCACCCTCGGCCGCTGGCTTGTCCGCCCCACGCGGATGCTTCCAGTTCGCGCCCTCCACCATCAGCCAGACGCCATCGCCCTTGCTCAGCACGCCCGCGCCGCCGAACTTTTCCGCCTCGGTGACAAACTTCGTCTTCTCCACGAAGGCCGCGAACTGCGCCACCGTCACCGGCGAGCGGTCCATCTTGAAGGTCGCAATGTCCACCGGGAAGGCCGGCCGCTCATCGCGCGGCGCAGTATCGTCGCCGATCTCCACCCGCGCCCCAGATATCTCCACCATCACCGCATCGCGCTCGAGAGGCGGGGGCGCGCAGGCGCCAAGGCCCAGCAGGGCGAGCGCAGCCGCCCTCATATCGGCAACTCGAACGGCGTCCCGCAGACATTGTAGGTGATGAACGGCCGCGACGGCCAGGCGGGGTCCTTCATGTCCTTCGCCCACTGGTCGAACGCATCGCTCAGCTCTTTCAGCTTCCCCGGTTCGCTTGCCGCCAGATTGGTCGCCTCGTTGGGATCGGCCTTGAGGTTGAACAGCAGCGTGAACTTGCCATCTAGGCTCTTCCACAGCTTCCAGTCGCCCTTGCGGATCGAGGCGTGCGGCGTCCGCCGCCACGCCAGCTGGTCATGCGGTATCCCGTCCGCCTGCCCGCGCAGGAATGGCGTCAGGTCGACGCCATCGAACACGCGGTCCGTCGGCAGCCTGCCGCCCGCCGCCGTCAGCGACGTGGTGAACACATCCATCGTCGAGACCACCTCGCGATAGACCTTGCCCGCCTCGAGCTGGTCCGGCCAGCGCACCATGAACGGCACCCGCGTCCCGCCCTCGTAATGGCTCAGCTTGCCCCCGCGCAGCGGCTGACAATCGCAGATGCCCTGCACATACGCCGCACATCCGTTGTCCGACATGAAATAGACGATGGTGTTCCCGCTCTCGCCCGAAGCCTCCACCGCATCCAGGATCGCGCCCACCTGATCGTCCAGCGCCGCGATCATCGACGCATAGACCCGCATCCCTTCATTCTGGATGTGCGGAAAGCGGCCATAGTATTTCTGAGTCGTCTGCAGTGGCGTGTGCGGCGCCGTGAAGGCCGCATAGAGGAAATATGGCGTGTCCGCCTTCGCATTGCGCTGCACGAACTCAACCGCCCGCTCGCCAAGATACTCGGTGAGGTAGCGGTCCTCGTTCTCGACGACCCTCCGGCCAGCGCCCTCGAAGATCTTGTTGTGCGCCGTACGCACAGGCGTCGGCCGGGAATCGGTTCCCTCGACCTCCGCGAAGATTTCGCCGGGCGCTTCCGGGTTCATGTAGGATGTGGCCCCCGTCAGCAGCCCGACGAACTCGTCATAGCCGCGATTGGTCGGATAGAAATCGTCGTTCGATCCGAGGTGCCATTTGCCCACCAGCCCAGTCTTGTAGCCGAGATCGTTGAGCGCCTTTGCGAGCGTGATCTCCCCCTTCGGCAGACCGAGATTCTGTTCGACATCTCGGTTTGGCGGGCCGTTATTGAACTCGAACCCGAAGCGGTCCGGATGCCGCCCCGTATTCACGCCCGCGCGCGAGGGCGAACATACCGGCGCGGCCGAGTACCCGTCCGTGAAGATTACGCCCCCCTTTGCAATCCGGTCGATGTTCGGTGTAGCGATCCGCGTCCCGCCATAGGAGGAGATGTCGGCATAGCCCAGATCGTCCGCCATGATGACGACGATGTTGGGCCGCGCCGCCCCCGCCGGCTGTTCCATCGGCGCCGTGCACGCCGCGAGTGCAAGGGCAGACAGCGCAAACAACCAGGCCGACCGCATAGCCATCCCTCCCCGGATGCGCAGCCGCTTCAATTTGCGGCGCGTCGTTAATCATGTTGATGCGTCGCTGCAACACTATTGCTGTTCATCCTGTGGTCAAGAAAAGCGTTCTTGCCTGCGCCATGACAGGGGGCTTCACAGGTTGTCATCCCGGAAGCGCGAACAGCTATCCGGGACCCATTGAGAGAGTACGACAGCGTATGGATGGTTCCCGGCTCGCGCTGCGCTTGGCCGGGATGACAAGCGGGAGCCCCGAATTCTACTGGATCTGATCTTGCCTTGGCCTGGACAGTGACAGGGGACTTCGCATGAAACACGGCCTTTCGCTCGCTCTCGCCGCCTCGCTCGCGCTCCTCTCGGGGTGCTCGGCCGCCGCCCAGCCTGGCGGCCGCCTCGCCGCTCGGGCCGATGCAACCACCGAAGTTAAACTCCGGCACGACGGCCGCGAGCGCCGCTATCTCATCAGCGACTTCTCGGGCGGCAAGCCCGCCCCTGTCGTCATCGTTCTTCATGGCGGCGGCGGACATCCCGAGAACGCCCAGAACATGTCGCAGATGGACGCCATCGCCCGGCGCGAAAACTTCATCGCAGTCTATCCCGGCGGCACCGGCGGCACGCCCGGTGGCCGCCTCCTCACCTGGAACGCCGCGCACTGCTGCGCCTATGCGCTCGACAACGAGGTCGACGATGTCGGCTTCATCCGCACCATCATCGACAACCTTGTCGCCTCAGGTCGCGCTGATCCGAAGCGCATCTACGTCACGGGCATGTCCAACGGCGCAATGATGAGCCACGTCCTCGCCCGCACGCTGCCCGATCGCATCGCCGCCATCGCCCCGATCGTCGGCGCCACCTTCGGCGACGAACCTCCGGCCAGGGCGCCCGTCGCCGCCATCATCTTCGTGGGCCAGGACGACGACACGGTTCCCGCAGCCGGTGGTCCGCTCGGCGGGGCGACGAAACGCGGCGGCCGCTCGGCCGAGGATCGCAATGTCGCGCCCGACATCGTGCAGGCCGAATACTGGGCGAAGGCCAATGGCTGCGCCGCCCCGGTCGAGCTGCGCGATGCAGCCGGCAAGGCCGTCGAGATTCGCTGGGAGAAATGCACCTCAGGCAAGCCCGTTCATTTCTACCGGGTGGCCGACAACGGCCATGCCTGGCCCGGCGGCCGCGCAGGCCGCGCCGAAGCCGACCAGCCGACCCAGGCCATGAACGCCAGCGAGATGATGTGGCGGTTTTTCACGGCCAATCCGAGATCCTGAGACGCCCGGTCGCGGTCAAAGATGAACGGCCTCGCGGCCACCTTTCCGCCACACCGCTGGTTTTGGAATTCGTTCCCTGCGGGACGGGGCCGGGTTTTCGCCACGAACCGCAGGTGCGGGGTTTTCTCAGGCCGCGCGGCAGGCTAGGCAGGCTCTGTCCGGACCCAGGACGGGGCGAGCGCGCCGCGCCGTCCGGTCGCCCGGCGGGCTGACAGTAATATGCTGGTTGTTCAGGAGTAGACGGCTTCCATGACGTTCAAGGTGCGCCTGCTGCTCGGAGCCGCCGCTCCGTTCGTTTTCACGCTTCCCGCCGTCGCCCAGGTCACGATCTCGACCGCCACCACGGCGCCGGTCGAGACAGCCACTGTCAACTCCGGGGCATCGTCGGATGTCACCATCGCCTCCGGCGGTTCCGTGTCACCCACCACCGCCAACACCACGGCTGTGACAGTCAACTCGAACAACGACATCATCAACAACGGCACGATCAGCTTCAACAATCTCAACGACACGACAGGCGTCCGCCTCCTCCCCGGCTTCACCGGCAGCTATGGTGGCAACGGAAAGATCTCGCTGCTCGAAGACTACACCCGTGTCGATGACAATTCGGACACCGACACTGAACTCGACGGGCCCCTCGCCCAGGGCAGCAACCGGTTTGGCATCCTGCTCGCTCCCGGAGGAGCCTTTACCGGCGACATTCGCATCGACGCCACCAACAATGTGGCGAACCCGGCAGGCGGTTCGATTGTTGTGGAGGGCAACAATTCGGGCGGTGTCTCGCTGCAATCGAACCTGATCGGCAACTATGTCCAGAACGGCACCGTCGCCGTCACGGGGACGAACGCCATCGGCGTCGACTTCCGCGGCGATGTTTCCGGCAACATCTTGATCGGCAGCGAACAGGTCACCACCGGCACGGCCGGCGTCGCGAGCACGGCAGTCAACGGCGGCATCTCGGTCGTCGGACAGAATGCTGTCGCCATCCGCGTCCTTGGTGACGTCGGGGGCGAATTCATGATCGACGGCGCGATCTCCGCGACCGGCTTCGCGCAGGGCGAAGGCAATAACAACTACGAAGACCCCGACGATGCCGACGCCAACAATGAAGGACCGGACGAACCCATCGCTCTCGACGCGGACGATCTTTTTGTGGGCGGTTCGGCGGTTGAGATTCGCGGCGACCTGACCCGGGGTTTCCTTATCAACGGAGCGGCGGTGGGTGTTCCCGACACGACCCCCGATGTGAAGGACGTGGTTCAGAACTTCGACGAGAACCGCAGCGCTGGCTCGGTGACTTCGCTTGGCTCGGCGCCGGCCATCACCATCCGCTCGCTCGACGGGACCGCGGGCGATGCCATCGTGCTAAGCCGCGTCCGCGAAACGATCATCGACAATCTCGACGACGACAATGACGACAACCTCACCGAGGTCATCGCCACCTTCGACTACGAATACGGCTTCATCAACCGCGGCACGATCCGCTCAAGCGGCGTCAATGTCGGCTTCGAATCGACCGGTCTACTGATAGCCGGTTCATCCGATGGCTTGCACACCACGACGGTCGAAGGCGGCATCTTCAACGGCCGCGCAATCGAGGCGACATCCTTCGAGGCCAATGCGAACGCGGTCGTCATCGGGTCAGGCGCGATCACGCCGCAGCTGGTGAACACCGGCTCGATCACCGCCGCCGCAAACACACAGACGACGCATGACGCCTATGGCGTCCGCATCGATGCCGGCGCCAGTGTTGGCAGCGTGACCAACAGCGGCCTGATGCTGGCCAGCGTGGACAGTTTCGACGGCGATGCTGTCGCCTTCCAGGACCTCTCCGGCACGGTCGACACCTTCACGAACTCGTCCCGCGTCATCGCGGGCTTCATCGATGACGATCTCACCGACACCATCACCGATGGGCCGGGCCGTTCGATCGCGCTCGACCTTTCGCATAATGCCGGCAATGTTGTGATCACGCAGAACGACACGATCGACAACGCCCGGATCCTTGGCGACATCCTGCTCGGCGTCGGGTCGGACCGGTTCGATCTTCTCTCGGGTGAGGTGCAGGGCAGCATCGATTTCGGCGCCGGCGCGGGCTCCGACACCTTAAATGTGACGAGCGCACGAATTAGCGGGAACGCCGTTTTCGGCGGCTCGGGCGCCAACGTCGCCCTCAACGGCGCGACGATGGCCGGCGCTCTCACGCTCGGCAACGCCTCGGGCTCGCTCTCCTTCACCAACAATTCGGACTATATCGGCGAGATCACGCGCACCGGCGGCGGCGCAATGTCGCTCATCGTGAACAATTCGACAGTCGACAACATCGCGGCAGGAACGCTCAACCTCTCCTCGATGTCGCTCTCCAACAATGCGCGCGTCGGCATCGCGATCGACAACGCCCGGATCACGGGGAACGTTCCGAACTTCAACATCTCGGGCACAGCGAACATCGCGGCCAACACCCAGTTCACTCCGCTTTTCGACCAGTTCACCAACCAGGCCTTCACACTGCGCGTACTCAACGCCGGCACAATCAACCTCGGCGGCCCGCTGTCGGCGATGATCGACGCCACCACCCCGTTCCTCTACAATGCCCAGCTGGTCCAGCCGAACCCGAACGCCATCGATCTTGTGCTTGAGGTCAAGGATGCGACCGAGCTTGGCCTGAACGCCCGTCAGGCCGGCGCTTATGCCGCCGTTCTCAATCTGATGGAACAGGAGGACGACGTCGCCAGCGCGCTTACCGCGCCGATCAACGCTGGCGATTTCCAGCGCGGCTTTGCCGACCTCCTGCCCGCCAACGATGCATCGGTGCTGCGCGTTCTCGCGACCAATGCGTCGGCCGCTTTTGGCGCGACTGCCAATCGTCTCGACATGATCTCGAACAAGCCCGATGCCCCCGGCGGCGCCTGGACCGAGGAGTTCGGCGTCTACCACGAGGCCGATCCCAACGCGGCGTCGGTCGGCCTTTCCGGCGGCGGCTTCGGCGTCGCAGCCGGCCTCGACCTTCTCTCCACCGGCAACGCCCTCATCGGGACCTTCATTTCGCTCGAATCTGTAGAGATGGAGGAAGAGAACCGCACTTCCGCGCCGCTCAACGTCTCGCAAACCGCCATCGGGGCCTATGCCGGCTGGATCAACGGGAACCTCGCTATCAACGGCGCCGCATCTTACGGTTTCATCGATTTCACCTCAGACCGAGAGATCGTAGTGGGCTCCCTTGCCGACCGCCTGCGCGGCGAGTGGAAGGGATCGAGCTATTCGGCTTCCGCGCGCGCGACATACACCATGCCGGTTGGCTGGCTCGACGTGAAACCCTTCATCGGCGCCGACTACACCGGCTTCCAGCAGGACGGCTATCGCGAGACTGCCAGCACACTCGATGGCCTCGAAATCGTCGCCGGCGACAGCGACTCCTCGCTCGCCACCGCCTCCTATGGGCTGCAGCTCACCGGCAATTTCGGCGGCGACGACGCTTACGCGTTCCATCCGGAGCTTTCGGTCGGCTACCGCAGCATCCTCAATTGGGAGGCGACGCCAGCCACTCTCGCCTTCGGCGGCGGCACGACCGGCACATCTTTCACCCTCGACCCTGGTGTTGAACCGGAAGATGCCATCGTCGCCGGTCTTGGCCTCAACATCGACAGCCAGTTCCTGAACGTAAAGCTCGGCTATGACGCGGAGATTTCGGACACGGCCACAACGCATTATGGCTCTGTTACATTGCGCCTCGCCTTCTGGTAGGCGGCCTAGGTTCTCGCCTGATCTGTGCTGAGGGGTTTGGAGGATGAACACCATCGTCCGGCTCGGGCTTTCGGCCTGCCTCCTGGCCTCCTCTTGCGCGGCGGGGCCGCAGGCCGCGCTGCCCCCGCTTGCCCCCCGCGGCGCCAATCCGCCCGGCTTTGACGCAGCAATCCGGGTCGAAAGCCGCGATTTCGACTTCAACAAGCAGACGACGCCCCGCGCCGCCCGCGCGATCGCAGCCACCACCGACCGCACTGTTGACATGCTGGCCCTATCCGGCGGCGGGGCAGGCGGCGCCTACGGCGCAGGCGTCCTCGTCGGTCTCACCAACGCTGGCACGCGTCCGCGCTTCGAGATCGTCACGGGCGTCTCTACCGGCGCGCTGATTGCTCCCTTCGCCTTCCTCGGCCCCGACTGGGACGGCAAGCTCACCGAGGCCTACCGTGGCGAGGCGACCGACAACCTGATGCAGGCGCGCGGCCTTGGCGTCCTTTTCAACACCAGCGTCTTCGACGGCAAGCCATTGCGCGAGCTCGTCGAACGCTTTGTGACCGAGGAGCTCGTGTTCGCGGTCGCCCGTGAGGCCACCGGCGGCCGCATGCTGCTCATCGCCACCACGAATCTGGACCGTGAAGAGACGGTGATCTGGGACATGGGCGCGATCGCCCAGCGCGGTGGCCGGCAAGCGCTCGATCTCTTTCGGAACGTCCTTGTCGCCTCCGCCAGCGTGCCGGGCGTCTTCCCGCCAGTGATCATCGACGTAGAGAAGGATGGCCAGCGTTACCGCGAGGTGCATGTCGACGGCGGCGCTTCCACGCCCTTTTTCATAGCGCCGGAGTCCCTGATCCGTCTCGATGCATCCTCCACCAGCCTGCGCGGCGCCAACATCTACGTGATCATCAACGGGCAGGTCGCGTCGGCCCCCCGCGCAACCTCCAACAACGCACTCGACGTCGCCGCGCGCAGCTTTACCTCAGTGCTCAATCAGATGACCCGGACCGCCATCCTGCAGACCGACGATTTCGCCGACCGCAACGGCCTTGGGTATCGCTTCAGCGGCATCCCGACCGACGTGGAGTTCGGCGGCTCGCTCGCCTTTGATAGGGCGAACATGAGCGCGACCTTCGACTACGGTATGCGCTGCGCCACGCGCGGGCTCGTGTGGCTTACGGAGGAACAGGCCGCCGCACGTAGTGAGGACGAGGCCGACCTCAAGCCTTTCGCCACGGCCGACTGCCCGCTCATTCCTCGCCGCCCGTCCTGAGCTTGCCCTGCGACGCGCATCGGCCGATATCTCGCCCAGCAGCGGAGACCATCTATGCCCGGCACTGAGACTGGCGAACTTTCCCGCATAGGGCTTAGACGCGCCGCCCTGTTCAGCCAGCAATGCTACATTGGGGGAAAATGGGTAGGCGATCCCAGTATCGAAGTACGCAATCCCGCAACCGGCGGCGTGATCGGCGCGATCCCCAATCTCGGCAAGGCTGACGCTGAGGCGGCCGTTGCAGCAGCTGCATCAGCGCTTCCCAAATGGCGGGGGGAGACCGCCGCGGCGCGCGGGAAGATCATGCGCCGCTGGAACGAACTGATGCTCGAACACCAGGAGGACCTTGCCCGCCTGATGACGGCCGAGCAGGGCAAGCCGCTGGCCGAGGCGCGCGGGGAAATCGCCTATGCCGGCGCCTTTCTCGAATGGTATGGCGAGGAGGCCAAGCGCGTCTACGGCGACACGATCCCCGCTCCCGCAACCGACCGCCGGATCATGGTGCTGAAGCAGCCCGTTGGCGTCGTCGGCGCGATCACGCCGTGGAATTTCCCCGCCGCCATGATCACGCGCAAGGTGGCGCCCGGCATCGCCGCCGGCTGCACCGTCGTGCTCAAGCCCTCCGAGCTTACGCCCTATTCCGCCCTCGCGCTGGCCGTGCTGGCCGAGGAGGCGGGCCTGCCGCCCGGCGTGCTGAACATCGTCACGGGCGATGCGGAGCCGATCGGCCGCGTCCTCACCGAGGACCCGCGTATCGCCAAGTTCACCTTCACGGGCTCGACGCCGGTGGGCAAGAAGCTCGCCGCCCAGTGCGCCGGCACGGTGAAACGCGTCTCGCTCGAACTCGGCGGCAACGCGCCTTTCCTCGTCTTCGATGACGCCGATCTCGAAGCCGCCGCAGCCGGCGCGATCGTCTCGAAATTCCGTAACACCGGCCAGACCTGCGTCTGCGCCAACCGAATCTATGTCCAGGATGGCGTCTACGACGCCTTCGCGAAACTGCTGGCCGAGAAGGCCAGCCGGCTCGTGGTGGGCGACGGCCTCGCCGGCGTCACCACACAGGGCCCGCTCATCAACGCGAAAGCGCTGCAGAAGGTCGAGGCGCATGTTGCTGACGCGCTCGGCCATGGCGCGAAAGTCCTCGCCGGCGCCGCCCGTGACAGTAATGGCGGAACGTTCTACCAGCCCACCGTTCTGCGCGATGTCGCTCCGGATGCATTGCTCACACGCGAAGAAACCTTTGGCCCTGTCGCCGGTCTTGTCCGCTTCAGGACCGAGGAAGAAGCGCTCCGCCTCGCCAACAACAGCCGCGCAGGCCTTGCCGCCTACGCCTACACCCGCGACCTCGCCCGTTCGTGGCGCGTCAGCGAGGCCCTTGAATACGGCATGGTCGGGCTCAACACCGGCCTCATCTCCACTGAAGTCTCCCCCTTCGGCGGCGTTAAGGAATCCGGCATCGGCCGCGAAGGCTCGAAATACGGCATAGACGAATATCTCGACCTGAAGGCGGTGTTCGTCCAGCTGTGAGGCCGTCGGCGACAGCCTGTCAGTTCCCTCGTCAATTCGGGGCGAACGGGCTCCCCGCAACAAAGCTTGGACGGATCGGGTCGTTCGCGACGTCCTCCACCAGCCGGTAAAGGAACGTGTTCATGTCGCGCGCCGCGCCCCAGTCGAGCGGCTGATTCATGTCGTCCTGCGGGCGGTGATAACGGGTCTGGTACCATTCGCGGTACCTCTTTTCTGCCTCCGTTCCCGGATCGAAGCCGAACACGAAATTGGTCGCCGGCACGCCCATGCGCAGGAACGGCCAATGATCAGTGCGCTGGTTGAGATTGCGCTCGGGCTCGAGATCCGGCCGTATCTCTATGCCCATCGCGTCCGCCACGCGGCGGACATTGTTGACCAGCGTCGTGTCGTCGATCGCATGCATGGTGAGAATCTTCAGCGGGAAGAGCGGCCGCAGCTGGTCGAGGTTCACGACGGCCGCGATCTTCTCCTTCGGAATGGTGAGGTGCGAGGCAAACCAGGTCGACCCGAGCAGGCCCTTTTCCTCGCCGGTATAGGCCGCAAAGAGAACCGACCGCTTGAACCCCCTGCCCGCTTGTCTCTCCGCCAGCCGGATCAGCGTCGCAACATAGGCCCCATCGTCAAACGCGCCGTTGTAGAGCGCGTCTCCATTCACGGGCTCGCCATAGCCATAGCCGTCGAGATGCGCCGACACGATCACGAACTCATTCTTCAGCACCGGGTCAGATCCGGGAAGGATGGCGAGGACATTGTCGGACTGGAGTTGGCCGGTCGATGTCGCAAACGTCGCGTTGAGTGTTGCCGGTATATCAAAGCTCGGGAGAGGTTGCATCTCGCTCCCGGCCTTTAGGATCGCGTCCGCATCGCGGCGGGTTGCCTCGATCAGGTCTTTGAAGAGATCGGTCGCAAACCGGATCACCGCCACCTGCGGATAGTCAGCCGAACCCGCGTCGCGGAAGGTGATCGACCGCGAATACGCTTCGGGCCAGCGAGAGGGCTCGATTGTGAATCCGGGATCATCGACATTGACAATGCCGACCGCGCCGGCCCTCGCCGCAGCTTCAATGCGCTGAGCCGGAGTTGTCATTCCCGCCCGCCGCGTTCCAAAGCAAACGACAACCTTGTACTCAACACGGACCAAGTCACTTGGACGGCAGTAGCCGCGAAAAGCAATATCTGCGCTCACTCTCGTGGGCAGCGCAGCGCTTGGCCGTACGGTGAAGCCATGGAGGAAATTGTAGGGTCGTGTCGTTCTGACGTCTCGAGGACCTCCGAGGTAGGAAATGATTTCAAGCGATGTCCCCTCCTTCTCCACCCGCACCTCTTGCAGCGGTAGGGTCTGGAACCACGTTTCGTTCTCGCCCGCAGGCTGCAACCCAGCCTTGGCAAACCGCTCCGCGACATACTTCGCTGCGCGGTCATATCCTGCAGACCCCGTATCGCGTCCCTCCATAGCATCGCTGGAAAGGTCGCCGGTGATGCCCCACCATGCGACCGTGTCGGCGTCCGTGCCCGCGGGCGGGTGCTGCGTGGTGGCGCAGGAGGTGGCCAGTAACGCGAGGGCGGCGAGGGGCAGGCGCATGTCGGTCTCCTAGAACAGGTCGCCCTGATCGTCCTCGTTGCGTGTGCGCCGCCTTATGCGCGGGCGAGGCGGGGCATCGTGCGCCGGTGGCGTTGGTGGACGCGGAACGGGCGTCCCCACCCCGGCAGTCGCTGCAACCTCACCATCGGCAAACCGCAGCTGCACTGTATCGCCATCGGTAACGCTCGCCGCCGAACGCACCAGTGCGCCATCGGCCCGCGTCACCAACGCAAAGCCCCGCGTCAGTACCCGTTCGTAGGAGACCGACTGGAGCACCCGCGCCTGCTGCTGCAGCGCGTCCTGCGCGCGCGCCAGGCGTCGCAACATCGCCGGCGACAGCCTCGCCGACAGCCGCGCAATCTCGCCTCGCCTCGCTGCCACTTCCCGACGCAAGGTGGCCGGCCGCAACCCGCCGCTCGCCTGATCGAACCGCGCCCGCTTGCGCGCCAGCATGCGCGACAGCGATCCACCGAACCGCTCAGACGCAAGATCGAGTCGTTGCCGCGCCCGGGCCAGCAGCACGTCGGGTTTGGGCAATCGCCCGACGGCCGAGCGCAGTTCGAGACGACGCTTTTCCATACCGCCTGACATCCGCCGCTCCAGGCGCGCGCCCAGTGTCGCCACCTGCGCCAGGAGGTCGGCGCGGACCGGCAGCGCCATCTCCGCCGCGCCGGTCGGCGTCGGCGCGCGGCGGTCCGAGGCGTAGTCGATCAGCGTGGTATCCGTCTCATGCCCGACCGCGGAGATCAGTGGGATCGCACTCTCGGCGGCAGCGCGAACAACGCGCTCCTCGTTGAACGGCCAGAGGTCTTCGATCGACCCGCCGCCTCGGGCCACGATGATCACGTCGGGTCGCGGGATTGCGCCGCCCGCCTCCAGCGCGTTGAACCCCCGTATGCCCGCAGCGACCTCGTCGGCCGCGCGTTCGCCCTGCACCAGCGCGGGCCAGATGATCACCCGAACCGGAAAGCGGTCGCGTACACGATGGAGGATATCACGGATCACTGCGCCAGTCGGGCTTGTCACCACTCCGATGACGGCCGGGAGGAAGGGCAGCGGTTTCTTGCGTTCGGGCGCAAACAGACCTTCGGCCGCCAGCTTCCTCTTGCGCTCCTCCAAGAGCTGCATTAGCGCGCCGACGCCGGCCGGGCGCATCCGATCGGCGATCAATTGATAGTTGGAGCGGCCAGGGTAGGTCGAGAGCTTTCCCTCGGCCACCACTTCCAGCCCCTCCTCGGGTTTGAACGGCAGCCGGCCGGCATTGCCTTTCCACATGATGGTGTTCAGCGTCGCGCTCTCATCCTTTATATCGAAATAGAGGTGCCCCGACTTAGCCAGCACGACGCGGCCCAGCTCGCCACGCACGCGCACGAAGGCGTAGGTCTCCTCCACCGTGCGCTTGAGGGCGCCGGCGAGTTCGGAGACCGTCATCTCCGGTGAATTGGAGCCGGGCTGCGCTTGCGATTCGGAAAGCTCGTCCATGCCCGCATTATTCGGTCGGCTAACGCCTGATCTCAAGCGTTGCGGCAGCCTTGCGCCTTCTGGCCTTCGCATTCACGCCGCGCGAGGCGCGGACCAGCACGAACCGGCCCGAAAATCCACTGGGCAGGCGCCACTCGCCCTCGATGCTGGTCAGTGTGTCGTCGACCGTGCCGGCATAACGGATCGGGTCGCCATGAACGCCTTGGGCGGGATGATAGCGCTTTGTAAACGCGACGTCTGATCCGCCGCGGGCGCCGCTGATATCGGCCGACAATTCGGAGAGGCCGGGCGAGCCGAAGGTAGCAGGCTCGAGCGTCGTGCCGGTAAGATTTCCGCCAGTCTCGATGATATGCGCTGTGAAGGGCGTGGGCGTTGGTCTCGCAGAATACCAGTACGCACCCGACCACAGCCCGGTCAGGTCCGTGTCGCGGGAGAAGGCGACCCTGTCGACCATGGCAATGTGCCTGCACTTCTCTCCCAAGCCGGGGTGCCGGGAGACTAGCCTTGTCTCCTAGGCGGCGGCCGTATTAATCCGGAGAGCAGTATAGACCCCGATCCGGACAATTGGGAAACCTTCATGAAGATTCTCATTGTCGGCGGAGGGGGCCGCGAACATGCCCTGGCTTGGCGGCTGAAGCAGAGCCCGCGCGTCTCGCGGATCATTGCGGCGCCGGGCAATCCGGGCATCGGCGAACTCGCCGACTGCGTCCCTGTCGCGGCCGACAACATAGAGGGGCTGGTTGATCTTGCGCGGATCGAGCGGCCGCATCTTGTCATTGTGGGGCCGGAAGTTCCACTGGTGATGGGTCTCGCCGATCGCCTGCGCGCCATCGATATTCCGGTTTTCGGCCCATCGGCGCGCGCAGCGGTGCTTGAAGGATCGAAGGGATTCTCCAAGGACTTCATGGCGCGACACAACATTCCGACGGCGCGATACCAGCGCTTCATGGGCAATGAGGCGGCGGGAGCGAAGCACTATTTGGCGACGTTCGATGGCCCGCCCTACGTCCTCAAGGCTGACGGTTTGGCGGCAGGCAAGGGCGTCGTCATCGCCGCGTCACGCGCGGAGGCCGAGGCGGAGATCGACGCTATGCTGGGTGGAAAGTTCGGCGCGGCTTCATCCTCCCTCGTGATCGAGGAGTTTATGCGCGGTGAGGAGGCGAGCTTCTTCGCGCTCTGCGATGGTGAAACGGCGGTGCCGCTCGCCGGCGCGCAGGACCACAAGCGCGTGGGCGATGGCGATACGGGTCCCAACACGGGTGGTATGGGCGCCTATTCGCCTGCGCCGATCCTAGACGCCGAGATGCAGCAGCGGGTGATGGACACGATCGTGACGCCCACGATCACGGGGATGCGGCAGGAGGGAAGGCCCTACCGCGGCGTGCTCTTCGTCGGCCTTATGATCGATGCGGCGCACGGCCCGCGCGTGGTCGAGTACAACTGCCGCTTCGGCGATCCGGAGTGCCAGGTGATCATGACCCGACTGAAGGAGGATCCGCTGCCGCAATTGCTGGCGTGCGCCACGGGCGGGCTTGCCGGGTGCAAACGGCTTGAGCGCTTTTCCGATCCGGCGGTCACCGTCGTGATGGCGGGCGCCGGCTATCCGGGCGAGCCGAAAAAGGGGGGCGCGATCCGTGGCCTCGATGCCGCGGGCAAGGTAGAGGGCGTTACAGTCTTCCATGCCGGCACAGCGCGCAAGGGCGACGACATCATCGCCAATGGCGGCCGCGTCCTGAACGTCACGGCAACTGGCCCCACGCTCAAGGAAGCCGTGTCGCGCGCCTATCAGGCGGTAGACTGCATCGACTGGCCCGACGGCTTCTGTCGCCGTGACATTGGCTGGCGGGCGCTGGGGCGGGATTGACCCTTGAGCGACAAAGTCTCTCGACCTCGCGCCCGGAACGGTGTTTAGCAGGTTGAACCTTTCAGCAGGATGCCGGCGCAAGATCGGCCAGGAATTGGCAGGGCAGGACATGAGCGACGCGAATCCGACCGACCTCTTCTCCGGCACCAAGGATGTCGCCGAGAGTCATCGCTTCGACGAAGCGAAGCTCGCGACCTGGATGGAGGCGCATGTCGAGGGCTACAGGGGTCCGCTCACGGTTCGTCAGTTCAAGGGCGGACAATCCAACCCGACCTACCAGCTGATCACACCGACAAAAAAATACGTCATGCGGCGCAAGCCGCCCGGCAAGCTGCTGCCCTCCGCCCATGCGGTGGATCGTGAGTACCGCGTCATCGCCGCGCTACATCCGCTCGGCTATCCGGTCGCGAGGCCTTATGGCCTCTGCGAGGACGACAGTGTCATCGGCACCATGTTCTACATCATGGACATGGTCGAGGGGCGGATCATCTGGGATGCGACCCTGCCCGATTACACGCCGGCCCAGCGCGCAGCGATCTACGATGCGAAAGTCTCCACCTTTGCAGCCCTTCACACGGTCGACTGGCGCAAAGCCGGCCTCGAAGGCTTCGGCAAGGAGGGTGACTACATCGCGCGCCAGATTCACCGCTGGACCAAGCAGTACCAGCTCTCGGAGACCGTGAAGATTCCGGAGATGGACAGACTGATCGACTGGTTGCCGAAGAACATCCCGCCTGGCGAGACGACGACGATCGTTCATGGCGACTACCGCATCGACAACATGATCCTGCATCCCACCGAACCGAAGGTGATTGCGGTCCTTGACTGGGAGTTGTCGACGCTGGGCGATCCCCTTGCCGACTTCACCTATCACCTGATGTCATGGGTGATGCCGTCCAACGATCCGCAGCGTCCGAGCATTGGCGGCGTGGTCGACAAGCCGGGCTACGGCATTCCGAACAAGGAGCAGTACGTCGCCCGCTACTGCGAACTCACCGGCCGCAAAGACCTCCCCGGACTCGAGTTCTACTTTGCCTATAACGCCTTCCGCCTGGCGGGCATCCTCCAGGGCATTGTCGGGCGCGTGCGTGACGGCACGGCTTCGAACGCCGCCGCCGCTCAGAACGAAGGCCGGGTCGCGCCGCTCGCGCAGTTTGCCTATGCCTGTGCGCAACGGGCTGGGATGGCTTAAGCCGGCGCCAGCGCGGCGAACCACATATCCAGAGCTCTTGCGTCCACGCGCGCGCTTTCGGTGCGGCGAACAGCCTCTGCGTCCTCGCCCCATTGCGACACCTGATAGGCCTCGTCGATGCTTGAAAGCTCATAGGCCTCTGCGGCGGTCAGCCGCCCGCGCTCGACTGCCAGCCCCAGGATGGCCGAGCCGAACAGCGCCACGCCATGTGCGAGCCCCGCCAGCCGGAAGCGGTCGAGACCGAGCGCATGCGCCCGGATGGCTTCGATGGAGGCTGCGGGTTGCGCCTTTGGCATGATGCCCACACTCGGCCTCAACACGATACCGAGCTCCTCCGCCCATTCGCGCAGGGGCGCCCAGCCAGCTTCCTGCCGATCGCGGAGCACGGCTGGACCTTCGGCGAGATAGCAGAGCAGATCCGTCTCAGCGTATCGCGCTACCTGCGCCGCCAGCGCTGCGGCGGCATCTTCCGGCCGATCGAGCACGCCATAGACCTGCCGTGTATTGAACATCGTCGCGAGATCGATGCGCTCGCCCTGCACCTGCCACTCGCCGGCGACCGTCCGGGCAAGCTCTTGCGTTGGCACGATGAACGTCTGGCCCGCAGGCGAACGCAGGGCGCGCTGATCGAGCAACACGGTCCAGCCTGACTGAACCGCAGCCGCCGTTGCTTGGCGGTAGAAGCGCTTCGGCCGCTGGTCGATCTCCCCCTTGACGCCTCTGGCGTATTCAGCCGGCCTGTCAGGGTCTTCGCTCATCGCACGCGCCTCGGCTTGCGCAGGTCGAAGAAATTCTCGGCGCTGTCGGCGTCGAAGCCGAGCACATCGAATGTCTGCACCATGTGCGCCGGCAGGTCCGCCACGATCTCTATGTCGCGTCCGCCGGGGTTGGGCAGACGCAGCGCCCGCGCGTGCAGGTGTAGCCCCTCGGCGAGGCCCTGCGGCAGCTCGCGGTCGCACGTATACTTGCGGTCACCCACGATGGCACAGCCGATGCCCGCCATGTGGAAGCGTAGCTGGTGCGTACGCCCGGTTTCAGGCTTCAACGCAACCCAGGCTGCCTTGCGCCCGGCATTCTGCACCACCGAATAGAGCGTCACGGCGTGAACCGCACCCTTCTCGTTCTGCTCGGCGGAGCGCATCTTCTCCTTATCGTCCTTGGGGCCGGTCGACTTGATCATCCAGCCGCGAATGTCCCCGGCGGTCGGATGCGGTACGCCGAGCACGACTGCCCAATAGATCTTGTCGAGTTCGCGCGAGCGGAAGAGCTTGCCCAGCCGGTTCGCCGTTCCCACCGTCTTGGCGAGCACCAGCACGCCCGACGTATCCCGATCGAGCCGGTGAACCAGCCGCGGCTTCTCAGCGGTGTCGGGCACCAGCGCGCGCGACAGCGCATCGATATGGCGCGTCGTCCCCGTGCCGCCCTGCACCGCAAGCCCCGGCGGCTTGTTGAGCGCGATGACATGATCGTCCTCGTAGATCACGAGCGCACGCATCATGTCGGCATCCGACGATTTCACGCGCGCACGCAGTTTCTCGTCGTCGTCGACCGCGCGATCCTTCGCGGCCGACATCGGCGGAATACGTACGGTCTGGCCTGCCTTCACCCGTGTGTTGGCTTTTGCTCGCGCGCCGTCGAGGCGGATCTCACCCGTGCGGCACGCCTTCTCGATCTGGCCCTGGGTGAGACCATGAAATTTGCGTTTCAGCCAGCGATCGAGACGCGTGTCGTCCTCGTCCGCCTCGACGCAAAGATTGATGACCTGCCCGACATTCCAGCTCATCCGAGCACTCTCTTCGCGATCATCAGGCCGATGGCCACGGCAGCGAGCCCGGCGATAACTGAGCCTGCGGAATAGGTCGCAGCGCCAAGCCAGTCATTGCGCTCGATCATGCGCATTGTCTCGAGTGAATAGGCGGAAAAGGTGGTGAAGCCGCCCAAGACGCCAACGCCGAGAAATAGGCGCCAGATCTCGCTCGCATCGCCACGCGTCGACAGCCAACCGGCAAGCAGGCCAATCGCCAGGCTGCCTGACACGTTCACAAAGAAAGTCGCCACCGGCCAACCACTGTCGCGCATGGGCAGCGCCAGCGACACGCCGAAGCGCAACGCTGCGCCGAGGCCGCCTCCGAGGGCTACGAGAAGGATGTTGAACATGCAGGCCCGCTCATAGGGCTAACCGGCGCCGCTGGCCAGATCGGCCGGCAATGCCAGCCCTTCAGCGCTGAGCACCGCCAGGAAGTCGTCCGGGGGCGGCGCGCTCAGCACGATCCGTCCGCCGGCGGTGGGATGGGGAGTATCGAGCTTGAAGGCATGGAGCATAAGGCGAGGAACCGGTTCGCCCTTGAGCGTCGACGCGCCGCCATAATAGGGGTCGCCGAGGATCGGGCGGCCTGCAATGGAGAGGTGGGCGCGGATCTGGTGCATCCGCCCGGTCTGCGGGGCAACACAGAGCAGGTGAAACGGCCCGGTGCTTGCCAACATGCGCCAGCGCGTGACCGCGGCCTGACTAGCTGTATCGCCGGGCCGCGCAGCGCGCATCAGTTCTAGACCGGGCCTCGCAATATGCCGGGTGAGCGGCATCGCAAACTCGGTTTCCCCTTCGGCAAGCGGGGAGCCGGTCACTACCGCCAGATAGGTCTTCTCGACCAGCCGCTCCGCAAAGGCGCGGCTGAGGATGGCGGCGGCCGGTTGCGTCTTCGCGGCGACGATCACCCCGGATGTCTGCGCATCCAGCCGGTGCACCAACCGCGGGCGTTTGCCATTCGAACGCGCGAACGCGGCCATGAGCCGATCAAGCGTGCGGTCATCCGGATTGCGGGTCTGCACCGGCAGTCCCGGAGGCTTGTTGAAGGCGATCAGTCCACTGTCCTCGTGGATGACCAGACCGCGCACAAAATCGCGGTCTTCGTCGCTCACCGGAAGACCTTCATAGTTGCGCTTCACGCCCTTAACCACGGGATCGCTCGCGACGCAGCTTCGCCCATTGCTCGAGCTTCTCTCGGATTGCAGCTTCTCGGCCGGCGCCTTTGGGCTGGTAGAACTCCTGGCGTTCCATTTCGTTCGGGAAGTAGTTCTGACCGGAGAAGCTGTCGGCAGCGTCATGGTCGTATTGATAGCCCGACCCGTAGCCAAGCTGCTTCATCATCCCTGTCGGCGCGTTGAGGATGTGGGCGGGAGGCATCAGCGAGCCAGTTTCACGCGCTGCGGCGCGCGCCGCTTTGTAGGCCACATACGCCGCATTGGATTTGGGCGCCGTCGCAAGATGGATACAGGCCTGCGCCAGCGCCAACTCGCCCTCCGGCGATCCGAGGCGTTCGTAAGCGACAGCCGCCTCGTTGCAGATCATGAGCGCCGTGGGGTCGGCAAGCCCGACATCCTCGCTGGCCGCGCGGATCATGCGGCGGGCCAGAAAGAGCGGGTCTTCGCCGCCTTCAAGCATGCGACAGAACCAATAGAGCGCGGCATCGGGGTCAGACCCGCGGGTCGCCTTGTGCCAGGCGGAGATGAGATTGTAGTGCTCCTCGCGATCCTTGTCGTAGCTCGGCGCGCGCTTTTGCAGCGCGGCCATGAGGCTGCTGGCGTCGATGGGCGTCTTGCGGCTCCAAGCAAACACCTCCTCGACGAGATTGAGGAAGTAGCGGCCGTCGCCATCGGCCATCGCCATCAGCGCAGCCTTGCCGTCCTCCGTCAGCGGCGCCGATTTCCCATAAAGCGCCTCCGCCCGCCGCAGGAGCCTGCCAAGCGCAGCGTCGTCCAGCCGCTTCAGCACCATCACCTGCGTACGCGACAGCAGCGCGCCATTGAGTTCGAAGCTGGGGTTCTCGGTTGTGGCGCCGACGAGTGTCACTACGCCTCGTTCGACGAATGGCAGAAAGCCATCCTGTTGGGCGCGGTTGAAGCGGTGTATCTCGTCAACGAATAGCAGCGTGCCCTTGCCCGTCGCCCGTCGACCCTCGGCTGCCTCAAAAGCGGCGCGGAGATCCTTCACGCCGGAGAAGATCGCCGAGAGCTGCTCAAAATCCAGGTTGGCGCGCTTGGCCAGGAGCCGCGCGATAGTGGTCTTGCCAGTGCCGGGCGGCCCCCAGAGGATCAGGCTCGCGAGGCGGCCCTGCGCAAGCATACGACCAATCGGGGCCTCGAGGCTCAGCAGGTGATCCTGCCCGACCACGTCTTCGATGCTTTCCGGGCGCAGCCGGTCGGCCAGCGGCCGCGGCGCGTCGTCGGTAAGTCCAGCGGCTTGGAACAGGTCGGTCACATGCCTGATCTAGCGCGATGGTCGCCTCGCATCCACCCGTCAGATGCGGCCTCGAAGCTCCGATTCGATGCGCTGGCCGTTGCGTTCCGTGGCGAGCCGCCAGGTTGCGGGCGGACTGGATTCGGCGCGTTTCAGCGCAGCGTCGAAATCACGCTTGGTCCGGATCGCCGTTCCGTTGATCTCGCGGATGATGTCGCCCGGCTGGAAGCCGACATTCCCGGCGATGGTCCGGCGCGGAACACTGTAGACCAGCATACCGCCGCCGAAGGCGTCGAGGCCGATCTCCTCGCCCAGCGCCGGGGTCAATTCAACGACCACGGCCCCTGCGAAAGGATTGGCGCCCTGCACCTGAACCAGTTCCTGCTGCGAAGCGCCAGGCGGCGGGGCGAGGCGCACATTGATCTGCTGTGGTCGTCCATTGCGCAGGATGGAAAGGCTCACTGTCTCGCCGGCCGCCTTGGTCGCGGCGATGAACTTCATGCCACGATCGTCGAACACCTCACGGCCATCGACGTTCAGCACGACATCGCCCTCCCGCAAGCCCCCACGATCGGCAGGACCACCCGGATAGATATCTGCGATCAGAACGCCGCGCGGGCGGTCAAGACCGAGGGCGGCCGCCTTGGCGCTGTCGATGACTTCGCTTTTTGCGCCCAGCCAAGGGCGCACAAGCGTGCCACCGTTAACGGCCGCATCGACCACGCGCTTGGCCATCTCCGCGGGGATCGCGAAACCGATGCCGTTGGAACCTCCGCCGCGCGAGAAGATCATAGAGTTCACGCCGACCAGCCGGCCCTGCATGTCAACGAGCGCGCCTCCGGAATTGCCGGGGTTGATCGAAGCGTCCGTCTGGATGAAGGATGAATAGTCCGACACGCCGACATCGGTGCGCGCCAGCGCCGAAACGATGCCGCTGGTAACCGTCTGGCCGACGCCGAACGGGTTGCCGATCGCCAGCACGATGTCGCCCACCTGGAGCGCGCGCGTGTCGGCGAAGGGCAGCGAGGGCAGCTGCTGCCCCTTGGTGTCGATGCGGAGCACGGCGAGGTCCGTGCGCGGGTCCTTCATCACCAGCACGGCCGGAAACTCGCGACGGTCATTAAGCACGACGCGGAAAGCATCTCCGCCTTCGACGACATGGTTGTTGGTGACGATGACGCCATCGGACCCGACGATCACGCCCGAACCCAGCGAGTTTTCCACCCTCTCCGAGCGCGTCTGGGCATTGCGGCAGTAGGCTTCCCAGGGCGTGCCTGCCCACTGGCAATTCGAGCGCGTGACATTGACGGAGGAATAGACATTGACGACGGCCGGCGCCGTGCGGCGCACCACGGGGGCGAAGGATTGCTGGAGCCCGGCCTGCGTCTGCGGAACGATTTCCTGGGGGGCGGGCTCGGGGCTGGCCTGAAGCGGCGCAACGGCCGGGGGCGGCGTACCCTGGTTGAGCATCTGGCCAACTGCGGGCACCGCCAGCATGGCGAGCGCAGTTGCAAGGCCCGCCGACGCAGCCAGGATGATGTTCTGCCTGTTCATGCCCTGTCTCCGCGCGCGCGGGCTGAGGCTCGCGCGCTGTCCAGACCGGAAAATAGGATGCGGATTCCGGCGCAAACAAGGCTCCAGCGCACGTCCGACGTGGGCCGGGACAACAAAAAAGGCCGCCCTTGCGGACGGCCTTGCTGTAACCGGTGGGATCGTTTCGGCCTACTCGGCAGCGGCTTCCGCGGCAGCCTCAGCGCGGGCCTTGTCGCCAGCGCCCTTGGCATCTTCGTCGCGGTCCACCAGTTCGATGATCGCTAGCGGCGCGTTGTCGCCATGACGGAAGCCCGCCTTGAGCACGCGGGTGTAGCCGCCGGCGCGGTTCTTGTAGCGCTCGGCCAGCGGGCCGAAGAGCTTCACAACGACATCGTCTTCCTTAAGCTGGGCGGCCGCGAGACGGCGGTTCGAGAGCCCGCCCTTCTTGCCGAGGGTGATCAGCTTGTCGACGACCGACTTGAGCTCCTTCGCCTTGGGCAGCGTCGTGGTGATCTGCTCATGGCGGATCAGTGCGCCCGACATGTTGGCGAACATCGCCTTGCGGTGAGAGGCGGTGCGATTGAACTTCCGGAGCGCAAAACCGTGGCGCATGTCACTCTCCAGCCCTCAGCGGGCCGGCTCCTGTATCAGGTGTGGTCTTCGTATTTCTTGGCGAGCTCTTCGATGTTCTCCGGCGGCCAGGACGGAACGTCCATGCCGAGGTGGAGGCCCATCGAGGCGAGCACTTCCTTGATCTCGTTGAGCGACTTGCGGCCGAAGTTCGGCGTGCGGAGCATTTCCGCCTCGGACTTCTGGATGAGGTCGCCGATGTAGACGATGTTGTCGTTGCGCAGGCAGTTGGCCGAGCGCACCGAAAGCTCCAGCTCGTCGACCTTCTTGAGCAGCACCGGGTTGAAGCCCAGATCCGGCTCGTCGTCGGACGCCGAAGCGGCGACCGGCTCGTCGAAGGTGATCAGCAGTTGCAGCTGGTCCTGAAGGATCCGTGCAGCGTACGCGACAGCGTTTTCCGGCGTGACAGAACCGTCAGTCTGCACGTCGAGGGTGAGCTTGTCATAGTCCAGCACTTGGCCGGCGCGCGTGTCTTCGACGAAAACGCCAACGCGCTCGACGGGCGAGAAGATCGAGTCGATGGGGATGTAGCCGAGAGGTGCGTCATCCGGACGGTTGCGGTCGGCAGGAACATACCCTTTGCCGGTGGCGACCGTGAACTCCATGCGAAGCTCCGAGCCTTCGTCGAGATGGCAGATGATGTGGTCGGGGTTCAGGATTTCGATATCGCCCGAAACCTCTATCTGGCCGGCGCGGATCGGGCCGCCGCCGGTAGCCTTAAGGGTCATCCGCTTGGGCGTGTCGGAGACCATCCGGATCGCGACGCGCTTGAGGTTCAGCACGATGTCGGTCACGTCTTCACGGACGCCCGGGATGGACGAGAACTCATGCACCACGCCATCGATCTGGATGCCGGTGATGGCAGCGCCCTGCAGCGAGGAAAGAAGTACGCGGCGCAAGGCATTGCCGAGCGTCGTGCCGAAACCACGCTCGAGCGGCTCGATCACGAGCTTGGCGCGACGCTGCGCATCCCGATCGTGCTCCACAACCGGGCGGTTGGGGCGGATCAGGTCTTTCCAGTTCTTGTCGTTCACCGAACCGGCGGACATCGCCATGGATGGAACCTCTTCAGTAGTGCCAGACCTAAAGACGAACGCGCGTTAGACGCGGCGGCGCTTCGGCGGGCGGCAGCCGTTATGGGGTACGGCGGTGGTGTCGTGAATGGTGGTGACGGTGAAGCCGACCGCCTGCAGCGCGCGCAGCGCCGACTCGCGGCCCGAACCCGGGCCATGCACGAGCACTTCAAGCGTGCGCATGCCGTGCTCCATCGCCTTCTTGCCGGCATCTTCGGCGGCGACCTGGGCGGCGTAGGGCGTCGACTTGCGCGAGCCCTTAAAGCCCATCGTGCCGGCGGACGACCACGAGATGGTGTTGCCCTGCGCGTCTGTGATCGTGATGATCGTGTTGTTGAAGGACGCATTCACGTGGGCGACGCCCGACGCGATGTTCTTGCGTTCCCGCTTCTTGACCCGGCCCTTGTCGCCGGCCGCTGCTGCTTCGCGAGCCATGTCCTATCCTACTTCTTCTTGCCGGCGATGGCCTTTGCGGGGCCTTTGCGGGTGCGGGCGTTGGTGTGGGTGCGCTGGCCGCGAACCGGCAGGCCCTTGCGGTGACGCAGACCACGATAGCAGCCCAGGTCCATCAGGCGCTTGATGTTCATCGCAACTTCGCGGCGCAGGTCGCCCTCGACCAGGTAATCTGAGTCGATCGTCTCGCGGATCCGGAGGACTTCAGCGTCCGTCAGCTGGTTGACGCGGCGCGCCGGCTCGATCCCCAGCTTGCCGGTGATCTCCTTGGCCTTGGCCGGTCCGATGCCGTGAATATAGGTGAGCGCGACTTCAACGCGCTTCGCCGTCGGAAGGTTTACACCTGCGATACGGGCCAACTGCCTCTCCTGAACGTCCGCCAGCACCCTTTCGGGATGGGCCTTGAAACTTCTCGAAATGCCAGCGCAACGCCAATGACCGCCCAACGCCATACCGGCGCGGCGAGACAAGGGCCCTTCGCGAAGGCCGCTACTTATAGGGGGCGAACTCGCCCCGTCAACCGCTTATTTCCCTTTTGTACCAACCCTTCCACGCCCCTTTTTGACGCGGATTCACCCTCAGTATTGTTTCGATTTTTCGGCCGTTACCCCATCGATGATCCCGGCGATCGCGGCTGAGACGGCCTCGACGCTTGCCATGCCGTCGATCTCCCGCAGCTTGCCCTGGCCAGAATAGACGTCCACCAGCGGGGCCGTCTGCGAATTGTAGGCGACCAGGCGCTTCTTGAAGGCCTCCGGATTGTCGTCGGCGCGGCCCTCAGCCTCGAAACGGCGCGTTACCCGGTCGATCAGTGCCTGTTCGTTCACCTTGAGCCGGATCACCACGTCGACCTTCTGGGAGCGGCGAGCCAGCGACTCATCAAGTGCCTTCGCTTGCGGAATCGTCCTCGGAAAGCCATCAAAGATGAAACCCGCCGCTTTCGGGTTGCGGTCGAGCTGGTCTTCGATCAGGGCAATCACGATCTCGTCGGAGACGAGCGAACCTGAATCCATGATCGCGGCAACCTTCTTGCCGAGCTCCGACCCTGAGGACCGGGCGGCGCGCAGCATGTCGCCGGTCGAGAGCTGGATGAAACCCCGCTCGCCCACCAGCTTCTTGGCCTGGGTGCCTTTGCCCGCCGCCGGAGGCCCGAACAGGATCAGGTTCACTTCTTCTTACCCCCGAGCCTCGCGCGCTTGATCATGCCCTCGTACTGGTGGCCGATCAGGTGCGACTGAATCTGCGAAACCGTGTCCATCGTTACGGACACCACAATGAGAAGAGAGGTTCCGCCAATGTAGAATCTTCCGTTGAACTCGTTTCGCAGCAATTCGGGCAAAACGCATACTGCAGCGATATAGATCGAGCCAATCACTGTGAGACGGGTCAGTACGTAGTCCAGATGCTCGGCCGTCCGCTTGCCGGGGCGGTAGCCAGGAATGAAACCGCCATACTTGCGCAGGTTCTCAGCAGTCTCTTCCGGGTTGAACACGATCGAAGTGTAGAAGAAGCAGAAGAAGATGATGAGCGCCGCGAACACGAGAATGTAGAGCGGCTGGCCTGGCCCGAGATAGGCCTGGATGAAACTCAGCACTTCACCCCACCAGCCCGACTGGGTGGCGGCGACATCGGCGTTGATAGCACCGCCGGCAGCCTGCGGATTGTTGAACCCGGCAAGCGTGTTGGGCAGCATCAGGAGCGAGGAGGCGAAGATCGGCGGGATGACCCCGGCCGAATTCACCTTAAGCGGGAGGAAGGACGATTCCCCGCCAACCATGCGGTTGCCCTGCTGGCGCTTGGGATACTGGATCAACAGGCGGCGCTGGGAACGCTCGATGAAGACGATGAACAGCACCATCGCGGCGGCGAGACCGATGATCGCGAGGACTACGACGAAATCCAGCTGACCGGCATAGAGCTGCCCCCAGGTCTGGACGATGTAGTTCGGGAGCTCTGCCACAATGCCAGCGAAGATGATCAGCGAGATGCCATTGCCGACGCCGCGCGCCGTGATCTGTTCGCCCAGCCACATCAGGAAGATTGTGCCGCCGACTAGTGTGATCACGGTCGAGGCCATGAAGTACGGTCCCGGCGAGTAGGCCATCACGTCGTTGTTGAGGGCCAGCGAGACACCCCAGGCCTGGGCGATGGCGAGCACGACTGTGAGATAGCGTGTGTACTGGTTGAGCTGTTTCCGGCCGCCTTCGCCTTCCTTCTTGAGGCGCTCGAGCGCGGGAACTGCGGTTGACAGGATCTGGATGATGATCGAGGCCGAGATGTAAGGCATCACATTGAGCGCGAAGATGGCCATGCGCTCAACAGCTCCGCCGGAGAATGTGTTCCACATTCCCAGGATGCCTTCCTTCATGCCGGCGAAGGCGCGGGCGTACTCGACCATGTCGAGACCGGGGATCGGAATCTGTGCGCCAACGCGGTAGACGATGAGCGCGGCAAGCGTGAACCAAATGCGCGCCTGTAGTTCCTTCGCCTTGCCGAAGGTCGAGAAGGAAATGTTGCGAGCCAGCTGCTCGGCCGCGGATACCATTAAGCCCGCCTCCCAGATCGCGTGAGCGTCACGCTGCCAGGATGGCAGGGTCGGCCACGCGTACGACTATCCGAAAAGGACAGCCTACTCGGCAGCCTCAGCGGCGGCCGGCTTCGTGACAGTAACCTTGCCCCCGGCTTTTTCCACCGCTTCGATGGCCGCCTTGGAAGCGCCGTGCACGACCAGTTCAACTTTGGACTTGATTTCGCCCTTTGCAAGGAGGCGTACACCGTCCTTGCTGCGACGCAGCACACCCGCGGCTTTCAGCGCATCCGCGTCGATCGGCTTCTTGGCGTCGAGCTTGCCGGCTTTCACTGCTTCTTCGATCCGGCCAATGTTGACTTCAGCATAGGTCGCGGCGCGATGCGGAGTGAAGCCGCGCTTCGGCAGGCGCATGTAGATCGGCATCTGGCCACCTTCGAAGCCATTGATGGCGACGCCGCGGCGCGCCTTCTGGCCCTTGACGCCGCGACCGGCCGTCTTGCCCTTGCCCGAGCCGACGCCCAGACCGACGCGCATCCGCTTCTTGCGGGCGCCGGGTTTGTCGGAGATCTGGTTGAGTTTCATCTTACGCTCCCGACTGGCGCGCCAAGGGCGGCCAGCGAATCCTTAGTCGCTCACGACTTCTACGAGGTGCGAGACCTTGGCGATCATGCCGCGCACCGACGGCGTGTCCTCAAGCTCGCGTTCACGGGCGACCTTGTTGAGACCGAGGCCGACCAGCGTCGCGCGCTGTGAAGCTTCGCGGCGCTGCGGGCTTTTCACCTGCTTCACGCGGAGGGTTTTCTTGCCAGCCATATCGACTGTCTCCTGAACCTTACGCCACTTCGGCGTTGCCCGAACCGTCCGTACGGCGGGCGATGATGTCCTGCACCTTCAGGCCGCGCTTGGACGCAATCTGACGGGGCGAAGCCTGGCGGCGGAGCGCGTCGACCGTCGCGCGCACCATGTTGTATGGGTTCGAGGACCCTGTCGATTTGGCGACGACGTCACGCACGCCGAGCACATCGAACACCGCGCGCATCGGACCGCCGGCAATAACGCCGGTGCCGGCCGGCGCGGAGCGCATGATGACCTTGCCGGCCCCCCAGCGACCGTGCGTGTCGTGATGCAGCGTGCGGCCTTCGCGCAGCGGCACACGGACCATCGACTTCTTAGCTTCTTCGGTCGCCTTGCGGATTGCTTCGGGGACTTCGCGAGCCTTGCCGTGGCCATAGCCTATGCGGCCCTTCTGGTCGCCCACCACGACCAGCGCCGCAAACGCAAAGTTCTTGCCGCCCTTCACCACCTTCGCGACGCGGTTGATCGCAACCAGCTTGTCGATGATTTCGGACTGTTCGCGATCCTCGCCGCCTTCGCGACGACGGCCGCGGCCGCGCTCGCCGCGTTCACCGCCGCGCTCGCCACGTTCACCACCACGTTCGCTACGTTCGCCTTCACGCGCCATCGGCGACTCCCTAAAATTTCAGACCGCCCTCGCGGGCGGCGTCGGCGAGCGCTTTCACGCGGCCATGAAAGATGTATCCGCCGCGGTCGAACACCACGTCGCTGACGCCGGCCTTCTTCGCGCGCTCAGCGATGAGCTTGCCGACGCTGGCCGCGTCCGCAGATTTGTCGCCGCCCTTGAAGCCCTTCTCCATGGAGGAGGCGGCCGCCAGCGTGACGCCCTTGGAGTCGTCGATGAGCTGCACCGAGATGTGCTTGGACGAACGATGAACCGAGAGGCGCGGCTTACCGTCTCCCACCCTGCGGAGCTTGGTGCGGACGCGCTGGGCGCGACGATCGAACTGTCTGTGCTGAAGCGAGGCCATGGCTTACTTCTTCTTGCCTTCCTTGCGACGGACGTATTCGCCCGCCTTGCGTACGCCCTTGCCTTTATAGGGTTCGGGCGGACGGAATGAGCGGATCTCGGCGGCGACCTGCCCGATCTTCTGCTTGTCGGCGCCCGAAATCTTGATCTCGGTGGGTTTGGTCGACGCGAAGGTGATGCCGGCGGGCGCCTTGTACACCACCGGGTGCGAATAGCCGAGCGACAGCTCGAGGTCCTTGCCCTTCATCGCGGCGCGATAACCGACGCCGACGAGCTCCAAGTCCTTGGTGAAGCCGGTCGTCACGCCAGTCACCATATTCTGGATGTTGGCGCGTGTCGTGCCCCACATCGCCTTCGAGCGGCGCTCGTCCGGGTTGCGGGCCTGGATGTTGACTTCGCCATTCTCGATCTTGACCGAGACCTCGTCGGACAGAGCCATCTTGAGCTCGCCTTTGGGGCCCTTCACGACAACCTCGCCGCCGCCGACCTTGATGTCGACGCCCTTCGTGGCTGCAATCGTCTTCTTTCCAACGCGAGACATGTCAGCTCACCCGGCAGAGGATTTCGCCGCCGACATTCTGGGTGCGCGCCTCGGCGTCCGACATGACGCCCTTCGGCGTCGACAGAACCGAGATGCCCAGCCCATTGCGGACGAGCGGCAGGTCACGGACGGCCGAGTAAACACGGCGGCCCGGCTTCGAGATACGGCGGATCTCCGAGATAACCGGGGACCCGTCATAGTATTTCAGCTCGATGTCGAGCTCCTTGCGGCCATCCTTCTCCACTTCCGTGAAGCCACGGATATAGCCTTCGCGCTGGAGCACTTCGAGCACATTGACGCGGAGCTTCGATGAGGGGGACTGCACCGACGAGCGACCGCGACGCTGGGCGTTGCGGATGCGGGTCAGGAGATCGCCGACGGGATCGTTCATTTGCATTGGTCTGACCTCCCCTACCAGCTCGACTTGACGAGGCCGGGGATCATCCCCGAGGCCCCGTAGTCGCGCAGGGCGATGCGGGACATCCTGAGCTTGCGATAGTAGGCGCGCGGCCGGCCCGAGATCTCGCAACGGTTACGAACCCGGTTCGGCGCCGAGTTGCGCGGGAGCTTCGCCAGCTTCATGCGCGCATCAAAGCGCTCCTCAAGCGGCAGGCTCTCGTCAAGCGCCCGCGACTTCAGCTCAGCGCGCTTCTTGGCGTACTGGTCGACCAGCTTGCGGCGCCGGTTGTTCTTCTCGATCGAGCTTTTCTTTGCCATCGTTTCTCTCCAGCGCGCTTAAGTGCGGAAGGGAAAGCCAAACTCCGTGAGGAGGGCTTTCGCTTCTTCGTTGCTGCGCGCCGTGGTGCACACAATGATGTCCATGCCCCACACCGTCTCGATGTTGTCGTAGCTGATCTCTGGGAACACGGTGTGCTCCTTGAGACCCATCGCGAAGTTGCCGCGACCATCGAACGACTTGCCGTTGAGGCCACGGAAGTCCTTTACGCGCGGGAGCGCGATGGTGGTCAGGCGGTCGATGAATTCGTACATGCGCTCGCGGCGAAGGGTGACCTTCGCACCAATCGTCATGCCATCACGCAACTTGAACGAGGCGATCGACTTGCGCGATTTCGTCTCGATCGGCTTCTGGCCAGTAATGGCGGCAAGGTCGGCGACGGCAGAACGGATCTTCTTGGAGTCGGCCACGGCTTCGCCGACACCCATATTGATCACGACCTTGTCCAGGGCCGGGACCTGCAGGCTGTTCGTGTAGCCGAACTGCTTGGTCAGCTTCTCGCGGATCGACTTGTCGTAAAGCGAGCGGAGACGCGGAGTGTATTTTGCTTCAGCCATCGATGGACTCCCCGGAGCGCTTGGCAAAGCGCACCTTGCGGCCCTTCTCGTCGGTCTTGAACCCGACGCGGGTGGGCTTGCCCGACGTCGGATCGACGTGGGCGACGTTGGAAACATGGATCGGCGCTTCATTGCGCTTGATGCCGCCCTGCGGATCGGCTTGGCTCGGCTTCGTATGGCGCGCCTTGATATTGACGCCCGAGACGATCACACGGCTCTCTTCCGGGAACGACCGGATCACTTCACCCTTCCGGCCCTTGTCCTTGCCGGTCAGCACGATGACGGTGTCGCCCTTGCGAATCTTGGCGGCCATTACAGGACCTCCGGCGCGAGCGAAATGATCTTCATGTGGTTCTTGGCGCGAAGCTCGCGCGGAACCGGCCCGAAGATGCGGGTGCCGATCGGCTCGTTCTGATTGTTGACCAGAACGGCTGCGTTCGAGTCGAAGCGGATCACGGAGCCGTCGCGGCGCTGCAGGTCCTTCGAGATGCGAACGACTACGGCGCGCTTTACCTCGCCCTTCTTGACCCGGCCCTTGGGCGCGGCTTCCTTGATCGAAACGACGATCACGTCGCCGACCGATGCATAGCGCCGCTTGGAGCCGCCCAGCACCTTGATGCACTGGACACGACGGGCCCCGGAATTGTCGGCCACATCGAGATTTGTCTGCATCTGGATCATGCGGCATCCCCTTTGAAGGATACGATTTCCCAGCGCTTCAGCTTGGAGCGCGGCGGGCACTCCTGGATCTCGACGATCTGGCCGACCTGCGCTTTGTTGCTTTCATCATGCGCGTGATAGCGCTTCGACTTCCGCACGGTCTTCTTGAACAGCGGATGGAGGAAGGTGCGTTCGACGCGAACGACCGCGGTCTTATCCATCTTGTTGGAGACGACCGTGCCTTCCATAACTCGTCTGGGCATCGTGCTCTCCTTAGGCCGACTGCTTCGACTTCTCGGACAGCACCGCTTCGATGCGGGCTATCGAACGGCGGATGTCGCCGACGCGAGAGGTCTTTTCCAGCTGGCCGGTGGCGCGCTGGAAACGCAGATTGAACTGTTCCTTGCGAAGGCCGGCGAGTTCGTCTCGCAGCTGCTCCACAGTGGATTTGCGGTAGGTCTCGAGGTCCTTGCGGATTTCGTAAAGCTTGGTCATCGCTATTCCCCGATCCGCGTGACGATCTTGGTCTTGACCGAAAGCTTGGCGGCGCCGAGCGTCAGCGCCTGGCGCGCGATCGCGTCCGGCACGCCGTCGATCTCAAACAGGATACGGCCCGGCTTGACACGGACGACCCAGTATTCCGGGGCGCCCTTGCCCGAGCCCATGCGGACCTCGATCGGCTTCTTGGAGACCGGAACGTCCGGGAACACGCGACACCAGACCTTGCCGATGCGTTTCATCTCGCGGGTGAGTGCGCGGCGAGCCGCCTCGATCTCGCGGGCGGTGACGCGATTCGGCTCCAGGGCCTTGAGGCCGTGGCTGCCGTTGTTAAGCGTGAAGCCGGACTTGGCGACACCGTGAATGCGGCCCTTGAAGGCCTTCCGGTACTTTGTGCGCTTGGGTTGAAGCATTGCTCTATCTCACTTAGCCGCGCTGCTCTTGCCGATCGCGGTCGCGGCGCGGGCGCGAGTCGCCCACCGCTTCCTGCTTACGGTCGAGCGCCATCGGATCGTGCTCCATGATCTCGCCCTTGAAGATCCAGCACTTGATGCCGATGATCCCGTAGGTGGTCTTGGCTTCGGCCGTGCCGTAGTCGATGTCGGCGCGCAGCGTGTGGAGCGGAACGCGGCCTTCGCGATACCACTCGGTGCGGGCGATTTCCGCGCCGCCAAGGCGGCCGGCGACCGTGAGACGAACGCCCTGGGCGCCCATCCGCATCGAGGTCTGCATCGCGCGCTTCATGGCGCGACGGAAGGAAACGCGGCGCTCAAGCTGACGAGCGACGTCTTCTGCCACCAGGTTCGAGTCGGTCTCCGGCTTGCGGATCTCGACGAGGTTCACGAACACCTCGTCTTTGCAGAGTTTGTTGATCTCCTTGCGGAGCGTCTCGATGTCTGCGCCCTTTTTGCCGATCACCATGCCCGGACGGGCTGTGTGAACGGTGATGCGGCACTTCTTGTGCGGACGCTCAATGATGACCTTGGAGACGCCGGCCTGCTTCAGCTTCTCCTTGATGAACTTGCGGATCTTGATGTCCTCGTGGAGCAGGCGACCGAAATCGGCGCTGTCCGCGTACCAGCGGCTGTCAGCCGTGCGGTTGACGCCGAGACGAAGTCCGATCGGGTTGATCTTCTGACCCATTATGCGGCCTCGGAGGTTTGCGCGACCGCGGACGTGTCGCGGAGCACGATGGTGAGTTGCGAAAACGGCTTTTCGACGCGAACGCCGCGGCCGCGGGCGCGGGCGTGCATGCGCTTCATGACAAGGTTCTTGCCGACGTGGGCCTCCGCGACGATCAGGCTGTCGATGTCGAGGCCATGATTGTTGTCGGCGTTCGCCACGGCGGACTTGAGCAGCTTGAGCACGTCGCCAGCTGCGCGCTTGCGCGAGAATTCCAGCTCGGCCATCGCCTTGTCGACCTTTAGGCCGCGGATCTGCTGGGCCAACAGGTTCAGCTTCTGGTCCGAGATGCGGTACATCTTGAGGACAGCGCGGGACTCGTTCGAGGCCTGCTTCGGAGGGGCTTTTGCCTTACCCATGTTACTTGGCTCCCGGCGCTGGCTTGCGCGCGACTTTCTTGTCGCCGCCATGGCCATGGAAGGTACGGGTCGGCGCGAACTCACCGAGCTTGTGGCCGACCATTTCTTCCGAAACGTTCACGGGCACGAACCCCTTGCCGTTGTGGACCTGGAAGGTGAGACCAATGAAGTCAGGCAGGATCGTCGAGCGGCGCGACCACGTCTTGATCGGCGTCGAACGCGCAGCGCCACGAGCAGCTTCCGCCTTTTTGAGGAGGTAGCCGTCGACGAAGGGACCTTTCCATACGGAACGGGACATTGTGCTTCTCTCCGTTACGCTTTGTGCCGGCGACGAACGATCAGGCGATCAGTCGACTTGTTCTTGCGGGTCTTCGGACCACGGGTCTTCTTGCCCCAGGGCGTGACCGGGTGACGGCCGCCCGAAGTCTTGCCCTCGCCGCCGCCATGCGGGTGGTCGACCGGGTTCATGGCCACGCCGCGAACGTGCGGGCGCCAGCCCTTGTGAACGTTGCGGCCAGCCTTGCCGAGCACTTCATTCATGTTGTCCGGGTTCGAGACTGCGCCAATGGAGGCCATGCAGCCCTCCGGGATCAGGCGGACTTCGCCTGATGACAGCTTCACCTGGGCGTAGCCGTCGCCGCGACCAACGAGCTGGGCGTAGGAGCCCGCCGAGCGGGCGATCTGCGCGCCCTTGAGCGGCTTCATCTCGATGTTATGGATGATGGTGCCGACCGGGATCGATTTCAGCGGCAGGGCGTTGCCCGGTTTGATGTCGACATTCTCGCCAGCGATCACCGTGTCGCCAACATCAACGCGCTGAGGAGCGATGATGTAGGCCTGCTCGCCGTCCGTGTACTTGATCAGCGCAATGAAGGCAGTGCGGTTCGGATCGTATTCGAGGCGCTCGATCGTCGCGGGCATGTTCCATTTGCGGCGCTTGAAGTCGATGATGCGATAGCGCTTCTTCGCACCGCCCCCGCGCCAGCGAGCCGTGCGGCGGCCGAGGTTGTTGCGGCCGCCGGTGGAGGTCTTGCCCTCGGTGAGCGCCTTGACCGGCGCGCCCTTGTGCAGGCCCGCGCGGTCGACCAGCACGAGCTGGCGGCGGCCGGGCGAGGTCGGGTTGAAGGTCTTGAGTGCCATGACGCCTTACCTCAGAGCCCAGTCGTCACGTCGATGGACTGGCCGTCCTTCAACGTCACGATCGCTTTCTTGACGTCCGAGCGCTTGCCCGGCACGCCGCGGAAGAATTTCGACTTGCCCTTGACGATGATCGTGTTCACGCCGGTCACGTTGACGTTGAATAGCGCTTCAACCGCTTCCTTGATCTGCGGTTTGGTCGCATCGAGGGGCACGCGGAAGACGACCTTGTTCTGCTCGGAAAGCATGGTCGACTTCTCGGTGATGATCGGCGCCGTCAGGCGCGTGTAGTGGAGAGCCTTTGGAGCGGCCATGGGTTACGCCTTCTCGGCTTCGGCGAAGCGCGCGTGTACGCCTTCGACCGCTTCACGCGACAGCACCAGCGTCTTGCGGCGCAGCACGTCGTAAACGTTTAGGCCGGCGAGCGGGAGCACGTCGATGTTGGGGATGTTGCGGGCGGCCTTTGCGAACTTCTCGTCCACTTCCGCGCCACCGATAAACAGGGCGTTTGAGACACCGAGTTTCTTGAGCTGGGCGACCAGCTCCTTGGTCTTCTCGCCCTTGAAGGCATCGACCACAATCACCGCTTCGTCCTTCACCTTCGAGGACAGCGCGTGCTTCATTGCAAGCGCGCGAACTTTCTTGGGCAGGGCGTGAGCGTGGCTGTGCGGATGCGGGCCGTGGGCGACGCCGCCACCGACGAAGATCGGGGCGTTGCGCGAACCGTGGCGGGCGCCGCCGGTGCCCTTCTGGCGGTAGAGCTTCTTGGTGGTGACGGATACGTCGTCGCGGTTCTGCGTCGAGTGCGTGCCGGCCTGGCGCTTGGAGAGCTGGTAGCGGACCATGCGCTGAAGGATATCCGAACGGATTTCCGAGATGCCGAACACGGCATCCGACAGCTCGATCTCGCCGGCCTTGGCCGAGTCAAGTTTTACGACTGGGAGTTTCATGTGGCTCAGCCCTTCTTCACGAGGCCGGCGGGCGACGGGGCGCCCTTATTGTCCTTGGCCTTCACGGCGTCGCGAATCTCGACCCAGCTATTGTCGGCGCCGGGGACCGCGCCCTTGACGAGGATGAGACCGCGCTCGGCGTCCGTGCGGACGATTTCGAGGTTCTGCGTTGTCACACGCTCCGTGCCGAGATGGCCGGCCATCTTCTTGCCCTTGAACACCCGGCCAGGGTCCTGGCGCTGACCAGTGGAGCCGTGGCTGCGGTGCGAGACCGAGACACCGTGCGAGGCTTCAAGGCCGCCGAAGTTCCAGCGCTTCATGGCGCCTGCGAAGCCCTTGCCCTTGGTGATGCCGACAACGTCGACCTTCTGGCCCGAAACAAAGTGGTCGGCGCTGATCTGGGCGCCGACCTCAAGCAGCATGTCGTCAGACACGCGGAATTCACGCAGGACCGCCTTCGGCTCGACAGCGGCCTTGGCGAACGCACCGCGGAGCGACTTGTTCACATTCTTGGCCTTGCGCGCGCCGGCGCCGAGGACGATCGCGGAATAGCCGTCATTGGCCTGGCGCGTACCGACCTTCTCACCCTTTTTGGTGATGGCGACTTCGCGGGCTTCGTTCTTCTTGACGCCGACGACCTGGCAGCCTTCGAGCGACAGCACGGTAACCGGCACATGCGCGCCATCAGCAGCGAACAAGCGGGTCATTCCAATCTTCTTGGCGAGGACTCCGGTGCGCATCAGCCGTTCCCCAGCTTGATCTCGACGGCGACGCCAGCCGAGAGGTCGAGTTTCATAAGGGCGTCGACGGTCTGCGGGGTGGGATCAACGATATCGAGCACGCGCTTGTGCGTGCGGATCTCGAACTGCTCGCGGGACTTCTTGTCGATATGGGGCGAGCGGTTGACTGTAAACTTTTCGATGCGGGTAGGCAGCGGAACAGGTCCGCGGACCTGAGCGCCCGTGCGCTTGGCGGTCGAGACGATCTCGCGGGCCGACATGTCGAGCGCGCGATGATCGAACGCCTTCAGCCGGATTCGGATATTCTGTTGTACCATCGGGACCACCGAAACAGCGTGAAAGCGGCCTAAACCGGGATCGAATCCCCCGGCGGGCCGCCGCACTCGTTGAGTTTTTCCTTTTGTTTCCGTGTCTTGCGTTTACCCGGGCAAACCCGGGTACAGCCAAGCCGGTCGGAAACGAGCCGGGGTAATATGCCCCTACCCTTGTCCCGTCAAGCGCGAGTTTGGGGCCAGCTGTCGCAGTCGGCGAGATTCTGCATTTCGACCGCCGCGACTATCGGAATGGGACTTCCAAAAGCGAAAGGGCGCCAGGTTTCCCTGACGCCCTCTCCAGTGTTCAGTCAATCAGTCGAGGGCTACTCGATGATCTTCGCGACAACGCCCGAGCCGACGGTGCGGCCGCCTTCGCGGATGGCGAAGCGCTGCTTCTCTTCGAGCGCGATCGGGGCGATCAACGAGACAACGAGTTTGATGTTGTCGCCAGGCATGACCATTTCGGTGCCGGCCGGGAGCTCCACGATGCCCGTGACGTCTGTCGTGCGGAAGTAGAACTGCGGGCGGTAGTTGGCGAAGAACGGCGTGTGACGGCCGCCCTCGTCCTTGTTCAGGACGTAAACCTCGGCTTCGAACTTCTTGTGCGGCTTGACCGTGCCGGGCTTGCAGAGCACCTGGCCACGCTCGACCTGCTCGCGGTCGATGCCGCGCAGGAGCACCCCGACGTTGTCGCCGGCCTGGCCCTGATCGAGCAGCTTGCGGAACATCTCGACGCCTGTGCAGGTGGTCTTCTGGGTGTCGCGGATGCCGACGATTTCGAGTTCGTCGCCGACCTTGACGATACCGCGGTCAACCTTACCGGTTACCACGGTGCCGCGGCCGGAGATCGAGAACACATCCTCGATAGCCATCAGGAAGGGCTGGTCGAGAGGCCGCTCCGGCGTCGGGATGTAGCTGTCGACGGCGGCCATCAGCTTGAGGATAGCGTTCTCGCCGATTTCCGGATCGCGACCTTCGACGGCGGCGAGCGCCGAGCCGGGGATGATCGGAATATCGTCGCCAGGGAATTCGTAGGACGACAGGAGTTCGCGGACTTCGAGTTCGACGAGGTCCAGCAGTTCCTTGTCGTCGACCATGTCGACCTTGTTCAGGAAGATCACGAGCGCCGGGACGCCGACCTGACGGGCAAGCAGGATGTGCTCGCGCGTCTGGGGCATCGGGCCGTCAGCGGCCGACACGACCAGGATGCCGCCGTCCATCTGCGCGGCGCCGGTGATCATGTTCTTCACATAGTCAGCGTGGCCAGGGCAGTCGACGTGGGCATAGTGGCGGTTCGTCGTCTCGTATTCAACGTGCGCGGTGTTGATCGTGATGCCGCGCGCCTTTTCTTCCGGCGCAGCGTCGATCTCGTCATACTTCTTAGCCGTGGCGCCGCCCGTCTTGGCGAGCACGATCGTGATCGCCGCCGTCAGCGTCGTCTTGCCGTGGTCAACGTGGCCGATCGTGCCAACGTTCACGTGCGGCTTGTTGCGCGCGAATTTTTCCTTACCCATGATCTCCTACTCCGTAGCTTCGTTCAGCGGGGGTTGGCCGCCGGTTGGGTTCATCACCCGCTGAGTTTCTCAATAACTTCCTTGGCGACGGCGCTGGGCACCGCCTCGTAGTGGTCGAACTGCATCGTATAGTTCGCTCGGCCCTGGGTCGAAGAGCGCAGGTTGTTAACGTAGCCGAACATGTTGGCAAGCGGCACCATCGCATTGATGACGGTGGCGTTGCCGCGCATCTCCTGACCGAGGATCATGCCACGGCGGGAATTGAGGTCGCCGATCACCGTGCCGACATAATCTTCCGGCGAAACGACCTCGACCTTCATGATCGGCTCGAGCAACTTCATCTGCACCTTTTCCGCGGCCTCGCGGAAAGCGGCGCGAGCCGCGATCTCGAAGGCGAGGACCGACGAGTCGACGTCGTGATAGGCGCCGTCGATCAGACGAACCTGGAAGTCGATGACGGGGAAGCCCACGAGCGGGCCGGCGTTCATCACCGACTTTAGGCCCTTCTCGACGCCCGGAATGAATTCCTTCGGGATCGCGCCGCCGACAATCTCGTTTTCGAACACGAAGCCTGAGCCGGGCGGAAGCGGCTCGAACACCAGCTTGACCTTGGCGAACTGGCCCGTGCCGCCGGTCTGCTTCTTGTGCGTGTAGTCGATCTCGGCCGCGCGGCCGAGCGTTTCGCGATAGGCCACCTGCGGCGCGCCGATGTTCGCATCGACCTTGTAGGTGCGGCGAAGGATGTCGACCTTGATATCGAGGTGGAGTTCGCCCATCCCCTTGAGGCGGGTCTGGCCGGACTCGTGATCCGTCGATACCCGGAAGGACGGATCTTCGGCGGCGAGACGCTGCAGCGCCAGCGCCAGCTTTTCCTGGTCGCCCTTGGATTTCGGCTCGATCGCGATCTCGATGACAGGCTCGGGGAATTCCATCTTCTCGAGGATGACGGGCTTGGCCGGGTCGCACAGCGTGTCGCCTGTGGTCGATTCCTTGAGCGCCGCCACCGCGACGATGTCGCCGGCAAAGGCTTCCTTGATGTCTTTGCGGTCGTTCGCATGCATTTCGAGCATGCGGCCGATGCGTTCCTTCTTGTCCTTGGTCGAGTTCAGCAGGGTCGTGCCCGAGTTCAGCGTACCCGAATAGACGCGGCAGAACGTGATCGAGCCCACGAATGGGTCGTCCATGATCTTGAACGCCAGCATCGACAGCGGCGCGTCGTCGGTCTGCGGGCGCTCGATCTCCGATTCGTCCTTGGGATCGATGCCCTTCACGGCCGGCACGTCGAGCGGGGAAGGCAGGTAGTCGACGACCGCGTCGAGCAGCGGCTGGACGCCCTTGTTCTTGAACGCCGAGCCGCAGAGCACCGGGTAGAACGCGCCGGTGAGCACGGCCTTGCGGATCAGGCGTTTGATGGTCGGAACGTCGGGCTCCTTGCCTTCGAAGAAGGCGGCCATGACGTCGTCATCGAGCTCGGCGACGGCTTCGATCAGGGCTGCGCGATACTCGACAGCCTTGTCCTTCAGGTCGTCCGGAATCTCGACAATGTCGAACTTAGCGCCAAGCGATTCATCGCGCCAGACGATCCCCTTCATCTCGATGAGATCGACCACACCCCTGAATGTGCTCTCGATGCCGATCGGCAGCTGCAGCGGCACCGGCTTCACGCCGAGACGCTTAACGAGATCGTTCACGCAGTTGTAGAAGTCCGCGCCGATCTTATCCATCTTGTTAGCGAATACGATGCGCGGAACCTTGTACTTGTCGGCCTGACGCCAGACGGTCTCGGTCTGCGGTTCGACGCCCTGGTTGCCATCCAGCACAGCAACAGCGCCGTCGAGCACGCGCAGGCTGCGCTCCACCTCGATCGTAAAGTCGACGTGTCCGGGCGTGTCGATGATGTTGAGGCGCTTGTCCTGCCAGAAGCAGGTCGTGGCCGCGGACGTGATCGTGATGCCGCGCTCCTGCTCCTGCTCCATGAAGTCCATGGTCGCAGCGCCGTCGTGCACTTCGCCGATCTTGTGCGACTTGCCGGTGTAGTAGAGAATCCGCTCGGTCGTGGTGGTCTTGCCGGCGTCGATGTGCGCCATGATCCCGAAGTTTCGGTAATCGGCGAGTTGATGGCTGCGAGGCATGGGGAGCCCTCTGAATTCGTTGTGCGGCGAACCGCTGGATTACCAGCGGTAATGCGAGAAGGCGCGGTTGGCTTCCGCCATGCGGTGCGTGTCTTCGCGCTTCTTCACCGCTGAACCGCGGCCGTGGCTGGCGTCGAGCATCTCGGCGGCCAGGCGCTCCTGCATCGTGTTTTCCGAACGGGCGCGCGCGTACTCAATCAGCCACCTGATAGCGAGCGCCTGGCGGCGCTCGGGGCGGACTTCGACGGGAACCTGATAGGTGGCGCCGCCGACCCGGCGCGAGCGAACCTCAACCGAAGGCGCAACATTGCTGAGGGCTTCATGGAAAACTTCCGTCGCCGGACGCTTCGACTTGGTCGCAACCGTCTCCAGTGCGCCATAGACGATCTTTTCAGCCACCGACTTCTTACCCTGGTACATGACCTGGTTCATGAAGCGGGTGATGACCTGATCGCCATACTGGGCGTCGGGAAGAACCTGGCGTTTTTCTGCGCGGTGACGACGGGACATTCTTCTTACCTGCTATTTCGGACGCTTCACGCCGTAGAGCGAGCGGCGCTGCTTGCGGTCCTTGACGCCCTGGGTGTCCAGGACGCCGCGGAGGATGTGGTAACGCACGCCGGGCAAGTCCTTCACGCGACCGCCGCGGATCAGGACAACCGAGTGCTCCTGGAGGTTGTGACCCTCGCCGGGGATGTAGCAGACCGCCTCGTGCTGGGTGGTCAGCCGCACCTTGGCGACCTTCCGGAGCGCCGAGTTCGGCTTCTTCGGGGTCGTTGTGTAGACGCGCGTGCAGACGCCGCGGCGCTGCGGGCACGACTTCAAGGCCGGAACCTTGTTCCGCTTTGGCTTGTCGTGCCGCGGCTTGCGGATCAGCTGCTGGATCGTAGGCATCTACCCTCGCTCGTCACACCCGTTCGCCGGGCTCTGTCAGCCAAACCGGCGTGTCTTGCTGCAAAAACATTGGCCGCGACAAGCCATAGGGCTGCCCCGGCCGAACTCTATAGGAGGCTTTCGCTCTCTTAGGACACATGGCCTTAACCGCGTTTGGACTGGAATCCACGGCCGGTCGGGCAATGTGAGGCGGGGCTATACTGGCCTGACCTGCCGGGGTCAAGTGCGGCCAAAGGTGGAATCTGCTGGCAGCCCGCCTGGCGGCGAATGCGCCCGGGAGCTAGCGGCCCGCCTCCCCCGCGATCGCTTCAAGGTCCAGGTCGAACGCCCTGACGGCAAGCTCGGCAGTATCCGCGGAGCGCCGAAAAAAGTCCTGAGGAATCGCGGGGAAATCGTCGGTCGGCCGGTGGTAATCCGGGTGGTCCTCGACACCAAAATAGACCCACGGCTTTCCGATCTCGTGGAATGCTCCATGGTCGGACTGCAAGGTCCAGTCGTCGGGCCTTGGTTCGGGCGTATCGTGGCCCAGTCTGAGAGTGACCTTTGCGTTGGCGGCAATGGCCTCGAGCCGGGGCCGCAGCCAGGGGAAATGGTAGGCGCCGGCCGCGTAGAGTTCGTTCCGGTCAGACCGACTCAGCATGTCGAAGTTTACCGCCAGCACCACGCGATCGAGCATCTGTTTGAAGGAGGGGTCCGCGACCAGCGTACGCGCGCCGCGCAGGCCGCCCTCTTCTGCGTCGAGCAGGGCAAAGATCACATCATGAAGCGGCGCTCGCGCCTTCATCCCGGCCGCGATCTGCAGCAGCGCCGCGACGCCGGAAGCGTTGTCGTCGGCCCCGTTGTAGATTTCGCCGTTGACTATGCCGACGTGATCGTAGTGCGCCATCACAAGCAGGGCGCGGTTCGATCCGCCCGTACCTGGAACGAGCGCCAGCAGGTTTACGCCGGTCGCCGTGACGCCGTTTCGCTCGATCAGGAATGCGTGCTCGAAGGAAGCCCCCGTCACTGGGTCGAGGCCAATCTCGCGCAGCCTACCGAGCAGGTACTGCCGAGCCTTGGCCCCGCCCGGACTTCCGGCCAGCCTGCCCTGCATGTTGTCCGCCGACAGGATGCGCACGTCGTCCAGCAGCTGCGCGGCAGCAGGTGTTGGCTCGGGGCCTGCTACTGCAACTGGCGCTGTGTCGGGCGCCGGGGCGCAGGCGGCGAGAGCGAAAGCAGCAGACAGGAGGTTGGCACGCATCGGGCCTCCGCAGTGTAGCGAGCGACCTTTATGGGCGCCGAGCGAAGACCTGTCCCAAAAAAAAGACGGCGGGCTTTCGCCCGCCGCCTCGTTTCGTCTCGTCTTTCGCGCCTACTCCGCCGCCGGAAGCGCTGGGACAGGCTGGGCCACCTTGCGCTGTTCCTTGAGGCGGACGTCGCGATCGCCTGCGAGCTTGCGGTACTTGCGCAGCGCGCCGCCCGTACCGGCCGGGATGAGACGGCCGACAATGACGTTCTCCTTCAGGCCTTCCAGCGGATCGACTTTGCCCTGGATCGCAGCTTCCGTGAGGACGCGGGTGGTTTCCTGGAAGGATGCCGCCGAGAAGAAGGAGCGGGTCTGCAGCGAGGCCTTGGTGATGCCCAGCAGGACGCGCATGCCCTTTGCAGGTTCGCGGCCGGCTTTGATCGCAGCAGCGTTGGCTTCCTCGAACTCCAGCGCATCGACGGCTTCGCCGGCGAGCATGGTGGTCGAACCGCCATCGGTGATTTCAACCTTCTGCAGCATCTGGCGAACGATCACTTCAATGTGCTTATCGTCAATCGGCACGCCCTGCAGGCGGTAGACCTTCTGGATCTCGTTGACGAGATAGTCGGCCAGCGCCTCAACGCCGAGGATGGTGAGAATGTCCTGCGGCGCGGGGTTGCCCTCGAGCAGGTATTCGCCCTTCTTCAGCATGTCGCCTTCCTGGACCATCAGGTGCTTGGTCTTCGGCACCAGATATTCCATCGGCTCGGCGCCCTCTTCCTCCGGCACGATTCGGACGCGACGCTTGTTCTTGTAGTCGCGGCCGAATTCCACCTTGCCGGTGATATCGGCGATGATGGCATGATCCTTCGGACGGCGGGCCTCGAACAGTTCCGCAACGCGCGGCAGACCGCCCGTGATGTCGCGGGTCGTGGCGCCACCGGTCTGGACCCGGGCCAGCGTGTCGCCAGGACGGACATCGTCGCCTTCCGAAACCGAGAGGATCGCGTCCACCGGCAAGAAGTAGCGCGCCTGCATGCCGCCAGGATGCTTGATCGGGTCCCCCTTGTCGTTGACCAAAACGATCGCAGGCTTGAGTTCCTGCTTCTTCGAGCCGGTGCGGGCGTCGATCACCACCTTGTTGGCGATGCCGGTGGCCTCATCGGTCTCGTCACGCGTGGTGACGCCTTCGATAAGGTCCTCGTACTTAACCTTGCCGGCGAGATCGGTGACGATCGGCGTCGCGAACGGGTCCCAGTCCGCCACGCGCTCGCCGCGCTTGACCTTGTCGCCATCGCCATAGCGCAGACGCGCGCCATAGACCGGCTTGAAGGTCTGGCGGATGCGGCCGTCGGCGTCGATGAGTTTCACCTCCATCGACCGGCCGTTGACGACCAGCGTGCCGTCATCGCGCTTGACGACCGAGCTGTTCTCGAAGCGAACTTCGGAGTCGAAGGCCGCTTCGAGCGAGCTTTCCGTCGTCACCTGTGCGGCGCCGCCGATATGGAAGGTGCGCATCGTCAGCTGCGTACCGGGTTCGCCGATCGACTGGGCGGCAATAACGCCAACAGCCTCGCCTACATTGACGCGCGTGCCACGCGCGAGGTCGCGACCATAGCACGAGGCGCAGCAGCCATTGCGGCTTTCGCAGGTTAGCACAGACCGGACGAGGATCTTGTCGACGCCGGCCTTATCGACCGCCGCGGCAATGTCCTCATCGATGTAGGTGTTGGCAGGCGCGATGATTGCCCCGGTGTTCGGGTGCTTCACATCTTCGGCTGTAGTGCGGCCAAGGGTGCGTTCGGCCAGAGAGACGATGACGTCTGCGCCCTCCATCACCGCGCCGAGCGTGATGCCCTTGTCGGTGCCGCAGTCTTCCTCGGTGATGATGCAGTCCTGCGCCACATCGACGAGACGACGGGTGAGATAGCCCGAGTTCGCCGTCTTGAGCGCGGTGTCGGCCAGACCTTTGCGCGCGCCGTGCGTCGAGTTGAAGTACTCGAGCACAGTTAGGCCTTCCTTGAAGTTCGACACGATAGGCGTTTCGATGATCTCGCCCGAGGGCTTGGCCATAAGGCCGCGCATTCCGGCCAGCTGCTTCATCTGGTTTTTCGAGCCGCGGGCGCCAGAGTGCGCCATCATAAACACGGAGTTCAGCTCGCCTGAAGTCGAGCCTGCGGCTTCCATCATAGCGTCGGCGACCTTGTCGGTGCAGGCGGACCAGGCGTCGACGACCTTGTTGAACTTCTCCCCACGAGTGATGAGACCGTCGGCGTATTGCCGTTCATACTCGTTCACCTGCTTGCGCGTGTCGGCGACAAGTTTGTCCTTCGCCTTCGGGATGACCATGTCGTCCTTACCGAAGGAGATGCCGGCGCGCGCAGCTTCGCGGAAGCCCAGCGCCATCATCCGGTCGCAGAATATCACAGTCGCCTTCTGGCCGCAGTTCCGGTAGACGATGTCGATCAGCTTGCCGACCGCCTTTTTCGTCATCAACTCCGCTGTGACCGTCGGGTCCATGCCGTTTTCGCGCGGCAGGCAGTCCGCGATCATCATGCGGCCCGGCGTCGTGTTGAACACCTTGGCGACATCCTTGCCATTCGCGTCCCGCGTAACGAAGCGGGCCTTGATCTTGGCGTGCAGCGACACACGGCCTGCGGCCAGGGCATGCTCGATCTCGGCAAGGTCGGCGAAGAGCATGCCTTCGCCCTTCTCCTTGTCGCGTTCGATCGAGAGGTAATACAGACCCAGCACGATGTCCTGCGACGGTACGATGATCGGACGGCCGTTGGCGGGCGAGAGGATATTGTTGGTCGACATCATCAGCACGCGCGCCTCAAGCTGCGCTTCCATGCTCAGAGGCACGTGCACTGCCATCTGGTCGCCGTCGAAATCGGCGTTGAACGCGGCGCAGACCAGCGGGTGAAGCTGGATAGCCTTGCCCTCGATCAGCTTGGGCTCGAAAGCCTGGATGCCGAGGCGGTGCAGCGTCGGCGCGCGGTTCAGTAGCACGGGATGTTCGCGGATCACCTCTTCGAGGATGTCCCAGACCTCCGGCTTCTCCTTCTCGACGAGCTTCTTCGCAGCCTTCACCGTGCCGGCGAGTCCCTTCGCATCGAGACGCGCGTATATGAACGGCTTGAACAGTTCGAGCGCCATCTTCTTTGGCAGGCCGCACTGATGAAGCTTGAGTTCCGGACCGACGACGATGACCGAACGGCCCGAATAGTCGACGCGTTTGCCGAGCAGGTTCTGGCGGAAGCGGCCCTGCTTGCCCTTCAGCATGTCTGAGAGCGACTTCAGCGGGCGCTTGTTGGTCCCCGTGATGACGCGGCCGCGGCGGCCGTTGTCGAACAGCGCATCCACCGATTCCTGGAGCATCCGCTTTTCGTTGCGAATGATGATGTCTGGCGCGCGCAGCTCCATGAGCCGCTTGAGACGGTTGTTGCGGTTGATGACGCGGCGGTAGAGGTCATTGAGATCCGACGTCGCGAAGCGGCCGCCGTCGAGCGGGACCAGCGGCCGCAGGTCCGGCGGGATGACCGGCACAATGGTAAGCACCATCCATTCTGGGCGGCACCCCGACGCGATAAAGCTCTCGACCAGCTTGAGACGCTTGGCGATCTTCTTCGGCTTAAGTTCGCCGGTGGCCTCAGCCAGTTCCGCACGCAGGCGATCGGCCTCGGCTTCGAGGTCGATCGTCTTCAGGAGTTCGCGGACAGCCTCGGCGCCGATATGGGCCGTGAACGAGTCTTCGCCGAGCTCATCCTGCTTCTGGATGTACTCTTCCTCGGTAAGCAGCTGCTTTTCCTTCAGCGGGGTGATGCCCGGCTCGGTGACGATGTAGCTTTCGAAGTAGAGCACGCGCTCCACGTCCTTCAGCGCCATGTCAAGCATCAGCGAGATGCGCGACGGGAGCGATTTCAGGAACCAGATGTGGGCAACCGGTGCGGCCAGCTCGATGTGGCCCATGCGCTCGCGCCGGACGCGCGCAAGCGTCACTTCAACGCCGCACTTCTCGCAGGTCACGCCGCGATACTTGATGCGCTTGTACTTGCCGCAAAGGCACTCGTAGTCCTTGATCGGCCCGAAGATGCGCGCACAGAACAGGCCGTCACGTTCTGGCTTGAACGTCCGGTAGTTGATCGTCTCGGGCTTCTTGATCTCGCCGGACGACCATTTGCGGATCTCTTCCGGGCTCGCGATTGCGATGCGGATGGCCTCAAACGTCGGAACCGGGACGTTGGGGCTGAACAGGTTGGTGATTTCCTGGCTCATCCTGATTTAGTCTCCCTCTTGGGGTGACCGCGTCGCCCTGGGGGCGCAGCGGATATTCATTGCGAAAGGCAGGCGAAGGCGACGTCTATCCGCCAGCGCCCTCCTCTGCGGGCTCGGCTTCACTCTCGAGCAGCTCGACATTGAGACCCAGCGAACGCATCTCCTTGACGAGCACGTTGAAGGACTCAGGGATGCCGGCTTCGAAATTGTCATCGCCGCGGACGATCGCCTCGTAGACCTTGGCGCGACCGGCGGTGTCATCGGACTTAACCGTGAGCATCTCCTGGAGGGTGTAGGCTGCACCGTAGGCTTCGAGCGCCCAGACCTCCATCTCGCCGAAGCGCTGGCCGCCGAACTGCGCCTTGCCGCCCAGCGGTTGCTGGGTAACGAGCGAGTACGGGCCCGTCGAACGGGCGTGGATCTTCTCGTCGACCAGGTGGTGAAGTTTGAGAAGATACTTGTAGCCCACCGTGACCTTCCGGGTGAAACGCTCGCCCGTGCGGCCGTCATTGAGATAGACCTGACCCGAGGTGTCGAGGCCGGCCTTCTTGAGCATGGCCGCAATGTCATCCTCGTCGGCGCCATCAAACACGGGCGTCGCCACAGGCACGCCCTTGGTGAGGTTTGAGGCGAGTTCCTCGAGCTCGTCGATCGACTTCGGCAGCTCCTCGTCCTCGCCATAGGCATCGCGCAGGGCCTTGGTAAGGATCTTGCCGTCCTTCGAGTGCCGATACTCCTTGAGCGCAGCGTCGATCATCTTGCCGATGCCTGCGCAGGCCCAGCCGAGATGGGTCTCGAGAATCTGGCCGACGTTCATGCGCGAGGGCACGCCCAGCGGATTGAGCACGATATCCACGGCAGTGCCATCGTCGAGATAGGGCATGTCCTCAAGCGGGTTGATCTTCGAGATCACGCCCTTGTTGCCGTGACGGCCAGCCATCTTGTCACCCGGCTGCAGCTTGCGCTTTACGGCGACGAAGACCTTTACCACCTTCATGACGCCCGGCGGCAGATCATCGCCACGCTGGACCTTTTCGATCTTGTCGGCGATCCGCGCCTCGATGAGGTTCACCGAGTCCTCGTAGGAGGACCGCAGCGCCTTCACCTGGGCGTCGACCGCGTCGTCGTCCACGCCGATCTTCCAGAGGTCGGCCGGGGCGTGTTCCGCGAAAAACTCCTCGGTGATGTCGGTCTTCTTTCCACCGCGGGCGACTGCCTTCTGGCCGACGAGGAGCTTCTTGAGACGCGAAAGCGCATCGCGCTCGATGATGGCGCGCTCGTCTTCCTTGTCGGTCATCAGCTGGTCGATCTGCTCGCGCTCGATCTGCAACGCGCGCTGGTCCTTGTCGACGCCGTGACGATTGAAGACTCGGACCTCTACGACCGTTCCGGTCGCGCCGGGCGGCATGCGCAGCGAAGTGTCGCGCACGTCGGAGGCCTTCTCGCCGAAGATGGCGCGGAGGAGTTTCTCTTCCGGCGTCATCGGCGACTCGCCTTTAGGCGTTACCTTGCCGACCAGGATGTCACCTGCCATCACCTCGGCGCCGACCGCCACGATGCCCGCCTCGTCGAGGTTTCGAAGGGCTTCCTCGCCGACGTTCGGAATGTCACGCGTGATCTCTTCGGGCCCAGCTTGGTGTCGCGGGCGGCGATCTCGAACTCCTCGATGTGGATCGAGGTAAACACGTCGTCGCGCACGATGCGCTCGGAGATCAGGATCGAGTCCTCGAAGTTGTAGCCATTCCAGGGCATAAACGCGACGAGCACGTTGCGGCCAAGCGCCAGTTCGCCAAGGTCAGTTGAAGGACCGTCGGCGATGATGTCGCCCTTCATCACCTTGTCGCCGACCTTCACAATCGGGCGCTGGTTGATACAGGTGTTCTGGTTCGAGCGCTGGTACTTCGCGAGGCGGTAGATATCGACGCCTGACTTGGACGAATCCAGGTCATCGGTTGCGCGCACAACGATGCGGGTCGCATCGACCTGCTCGACGATGCCGCCGCGACGGGCGGAAACTGCCGCGCGACTATCGCGCGCCACAACGCCTTCAAGGCCGGTGCCCACGAGCGGAGCATCCGTCTGGATCAGCGGCACGGCCTGGCGCTGCATGTTCGAGCCCATCAGCGCGCGGTTCGCGTCATCGTTCTCAAGGAACGGAATCAGCGCTGCCGGCACTGACACGACCTGCTTGGGCGAAACATCGATGTACTCGATGCCTTCGCGCGCAACGAGCATCGCGTCGCGGGCCGGGCCGACCCGCGCATTGACGAAGTCGTTCTGCAGCACGCCTTTGTTGTCCATCTTCGCGTTTGCCTGCGCGATCGAGTAGCGCTGCTCTTCCATCGCGGAGAGGTACTTCACTTCGTTGGTCAGCTTGCCGTCTTTCACCTTCCGGTACGGGCTCTCGATAAAGCCGTACTTGTTGATGCGGGCGTGCGTCGCGAGGTTGTTGATCAGGCCGATGTTCGGGCCTTCCGGCGTCTCGATCGGGCAGATGCGGCCGTAGTGAGTCGGGTGCACGTCGCGCACCTCGAACCCGGCGCGCTCGCGCGTGAGACCGCCGGGCCCGAGGGCCGAAAGGCGGCGCTTGTGCGCAATTTCCGACAGCGGGTTGGTCTGGTCCATGAACTGCGACAGCTGCGAGGAGCCGAAGAATTCACGCACGGCGGCGACCACCGGCTTCGCGTTGATAAGGTCGTGCGGCATGACGGTGTCGATATCGACCGACGACATTCGCTCCTTGATCGCGCGTTCCATGCGGACGAGGCCAACGCGGAAGGAGTTCTCGAGCAGCTCGCCCACCGAACGGACGCGGCGGTTGCCAAGGTTGTCGATGTCGTCGACTTCCCCCTTGCCGTCCTTGAGGTCCAGCACTGTGCGCATCACGGCAATGATGTCTTCCTCGCGCAACGTGCGCTGCGTGTCAGGAGCATCGAGTCCAAGACGCATGTTCATCTTCACGCGGCCGACGGCCGACAGGTCATAGCGCTCAGCGTCGAAGAACAGCTGGCCGAACAGGGCCTCGCCGGCCTCGATCGTCGGCGGTTCGCCCGGGCGCATCACGCGGTAGATGTCAGACAGCGCATCCACGCGGGACGTCGCCTTGTCTACTTTCAGCGTGTTGCGCAGCCAGGGGCCGCGCGCATTGTCGCCTTCCGTGTCGAGCAGCTGGATGGCCTTGATCTTGGCATCGCGCAGCGCCGCCACCGTCTCTTCGGTGAGCTGATCGCCGGCCTCTGCGTAGATCTCGCCCGTGGCGGCGTTGACCACGTCCTCGCCGATGTACTTGCCCTCCAAGAAGGTCGACGGAACCAGGATGTCCTGCAGGCCGTCGGCCTCGGCCTTCTTTGCCTTGACGGGCGTGATCTTCTTGCCGGCCGGGAAAACCGACTTGCCGGTTTTCTTGTCGACGAGATCGAATTCGGGGCGCACGCCCTTCCAGCGGTCGGCGGAGAAGCCAGTCACCCAACCCGCCTTGTCCAGCTTATAAGTCACCTTGTTGTAGAACGTGTCGAGGATCTTCGCGCCGGCATAACCAAGCGCTTGCAGCAGCACGGTGGCCGGCAGCTTGCGCTTGCGGTCGATGCGGACATGCAGGATGTCCTTGGCGTCAAATTCGAAGTCGAGCCACGAACCGCGGTAAGGGATCACGCGCGCTGCGAACAGCAGCTTGCCCGAGGCGTGGGTCTTGCCCTTGTCGTGGTCGAAAAAAACGCCCGGCGAGCGGTGCATCTGCGAAACGATGACCCGCTCGGTGCCGTTGATGATGAACGTGCCCTTCTCCGTCATCAGCGGGATGTCGCCGAGATAGACGTCCTGTTCCTTGATGTCCTTGATCGACTTGGCGCCAGTCTCTTCGTCCGTCTCGAACACAATGAGGCGGAGTTTCACTTTCAGCGGCGCGGCGAAGTTGAGGTCGCGCTGCATGCACTCCTGGACATCGAACTTGGGCTGCTCGAACTCATAGGAAATGTATTCGAGAGTGGCGCGGTCGGAGAAATCCTTGATCGGGAACACAGATTTGAAGACGGCTTCGAGGCCGTCCTGGTCGCGTTTTTCGACCGGCGTGTGCATCTGAAGGAATTGTTCGTAGGAGGAGCGCTGAACCTCGATCAGGTTCGGCATCTGCACCGATTCACTCAGTTCGCCGTAGGACTTCCGAATACGCTTCTTCGCCGTGAACGACAGAGCCATGTGCTGGTCAGCTCGCTTTTTCTGGGCCGCAGCTTCCACCCGTGATGGCCGGGCGGCGCCGTTGGACCGTTAGTATCCGGTGCGCAGGGACGGCTCTTGGTCGAGCCGCCGGGAGAACTCTACCACCGCCGTCACCCCCTCCTGCGCGAGGGGAAGCAGGCGGTAAGCGTCGCCGGAGGAACCTGCCCTCCGGCGACGCGAACAAGGCCTTACTTGATCTCGACCTTGGCGCCGGACTCTTCCAGCTTCTTCTTGATGGTCTCGGCTTCTTCCTTGGAGACGCCTTCCTTGACGGCCTTGGGAGCAGCTTCGACGAGGTCTTTCGCTTCCTTCAGGCCGAGGCTCGGCACGACTTCGCGAACGACCTTGATGACGTTGATCTTCTTGTCGCCGGCATCCTTCAGGATGACGTTGAACTCGGTCTGGGCTTCAGCAGCCGGGGCAGCAGCCCCGCCGCCGGCCGGGGCGGCGGCAACAGCCACCGGAGCAGCGGCCGAGACGCCCCACTTCTCTTCGAGAAGCTTGGCGAGTTCGGCGGCTTCGAGGACGGTCAGACCGGAGAGGTCGTCGACGATTTTTTCCAGTTTGGACATTTCAGGGTTTCCTTGAGTTCGGGTGTGTGACTTTGGACTGTTCGTTCAGGAGCAGGTCTCAGGCGGCGTCCTTGTTGGCATAGGCGCCAACGACGCGAGCGAGCTGGGCAGCAGGGGCCGCAATGACGCCCGCAACCTTGGTCGCCGGGGCTTGGATGAGGCCGATGAGCTTGCCACGGAGCTGGTCCAGCGACGGCAGTGTGGCCAAGGCCTTCACGCCGTTCTGGTCGAGCACCTGATCGCCCATGAGCGCGCCGATGAGAACGAGCTTCTCGTTCCCCTTGGCGAACTCCGCCACGACTTTCGAAGCCGCCACCGGATCGGGCGAGAAGGCGATCGCGACCGGGCCAACAAACATGGCTCCGGCAGCCTCGCCGCCCTTTCCGTCCAGCGCGATCTTCGCAAGCCGGTTCTTGATGACCTTGAGATTCGCGCCCTCGCCTTTCAGCTTGCGACGCAGATCCGTGAGCTCCGCCACGGTCAGTCCGGAATATTGCGTGACAACAATCACGCCGGCGTCAGCGAAGACCTTCTTGTAGGCCTCCAGCGCCACCGCTTTTCCAGCTTTATCCATATGCGGTCTCCAGGTTGGACGACCGGACAATCCCGATCGCCCCAGGAAGCGCACGCAGGACGCGGCAGCCGTTTGGCCCTTCCAGCCCGTCCGACAGCCTGTTAGGCTACCGGTCGGTACACGGAGAGGGCTCGCGGTCGCCTGACCAGCGCGCCCCCGTCCCAGGGCGAAAACGAACTCCAGGGCAACGCCGTTTTTCCTCAGAAAAACTGCGGTCCCTGTCCCGTCACACCCCGTCTCATGCAGGAAATTGAGGAGCAAAAACAGCCAGTTGGTCTTGCTGTCGGCTCTGCTCCACCTGCAATCTCGGACGAGAAACGGGAGGCTCGCGTTAACGAATCTCCCGTTCAGGGGGCGTCTATAGCCCCCGGCCGGCGCCTTTGGCAAGCGCCCTCTTGCTTTTTCTGCAAATGGTGATCCGCCCCCAAAATTCGAGGGGCCGGCGGATTGCTCCGCCGGCCCCCCATTGGCCTTACGCCTGCCCCGCTTACTGGGCTGGGGCCTGAGAGATGTCGGTCACGTCGATCGACACGCCCGGGCCCATGGTCGAGGAGATCGCGATCTTCTTGACGTAGGTGCCCTTCGCGCCAGACGGACGGGCCTTCACCAGCGCGCCGATAAAGGCGCGGACATTCTTCTCGATGTCAGCTTCTGAGAACGAGGCTTTGCCGACGCCAGCGTGGATGATGCCGGTTTTCTCGGCGCGGAACTCGACGGAGCCGCCTTTGGCGTCTTTCACAGCCTGCGTGACGTTCGGCGTCACCGTGCCGACTTTCGGGTTCGGCATCAGGCCGCGGGGGCCCAGCACCTTACCGAGGCGACCTACGAGGGCCATCATGTCCGGCGTGGCGATGACACGGTCGAAATCGACCTTGCCGCCGTTCACGGTCTCAAACAGATCCTCCGCGCCAACGATGTCAGCGCCAGCGGCGCGGGCTTCGTCGGCTTTCTTGTCGCGGGCGAACACGGCGACACGGACCGTGCGGCCGGTGCCGGCCGGCAGGTTGACGACGCCGCGGACGTTCTGGTCCGCCTGTTTAGGGTCGATGCCGAGGTTGACGGCGATCTCGATCGTCTCGTCGAACTTCGCCTTGGCGTTGCCTTTGACGATCTTCACCGCGTCCATGACCTTGTAGACCTTGGTCGGGTCGACGTTCTTGCGCGCGGCGGTGGTGCGTTTTCCGAGTGCCATGTGATCAAGCCCCCGTGACTTGCAGGCCCATCGCGCGGGCGGAGCCGGCGATGATCTTGGCGCCCTGTTCCACGTCGTTCGTGTTCAGGTCCTTGAGCTTCTTTTGGGCGATCTCGCGGCACTGGGCCATCGTGACCGTGCCGGCGCTGTCGCGGCCCGGCGTCTTGGAGCCGGACTGGATTTTCGCCGCTTGCTTCAGGAGATAGGACGCCGGCGGCGTCTTGATCTCGAAGGTGAACGACTTGTCCTGGTAATAGGTGATCACCACAGGAAGGGGCGTGCCCTTCTGTTCCTGCGCGGTCCTTGCGTTGAAGGCCTTGCAGAATTCCATGATGTTGATGCCGCGCTGACCGAGAGCGGGGCCGATTGGCGGAGACGGGTTGGCCGCTCCGGCGGGAACCTGAAGCTTCAGGCTCCCCAGCAGTTTCTTCGCCATGTTTCCCTCACTTGTGGCGGCCTGACGGGTGTTTCACCGGCAGGCGGGCCTTCCCGGACCATCCGGAAAGGCGGGGGGTGCGTGGTCAGACCGGCGAAGGTCTCCCACGCAGTAGAGCGCAGGCCGATACGGGCTTTTCGTCCGAAAGGCAAGTGTAATTGGGGTGGGCTGAGCGATCCGCCCTAGACCTTCGTCACCTGGCTGTACTCGAGGTCCACCGGCGTGGCGCGACCGAAGATGGTGACGGTGACTTTCAGGCGGCCGGTGTCTTCGTCGATCGAGTCCACGGCGCCTTCGAACGAGGCGAACGGGCCGTCGGTAACCTTGACCTTCTCGCCGATCTCGAACTGCATTTTCGGGCGGGCGCGCTCGATCGTGCCGGCCTCGACCTTGCCGAGGATCTGGTCGACCTGCTTTTGGGGAACAGGAAGAGGCTTCTTGCCACCTTCCGCCCCGAGGAAGCCTGTGACTTTCGGGGTGTTCTTGATGAGGTGGTAGGCCTCATCGGTCATGCGCATTTTGACCAGCACATAACCGGGCATGTGGCGCTTCTCGACCGTGCGTTTGCGGCCTCGGACGATCTCGACGACTTCCTCGGTCGGGACCTCGATCTCCTCGATCAGGTCCGTCAGGCCCTGCATGTCAGCCTGCTCGCGAATGGTCGAGGCGACCTTCTTCTCGAAATTCGAGTAGGCGTGAACGATGTACCAGCGCGCGTCAGCCATTGGTCGGCGTCGTCCCTGTCGAGATGCCCGTGATCCACTGCACCAGGAACCTGATGATGGAGTCGGACAGGTAGAAGAAGATTGCAGCCATAACCACCATGATCGCTACCATGATCGAGGCGGCAATCGTCTCCTTGCGGCTTGTCCAGGTCACCTTGCGGGCTTCGGCGCGAACCTGGCCGATGAAGGTAAACGGCCCCGTCCGCTTCTTCGGGGCAGGAGAATTGGCTTCGGAGGTTCCGGTAGGCGATTTCATGATATTCCGGGGGTTAAGCGCGACCGTCTATGCCAAAGCCGGGCGCCAGTCCATGGGGAAAAATGCGCGGGTTGGCTACCGGCTAGATGGGTATCCATTTGGGCCGGAACACCCTCAGCCAGATCGACATGATCCAGCGGGCGACGATGACGGCCGTGAAGATCGAGGTGAGCACCCCGATCGCGAGCGTCAGCGCAAAGCCCCTCACCGGCCCCTCACCGAGATTGAACATCACCAGCGCCGCCACAAGGTGCGTAACGTTGGCGTCGATGATGGTGGCCATGGCCATCTCGTAGCCGGCCTCGACCGAGGTGATGACCGATCGTCCCGCCCGCTTCTCCTCGCGTATCCGCTCGAAGATCAGCACGTTGTAGTCGACCGCCATGCCCATGGTGAGGAGGATGCCGGCGATGCCCGGCAGGGTCAGGGTCGCCCCGAAGCCTGAGAGCACGCCGATCATCATCCACATGTTGCAGATGAGGGCGATAACCGCGAAGACCCCGAGAAGGCCGTAGGTCGCGATCATGAAGATCGCCACGAGGATCACGCCCACGATGGACGCCATAACGCCCGCCTGGATCGAGTCCGCGCCCAGGCTGGGGTCGACGACACGGCGCTCGACCACCACCAGCTTTGCCGGCAGCTGACCGGATTCCAGCACGACGGCGAGGTCGTTCGCCTCCTGCATGGTGAAGCTGCCGGTGATCTGGCCGGAGCCAGACATAATCGGCGAATTGATCGTGGGGGCGGAGATGATCTTGTTGTCGAGAACGATTGCGAATGGCCGGCCGACATTTGCGGCGGTGGCGCGGCCGAACTTCTGGGCCCCCGGGCCGTGCAGCTGGAAGGAAATATTGGGCTGGTTGTACTGGTCGTAGCTCTGCTGCGCGCCGGATAGGTCGTTTCCGGTGATGATCGGGTCGAGCATGATCACCTGGGGCTTGCCGCCGAGGCTCTCGTCCGGCAGGGCGACCCGATTGTTGCGCGGCACGCCGATCTGGTACTGGCTCGGGTCGGCCTGCGTGTCGACCATGTTGAAGGTCAGTACGCCGGCCTGGGTGAGCAGGTCCACGAGTTCGTTGACGCGTTCCTGCGTCAGACCCGGAATCTCGATCAGGACGCGGTTTTCGCCCTGCTTGACGATGTTGGGTTCGACCAGTCCGGAATTGTCCGCTCGCCGCTGGATGGCCTGGCGCGAGGCCTCCACCGCGCGCTCCATCAACTGGTCGAAGCGAGCATCCGTGAACTTGATCTCAATCGCGCCGTCGCCACGCTGTGCGATTGTGTAGACGTCTGAGCCGCCCAGCGTTCTCAGGCGCTCGAGCGCCCGTGGCGCGTCGGCCGCATTGGCGACGCGGACGATGATGGACTCGCCATCTGCATTGCGTTCGCGCACCGGGATCAGCGGCGTCTCGCGCAGTTTCTCCCCAACCATCCGGTTCACTTCGCGCAGCTCATTCGCACGCAGATCGGCTTCGGGAATTTCCAAAGAGATCGAGGCGCCGCCCTTGAGGTCAAGGCCGAGCTTTAGTGGCTGGGTTGGCCACCAGCCGAAATAGTCCTTCCGCTGCTGCTCGCTGAGCAGGTTCGGCATGGTCAGCAACAGGCCCACGACGAGCGTCGCGAGGACGAGAGCCACCTTCCACGGTGGAAAGCGCAGCAGCATGGAAGGATCAGCTTTCCTTGACGTCGTTGGCGGGCGCCTGGTCGGGCTTGTTCTTCACGTCGACGATCATGCCGCGCACGATGCGGAGCTTGCCGCCCTCGCCCGTGTCGATGGTCACCTCATCCTCGCCCAGCTTGAACACGCGGCCGATGATGCCGCCCTGCGTGATCACCGTATCGCCCTTCTTGATCGCGGCGATCATGGCACGGTGCTTCTTCATGCGCTGGTTCTGCGGCCGGATCAGCAGGAAGTAGAAGATCACGATCATGCCGATCGGCAGCATCAGGCTCATCAAGAGGTCGCCGCCGCCAGTCGCCGCAGCGGCGGGTGCGGCAGCTTGCTGGAAGAACATCGGGATCGGCAGCATCGTGTCTCCGTGGGAATCTGGGCGCGCTCCCGTGGATATGGGGAGGCTGAAGCGGGCGGACTATATCGGGAGCGCCCCCCTTGGCAATGTGCGGTATTTTCGCCGCTGCGCTGCCCGACTAGCCTTGCAGCGGCGGCAGGTGGCGGGTGGGGTCCACGGGCTCCTTGCCCTTGCGCAGCTCGAAATGGACCTGCGGCGCGGCGGCGTTTCCGGTCGAGCCCGCCGTGCCGATCACCTGACCCTGGCGGACGAGGTCGCCCTCGTTCACAGCCATGGTGTCGCAGTGGGCATAGGCCGTCACCCAGCCGCCGGGATGGCGAATGAGGATGAGATTGCCGAAGCCCGCCAGCTCATTTCCCGCATAGACGACTTCCCCGCCAGCAGAGGCGCGGATCTCGGCGCCCTTGTTGGCCGCGATGTTGATGCCGTCATTGCGGCTGCCATCCGAGCCGGGGCCATAGCCCTTCAACACCCGCCCCGACACCGGCCAGATGAACTCGCCGGAAGCAGTCGCCGGTGTCGTTTTCACCTGCTGGACGGGTGGTGGAGCCGCCACCGGCGGCTTGGGCAGGGGCTTCGGAGGGGCGGATGCGGCTGTTCCGGCCAGGGCGATCGGGGTGCTGGCTGCAGCTTCCGGCGCTGACGGCGGCTTCGGCGCACTTGATCTTGATCTTGGTTCGGGCGGCTTGAGCGAGGGTGGCGGCGGCGTGTCCGCAGCAATTGTCACCGGCGCCGACGGCGCGGACGCCAGCGGCTTCGGGGCTGCGCGCTTCTGGTCCCGGGCGAGCGGCGGGAGCAACAGCTCATCTCCGGGCCAGACCGTGAAGGGCCGGGCCAGCTCGTTCAGCAGGGCGAGCGAGCGCGTGTCGACATTGTAGCGGCGCGAGACAGAGTAGAGCGTCTCGCCCGCTTCGACGACGTGAACGTTCGGCGGCGGCAGGAAGATCGTGTCGCCGACCGAGAGGGCAAAGGGCGGCTCGAGCGCGTTGGTCTCAATCAGGGCGCGCATGTTCACCGAGTGGCGGCGCGAGATGTCGTAGAGCGTGTCGGAGGCGAGCACCTCGACCGCGCGGGATGCGGGGATGTCGCTCGGCAGCTTGCGCACGCCGCCGGGACGGCGGCCGGATTCCGGGACAAGGCTGCGGGCCTCTTCGACCGCCGACAGGCCGGACGAGGCGCCGAGGTCGGCGACGCGCTGGTAGAGTTCGGGCTCGCTGGGTCTGGCCGGGATGGGACGGGCGGGAGCCGGAGCCGGCGCAGCTGCTTTCGGGGCTTCCGCCATGACAGCTGGGCGGGACGGCTCCTGCGTTGGACGCCGCTCGGGGTCGGCCCCGCGATAGTCGATCGCAGCGGGCTGGAGCGGCGGATTGGAGGCGCACGCCGTCATCCCCGCAGCAGCGGAGGCAAGCAGGCAGGCGCGCAGGGCGAAGGGGATCGCCATCAGACCTCCGGAAACCCGGCCCCACCCTGCCCCAGCCATGCTTACCGGAAGCTGAACCTCGCTGTGTTCAGAGTTCTTTTGCAATTCCGTGTTCGAGCGGCGCAAAGCCGGCCGCTGCGATCTCACGCTCGGCAAAGGCCCCGTCAGAGCGGCGCCGCAGGCCGACAATGATCGTGTCGCCGCCGCGGATGACCGGCATGACCACGACACCGCCGGGCGCGACCTGCTTTGCAAGTGTGGCGGGGAGTTCGGTGACGCCCCCCATGATGAGGATGCGGTCGAACTGCCCGGCGCCCGGCCAGCCGAGGAAGCCGTCGCCGTGCCGGACCTCGACCTGCCCTGCGAAGCCCTCCCGCTCAAGCTGGGCGCGGGCCTTGTCCGCCAGCGTGCGATAACGGTCGAGGCTGCAGATCCGGCCGCCGATATGGCTGAGCACGGCCGAGACATAGCCTGTGCCGCAGCCGACCTCGAGGACGGAGTGCTGCTTTTCCACGGCCAGCGCCTGAAGCATCGTGCCGACGGTAACGGGCCGGGTCATGCTCTGGCCGCAGTCGATCGGCAGCTCGATGTTTTCCCAGGCATCCGCTTCGAAGGGGCGCGGCGCGAAACGGTCGCGCGGCGTCCGCTCCATGGCTTCGGTGACGGCGTGGTCGGTGACGCCCGCCTGGCGCAGACGCAGCACAAGCCGCGCCGCCTGGAAATGGGGCGTCGCTTCGCTCATCGCGGCGTGGGCGCTTCACGCGACATGCGTCCGCTCCAGCACGGTGAAGGGCGGGATGTCGTCGTCGAAACCCATCTCGTCATGGCGGAAGCCGGTAATCTCGGCGGCGAGATCGAGCGGGATGTCGAAGACGAAGTTGACGCCGCCACCCTCCTTCTCCGATTCCTTCTGCGCTGCTTCGGCTTCGTGCTTCAGCTCCTCGAACACGTCGGGCAGCTTGCCTTCGACGGCGAGCTGGTCGCCGCCTTCGCCGCCATCGTGCGAAACGGACCAGACCTGCCGCCCGTCCTTCCATTCGGAGGAGAGGGTGTTGGCGGCCTCCTCATGCACCAGTGCTGCGACGAGGCGGCCGCCGGCCGACCATTGCGCAAGCCGATCCGGCGCAAACATACCGAGCTCGCTCGTGACGATCACATACCAGCCGCCGGGCAGTTCGCCGGCGGAATGGTCGTGCTCGAAGTATTCATCGACTTCGCCGGTGTCGGTGAAACCGGTGCGGTCGAGAAAATCGTCGCGGCCGATGCCCTGAACGGCGAACCAGGCGAGCGAGAAACTCATCGCAGCCTCCCTCAGTCGACGCAGAGCGTGGGGAGGGCGACGCCATCCTCGATGCGCTGGTTGCAGCCGCAGGGATTGTTGGTCGGGGCACACTGGCCGGTCGCGGCGTCGCCACCTGCAGCGCTTGCGCCGCCCTTCGCATAGCAGCGTCCAGAACCGCATTGCGACCCGTCGGTGCAGCCCTTGCCGGCATCGGCGAACGCGATGACGCACATCGGATTGCCCATCCGGCAGACGGGTTGGACCTCGCCCCCGGCCTTCGTGCAGGCAGCGGGGTCGGCCGTGAGCGCCTGCTGCACCGAAGCGTCGATCGTACCGTCGGCCGAAACAAGCGGGCGGCCGTCGATGCCGATGAAGGCGGTGGCCGCAGGCGGCGGCGCCATGCAGCCGGCGGCGAGGAGCACGACAGCCATGCACAATTTGCGGATCATCCGATCACCTCCAGACCGCCCATGTAGGGACGCAGCGCTTGAGGCACGTCGACCTTGCCATCCTCGCGCTGGTAGTTCTCGAGAATTGCAACGAGCGTGCGGCCAACGGCGAGTCCCGAGCCGTTGAGGGTGTGCACGTATTCGGGCTTTGCGCCCTGCTCGCGCCGGAACTTCGCGTCCATACGGCGGGCCTGGAAGTCGCCACAGTTCGAGCACGACGAGATTTCACGATACGTGTTCTGCGAGGGCAGCCAGACTTCGAGATCGTAGGTCTTGCGCGCGCCAAAACCCATATCGCCAGTGCAGAGCAGCACCGTGCGATAGGGAAGGCCTAGGCGTTCAAGGATGCCTTCGGCGCACTTGGTCATGCGCAGGTGTTCAGCTTCGGAGTCCTCGGGCTTTGTTATCGAGACCAGTTCGACCTTGATGAACTGGTGCTGGCGGATCATGCCCCTGGTGTCGCGCCCTGCGCTGCCCGCTTCGGAGCGGAAACATGGTGTTGCGGCTGTCATGCGCACGGGGAGAGTGTCGCCGTCGACGATCTGCTCGCGATATATGTTGGTTAGCGACACCTCGGCGGTTGGGATGAGGTAATGCTCAGGCGTCGAGTAACTCTTGAGATCATGCATCAGGTCGGCAGTATGGAGGCCCGACTCGGCGAGTTCTACGAGTGAGGATTTCGAAAGTGTATTCGAGCGGAGCATCTCACGCACCGTTTCTTGCACTAATGCGCGCCAGTCCTCAGCTGCGCGAATTTTTTCGCCGAGGTCCGCCGGCACGGGTCTGCGAGTCTGGAACAGGTCTTCGCCAAATTTGGGTAGCTGCCCCGTTCCGTACATCGCTTCAGCACGCACCAATAAGGGCGTTGCGTGTTCGACGTAGCCGTTTTCGCCCGTCTGTATGTCAAGCATAAACTGCGTAAGCGCGCGCTCCAGTTTGGCGAGCTGGCCTTTCAGAACGACGAAGCGGGCGCCGCTCATGCGAGTGGCGGCCTCGAAATCCATCATGCCCATCTTCTCGCCGATGTCGGCGTGGTCTTTCGGAGCGTAGTTGAATTTTCGCGGCTCGCCTTGGCGACGCACCTCGACATTGCCGTGTTCATCGACGCCTTGTGGCACATCTTCAAGCGGCACATTCGGGAGGCGCGCGAGGAGATCGTCGCGCTCGCGGGTGGCGTCGGCCTCGTCCTTACCGGCGTCCTCGATCGTCTGTTTTGCGGCCGCGACATCGGCCATGAGGCTTTGAGCGAGGATTTCGTCCTTCGACGCCTTCGCCTTGCCGATCTCTTTCGATTTTGCATTGCGCGCCTGCTCGGCTTCCTGCTTGCGCAGGATGGCGGCGCGGACCTTTTCGTCGCGCGCCATTATGGCTGCGATCTCGGATGCGCCATCCACCGTAGGCCGGCGCGACAGGGCGGCGGCATAGGCCGTGGGGTTCTCACGAATGGCGCGGATGTCGTGCATGCTGCTCTCTTGGGGCGTCGTCAGGCTTCGCCGGGGTCTAGCCTGATGCGGGCATGGCGCAAAGGGCGGGGACTGGAGAGCGTTGGCAGCAGCAATTGTCGCCCTCGGTTCCGGCTCTGCGCGCTGCGTTGTCCCGGCCTTGCCGCAACCGCGGTCCTTGGCGCCATTCACGAGGCTCTTCATGCTCGCCTGCATCCACGCCCCGCGCCGTTGAACCGTGCTCGGCTGGCCTCCCATGCGGAATGGAGCGGCAGTCTTGCAAAGGTTCGCAAGCGTGTGGGGCAAGTGATCTGGAGCGAGCTCAAGCCAGGCGCGCAAGCGGTTGAGATTGCTGGGATCGTCCAGGTATGCACATGGCTGGACCAGGCAGGGTTGGCCAACCGGGGTTGTGGAGGTTGAGACGTCCGCTGGATGCGCCCGCGGCTCCTTGCGTCCGCCCCCGGGGGAACGCGCGCCAAAGGGGGCCTGCTCCCAGTTTTGGTTGCAGCGCTGTGGCGGCTATTCGCCGGCGGGCAGTGCTGTCTGGCCGGAGGCCTGCGCTGCGGCGCGGCGGCGGGCTTCTTCGGCGGCTTCGCGGGCCTCTTCTTCCTCTTCGCGCTTTGCATCCGCCGCCTCGCGGCGGGCGCGGCCGCGCTGGATCAGCATCGCCGCGATGATGCCGCTTTCGTAGAGCAGGAAGAGCGGGGCCGAGAGCAGCACCCAGCTGAATGGATCAGGCGGCGTCATGAACATCGCCGCGAAGACGATTACCACCAGCGCGAACTTACGGCCCTTGCGCAGCATGCTCACCTGCACAACGCCGGCGCGCGCCAGCAGGGAGATCACCACCGGCAGCTGGAAGGCGAAGCCGAAGGCGGTGAGCAGCGAAATGGAGAGCTCGTAGTATTCCTTGATCTTCGGCAGGTAGACCACCTTGGCGCCGGCGGCGGAGAATTCCTGGCTGAAGGACAGGTCCATGAAGGTGGGCAGGACATACTGGTAGACCAGCGCGCCGCCCGCCACGAAAAGGATCGGCATCACGAACAGGTAAGGCAGCACGGCGGCGCGCTCGTTCTTGTATAGGCCGGGCGCGATGAAGGCGTACACCTGATAGGCGATGTAGGGGAAGCCGGCCGCGACCGCGAGCAGGAAGGACATCTTCAGCTTGACGAAGATCATCTCCATCGGCGCGGTGGTGACGGTCTCAATGGTTTCGGTGAGAGGCCGGCCAGCACGATGGGCGGCGTCACTCAGCGGCTGCAGCAGGTAGGCCAGCACAGGCTCAGTGACGTACCAGCCGGCGAGAAAGAGCACGCCGACCACCACGAGAATGCGGACGAGCCGGTCGCGCAGCTCCAGCAGGTGGTCCATCAGCGGCGCGCGGCTGGCCTCGACCTCGTCGACTTCGGGCGTGGCCGGCTTTGCACCCTTCTTGTCCCTGGTGGACGGCTTCTTCATCAGGCAGGCGTTTCCTGCTTGACGGGCTGCGGAGGCGGCGGGGCGGCAGGCGTGCGCACCTCATCGTCGGGGATGACGTGCACCCCATCATGCTGGCCGTTGCCGTGAACGCCATTGACGGGCGCGAAGGTTTCGGGGGCGTGGCCTTCGAGGCGGAAATCCTCGCCTATCCCATGTTCGCCCGTGTCATAGCCGGGATGATCAGCGGAGAGGCCGGCATAGGGGGCGGGCTCGGGCGCCGCATCCGGGCGCGCCATCGTGACGGCCGAGGCGGCGGCCGGATGGATCGGCGTGCGCTTCACCGGCTTGGGCCATTTGTCGGCGGAGCTGGCCGGCGGCAGGGCCGGCGGCGGCTCGGCGCCTGGCGCGGGCTCACCCGGCGCGGCGGCGACCGGCCTGGGCGCAGTGTCGGTCAGCGCGGAGCGAACATCACTTTCGAGATTGCGGGTGTCGTCCTCGAGATCCTTGCGGAGGTCTTCGAGGCCGGTGTGCTTCTTGAGGTCGGCGACTTCCTTGCGCAGCTCCTCCAGCTCGGCCTGGCGGCCCAGCTCGTCAAAGCCCTGTTTGAACTCGAAGGCCATCGCGCGCATCTTGCCGGTGAAGCGCCCGAACTTGCGCATCATCAACGGCAGGTCCTTCGGGCCGATCACGATGATCGCCACGAGAACCAGCAGGATCATTTCCTCGAAGCCGACGCCCGGCATCATGGCGATGTCGCTCCTTTCGGAGAAGAGAAGTTAGGCCGGAAGCGTACGCGACTTCAGACCTTCGACTTCTCCTTGTCCGGGGTCACGTTGATCGGCTCGTTGACCAGCGCGCCGGACGTGGTCTGGCTCGTGTCGACGTCCGGTTCCTTCATCCCCTTGCGAAAGCTTTTGATGCCTTTCGCGAAGTCGCCCATGATTCCGGAAATCTTGCCGCGGCCGCCGAAGATCAGCAGGACGACCACCAGGAAGATGATGATTTCGACAGGACCGATGCGTCCACCTAACATTCTATGCTCCGTGCGCCGCCAGGGGCGGCATTGCCGTCGGGCGTGATGCCCAGCTCTATCCCACGTCCCGCTCTAGCCCAGGCCCCAGAGGGCCGCTACGCCAAGGAGCTTCAGCGGCCCAGGCGCGAACATCACGACGAAAGCCGCTGAAACAAGGCCAAATCCGAAGCCGGGAGATGCAACCATTGTTCCGTTTCCTTATCGTAAGGTAGCGCCTGCGACGCACAAGCGCAAACCCGGCGGGCAACCGTTCACAGCAGGGTGTTAACGACGTTTCAGGGCCGGTCTTCGGCGCCTTCGAGGAAGTCGGGCTGGAAATCGGCGTCCTCCAGCGGGTCCTCGCCCAGAAGTTCGCCAGTTTCCGGATCGCGCGGGCTGGCCGCAAAGTCGAAGTCGCGGGGAATGTCGGCGCTGAGCAGTCCTGCGGCTTTCAGGTCGTCCCTGCCCGGCAGGCTGTCGATGGCATCGAGGCCGAAGTGGACGAGGAAGGCGTCAGTGGTTCCAAATGTCACAGGCCGGCCCGGCGTGCGGCGGCGGCCGCGCGGGCGGATCCAGCCGGCCTCCATCAGGATGTCGAGCGTGCCGGGCGAGACCGCGACGCCGCGGATGTCCTCGATCTCGGGGCGCGTGACGGGTTGGCAGTAGGCGACGATGGCCAGCGTTTCGAGCGCGGCGCGGGAGAGCGCGCGGGGTTGCTCGCGGGTCTCTTCAAAGAGGAAGGCGAGATCGGGGGCCGTCTGGAAGCGCCACTTGCCGGCGAGTTCCACAAGCTGCACGCCCTTGCCGGCGTAGCCGGCCTTGAGCTTGAGCAGCACATCGCCCGCCTCGACGCCCTGCGGCAGCGCCTCGGCGAGCGTGGCAGCGTCGATCGGTTCGTCGGAGGCGAAGAGGATGGCCTCGGCCCGGCGCAGGGCGTCGGCGAGGCGTTCGGGGTCTGGGCCGGCGTATGCCGGTCCGTCGGTGAGCACGCCCTCGTCCTTCGACGAACGGCCTTCGGCCTGCTCAGAATGAGGGCTGCCCTCCGACGGTTGCGAAGGCTTGGTCTTGCGCTGCTTTGCCAGCTTGGCCACTGCGTCGCGCATGGCCTGCAGGTCTGGTTTTTCCTCGCCGCTCATTCGGCCGCCTTCAGCTCTGGCTGCGTCTTGCGGACGTAGACGTCGGAGAAGAGCTGGTCCTGGCGGATGTCGATGGCGCGGTTTTTCGTGAGTTCCAGCGCCGCCGAGAAGAAGCTGGCGACTTCGGAGCGGCGTGGCGCGTCTTTCGAGGCTTCGTCTTCGGCGTGCATCAGCTGGATCGAGGACCAGTCGATGAGGCCGGGCACAAGTTGCTCCAGCTTGCGGCGGGCGGATTCGAGCGGAACGACCGGCTGGCGCGCGATGACGTGGGCGCGGACCTTCAGCTTGCGCGTGTTGATGTCGCCAAAGGCCTTGAGGATGTCGTGCAGGCTGGAGGTCCACAGCGGCTTGCGCACGATCTTCGCGAGCTGCGGATCGCCGCGTGGGAAAACATCGCGGCCTTCGAGATTGCCTTCGTAGAGATCGTTCACGGCGCGGCGCATGGCGTCGAGGCGACGCAGGCGGAAAGCGAGGCGGCCGGCGAGTTCGTCCGGGTCCGTCTCGTCCTCTGCCTTGCGCTCGGAAGGGAGCAGCAGTTTCGATTTGAGGAAGGCGAGCCAGGCAGCCATCAGGAGATAGTCGGCGGCGATGTCGATGCGCTTCTCGCGGGCCTCCTGAATCCAGGTGAGATACTGCGTGGCGAGTTCGAGGATCGAGACCTTCACGAGGTCGATCTTGTGGCGGCGCGCGAGGTCCAGCAGCAGGTGGAGCGGGCCCTCATAGCCATCGAGGTCGACGGTGAACGCATCCCGGGCGTCAGCCGCCTCAGCGGCGGCCTGGGCTAGCATGTCCTCGTTTTCAACGGGAATAACGCTCATGAGATGGGACTAGACGAGGCAGGGGCGACGCACAACGGGCGATGGCGGTGGGTTTCGCGTGTCGAGAGAGCAGTATCCGCCTGCTTTGCAGGCAGCCCCCTCCGCCCCTTCGGGGCACCTCCCCGCCTGCTTCGCAGGCGAGGGAGGACCACCTCCGGACGGTTTCTGGTCCAGCCCCGGCGAAGCTGGGGAAGGTGGCACGCGAAACGTGACGAAAGGGCTGCCTGCGAAGCAGGCGGATCACGCCACCGCACTCGACGGCAGCATCGCAAGCAACTCCTCCATCCGCGCCCTGCCCTCGACCTTCTCGAACGGCTTCGGGTCGCAGATGGCGGCGTCGGCGGTCTTGGCGCGGCGGAGGCTTTCGCCGGAAAGCTCCGGGCAGGCATCGACGATCTCGTTCATCTCGCGCAGCACCACGTCAGGGTCGCGGAGGACCTTGCCCCAGGCATCGAGGCCGGAGCAGTGGAGGATGATGTCGCAGCCGGCCTGGAGGCCGCGCGCGGCGCGGCTGGCGAGCGTGCCGCCGAGGGCTTTCATGCCGAGGTCATCGGTCATCAGCAGGCCGTCAAAGCCGATCTCGCCGCGGATGATCTCGGAGATGATCTTCGCTGAGTGCGTCGCGGGCGTGATCGCGTCGTCTAGCGCTTCGTAGGCAAGGTGCGCTGTCATGCCCATCGTGGCGTGGCGCACGGCGCGGAAGGGGGCGATGTCCTGTTCGACGTCGGCGCGGGAGGCGTGGACGACCGGCAGGGTCTCGTGGCTATCGACTTCGGCGCGGCCATGACCGGGCATGTGCTTGATGACGCCGGAGACGCCGCCATCGGCGAGGCCCTTCAGGGCGGACTGGGCGAGATCGGCCACCTGCTCTGCTGTTTCACCCAGCGCCCGGTCGCCGACGATCTTGTGCATGTGCGGGTGAAGAAGATCGACGACGGGCGCGCAGTCGGCGCGGATGCCCATGGGGGCAAGGTCGGCAGCGATCAGGCGATGGTGGAGCCACACGGCTTCGCGGCCGAGGTCTGCGTCCTGCTTGTAGAGCGGCAGCCAGGTGAGCGGCGCGGGAATGTCGCCCCACTCCGGCGGGCGCAGGCGGCGCACGCGGCCGCCTTCCTGGTCGATGAAGACGAGCGTGTCGCGGCCGGTGGTCTGGCGGATGTCGTCAGTCAGGGCGGTGACCTGCGCCGGGTTTCCACAGCTGCGGCCCATTAGAATCATGCCCCACGGGTTCGCGCGCGCGAGCAGACGCCTCTCCGCCCCGGTCAGCGCATGGCCGGAGACCGAGAGAATGCAGGCGCGAGGAGACGTCATTGAATGGTCCGGACTATTTCACCGCCGGATAGCAGTTGCCGCCCCTGGCCTTGAACACCGTGCAGAAAGCAGCGGCGTCGGCCTTCGAGGCGAACGATCCGACGCGCAGACGGTAGACGGTCTTGCCGTTGACGTCTGCCACCTGGACGAACCTTTCCGCGCCCGAAAGCAGCTCGGGCATGGACTTCGACAGGCGCGTCCATTCGGAGTCCGCCGCGGCGGCGCTGGACGTCGCCGCGATCTGCACCACATGGTCGCCGGTCGCGGCGAAGGCCGGCCTGAAGGCTCCGGAGACCATGGCTGGCGCAGGGGCCGGAGCGGGCGCAGCTGCAACCGGCCCGGGAGGCTCCACCTTCGTCGGCGGGGGCGCAACGGCTGCCTGTTGCGGCGGCGCCTTCAGCGGGGCAGGCGGCGGCGCCATCACCTTGGACGGCGGCGGCGCAGGTTCGGCCTCGATCCGGGCGGGCGCGGCAGGCCGCGTTTCGTGGAGCGAGTCTGTCGCGGCGCCGTCGAGACCTTCCTCCATGATCTCGTCGACGGGCTCGGCGATGACCGGTGCTGCCTCCACCATGCGCGGCGGCGTCTTGAAGGCGCCGGCGGTCGAGAGTTCAGGCGTGACCTCCGCCTCGTCCGTCGCGACGCCGTCGCTGTAAGCCGTCCACACGACCACGCCGAATACGGCCACGATCATCAGCGCGCCGGCCAGCAACAGCGGGCCGCGGCGGCTGTCATCGATGCGGGCGGCGCGCCCATCCTCGCGCAGGGGGGTGTATTCGGAGGCGCGGCGGCCGGGAATGCCGGAGCGGCGATCGCCGCTGCGACGGTTTGATGTCGCGCGGGTGACCAGCCGGTCGCTCTCGTCATCATCAATCGGAGGGAGGAAGTCGGGCTCGTCTTCATGTGCAGGCGCGGCCGCTGGCCGGCGCTTCGCGCCGAACACCATGCGGTCGAGATTTGGATTGGCGTGCGGATCGTCGGCCGGGCGGCCGGGGATCACCGATCGGGAATAGCGTGTCATGGCCGGAACCGGATACTGTGCGACGGGCGCAGGACCGCCAAGGCTGGCATGCTGGCCGAGGAGCCTTAACGAAGTGGAAAGGCGGCCCCGCTGCAGGGCCTGATTCCTTGTGCGATCTAGCCGCGAGGGCGTCGATCAGGTGCTGGGCGTTCAGCGGCTTGGGCAGGATGGCGCGGACGTTCATCCCCCCGAAACGGCCTTGCAGGAAGTCGACGGCCTCGCCGGACACGACCAGCACGAACGGCTCGCCGATTGCGGGCTTTACGCTGGCGGCGGCTCTGCGGCTCAACGGCGACGATGTCCTGGCCGATCAGGCGCTGGAATCGCTCTATGCGACCTATCCCGACCTTCGCGAGCGACGGGAGGAGATCGTGACGTCGCAGCGCCTGCCGCCGAAGATCGTGGAGATGATCTTCGGGGCGTGAGGCTCACGCCCACCGTTCCAGGTTGAACAGTCTGCGGTGTTCGTCGATGGCGTAGGTGTCGGTCATGCCGGCGATGTAGTCGCAGACCACGCGGGGGCGCCGGCCGGCATCGGCAGCGCGCACGCTCCACGGCGGCGGGAGGGTTTCAGGCTCGGCGAGGAACAGCGCGAAGAGTTCGCTGACGATGCGCCGCGCCTGGCTCATCATGCGGTTCACCTTGTGGTGGCGATACATTCGCTGGAACAGGAATGCGCGCAGCGGCTTCTGGCGTTCCGCGATATCGGCCGAGAAGGCGGCGATCGGACGCGGCAGCGCCCTCACCTCCTCCACCGACTTCGGCCTGTCTTCGGCGGCGCGGCGGCGGAATTCCGCGATGAGGTCGCCCAACCAAACGCCGATGAGCCGACGCACGGACTCAGCGACGAGGCGATCGCGCGCGATGTCGGGGTACTGATCGATCACCTCGCGGAAGACATCGCCGGCGAGCGGAACGTCCATCAGTTCCTCGATGGTGAACAGGCCGGCTCGGAGGCCGTCCTGCACGTCGTGATTGTTGTAGGCGATATCGTCGGCCAGTGCGGCCACCTGCGCCTCTGGCCCGGCGAAGGTGTGAAGATCGAGCGACTGCAGCGCCTCATAGTCGCGGAAGGCGGTTGGCAGCGTGTCGATGCCGCGCTCGGGCGTGACCAGCGGGCCGTTGTGCTTGATGACGCCTTCGAGCGTTTCCCAGGTGAGGTTGAGACCGTCGAACTGCGGGTAGCGCTGTTCGAGACGCGTGAGGACACGCAGCGCCTGCGCGTTGTGATCGAAACCGCCATAGGGCGCCATCACAGTGTTGAGCGCCGTCTCGCCGGCATGACCGAAGGGCGGATGACCGATGTCGTGGGCGAGCGACAGCGTCTCGGCGAGATCCTCGTCCAGCCCCAGCACGCGGGCCGCCGTGCGGGCGATCTGGGCGACTTCGAGCGAGTGCGTGAGGCGCGTGCGGTAGTGATCGCCCTCATGCGCAACGAAGACCTGCGTCTTCTGCTTGAGGCGCCGGAACGCGTCGGCGTGGATGATGCGGTCGCGGTCGCGCTGGAAATCGGTGCGGGTGGCGCTCGGCGGCTCGGCATGGAGCCGCCCCCGGGAGCGCTCCGGATTGGTGGCGAACGCCGCCCGCGGCGGCGGAGAGAACGGCTTGGCCATGGTTGGCGCCTTACATATACCTGTGGGCGTTCATATCTGAATCGCCAGAAACACCTAACCAGGGCCAGCATGCCGGATACTTCGACAAGCCCCGACGTCACCCTCTCCGCCTCTGCCGCCCGGCGGATTGCGAAGATTGTGGCCGGGCAGCCGGAAGGAACGATGTTGCGCGTCGAGGTGATCGGCGGGGGGTGTTCGGGCTTTTCCTACCGGTTCGGGTTCGCCGAGAAGGCGAATGCAGACGACCGCGTAATCGAGCGGGATGGCGCGAAGGCCGTGGTAGACGAGGCCAGCCTGCCCTTCCTCGCCGGATCGGAGATCGACTTCGTCGACGAGATCATCGGCGCCTCGTTCAGGGTGCACAACCCCAACGCGACCTCGGGCTGCGGCTGCGGGACCAGCTTCTCGGTCTGACGCGCGCGAACCGGTTCGGCGCCGCTAATCCTGTGATCGGCTGCCGCGGTCGTTGTCGCGACCGCCGCGGCCGCGACCGCGATTGTCGTCATCATCGTTGTTGCGGCGGCGCGGTTGTGACTGCTGTTGTTGCGGCGGCGGTGACGTATCGGCGCGCGGCTCAGGATTCGCACGCGGCTGCGGAGGCTGTTGCTGCTGACCGTTGAAGAGGGGCGGCGGGTTGGCGCGGTTGGGATCCTCGCCGCGCGCCCGGTCATCGCCGCGACCGCGGTTGTCGTTGTCGCGGTTCCAGTCGCGATTGCGATCCCGATTTCGATCCCGGTTTCGATCATTGTCGCGGCCGCGCGGCGCGCCGTCGAGTTCGGGGACGCCTGATTGAGGCGGCGAAGGATTGGCGCGCGGCGGCTGCTGGCCGCTGAACAGGGGCGGCGGGTTGTAGCGGTTGCCGCCATCGCCACGCGGGCGATCGTCGTTGCGGCCACGGTCATCGTCGTTGTTGCGGCGGCCGTTCCAGTTCCCATCGCGATTGCGGTTCCAGTCGCGGTTGTGGTTGCGGCGGTCGGCGTAGCGGTAATGCTTGCCGCCGCTCCAGTAGTCGCGACGGAAGTGACGGTTGTGGTCGCGCAGGTAGGGGCCGTTCAGGACCGACTGATACCAGAAGAAGCCGTCGAGATCCCAGTAGCCGCCATGCACGGGGCCGTAGTGATTGTCGTAGTACGCGTCGTGCCAGATGCTCACGCCATAGGGGCTGCCATAGCCGTAGCCATAGTCGCTATTGCCGTAGCCGGCGCCATAGCCGTAATCGCCATAGCCGTACCCGTAGTCGTCGTACCCGTAATATCCGTAGGTCGAGCAGGCGCCGAGGCCCGCGAGGGCGAGCGGCAGGGCCACAAGGGCGATGCGGTGTTTCATGGTGATCATTCTGCAGATCCAACCTGAACGCACCACAACGGTTCGCTGTCATGCTGCGAATCGCTGCAAAGCCGGCTGAATCAGACCTGACGACGGCTTTTCCCGGCGGGCGTCAGGTCTGACGGGGCGGGCCCGAATCGTCCGTCTTGGGGGCAGGCAATTCGGGCAGGTCGGGCAAGGTTACCTGTCGCGGCCGCATCAGCCGCAGAAGGCCGAGCAAGCCTAACGCAACGACACCGACTGCGATGAGCGCTGCGACCATCTCCTGGGTCATCTCCGAGCCCTCTCGATTCCGCTACCCAAGCTGAGAAACTCGCCGCTTGCTATCGTGCGGGTCAAGCGAACAAATGGTCATGTTGCCGGCCATGATTGCGCCGTGATCTGCAACGGCCAACACGAGGTTCCTGCATGACCGTTACCGAAGCCGTACGACAGCGCATCTCGACGCGAGCGTTTCTCGACGATCCCATCCCGAAGGACGCACTGGCCGACCTGCTCGAGACGGCGCAACGCTCGCCTTCGGGCGGAAACCTTCAGCCGTGGAAGATGATCGCGGTGGCCGGCGCGGTGAAGGACGAAATCATCGCCATCGCGCAGCGCGTCCTGGCGGCAGACCCGATGGGCCCGATACCGGGCGACCGGCCGGTCTATCCCGACCTCAAGGCGATCGATGCGGTCTACGACGCGCGCCGCCGCCGCGTCGGCGAGATGATGTATGACAAGCTCGGCATTCCGAAGGAGGACCGTGCCGGGCGGATGCAATGGTTCGCCAACAACTATCGCTTCTTCGGCGCGCCCGTGGGCCTGTTCCTGATCATCGACACGCGCATGGGCCATGGCCAGTGGGCGCACATGGGCATGTACATGCAGACCATCGCCCTGCTCGCCGAGGAGCGCGGCTGGGCAACGTGCATGCAGGAATGCTGGGCGCGGCTGCGCGTTGAGCTGCACGACTATTTCGGGCTGGACCAGAACCACATGGTCTATTGCGGCATCGCCCTCGGCGTGCCCGACCCGGGCAATCCGGTGAACGACATCTACACAGACCGCGCGCCACAATCGGAGGTTGTCGAGTTCAGGGGGTTTTGAGAGCGGCAAACCCCGTACGCGCCAGTGCGATCAGGCCCGATGCATGATTTCTCAGCGCGACGATGAGCTTGATGTTTTCATCCCAGAAGACCGCCGCGCTCGGTGAGTCGACGATGGGGTATGGGGACTTCCTCTACCAGATTGCAGCGATGGCTCAGGTTCCGGCAATGAGGCCTGCGCGCTTGATGCTGGCGCGCTAGGCGGCCGCCATGACAGGCGCCACAATCTGGTTTGAGAGTCCGCGCTCCGTTCGGAAATGAACTTCCGGCTGCGGATCACGCTTTGCGATCGCCTCAAAACGTTCTGCCAGATCCTCACGTGCAACAACTTCGCCGTCGAATGTGATGGCTGCATCCGCAATCGTGACGATAACAGGCGGCTTCGGCGGCAATCGGACGGTCATCACATTGCAGACCTGCCTGAACCCAAACCGCTTTCCGGATTCGATCATGAGCGAGACTTGAGCGCTACGCACGATTGATCCTTCTCTGATGTGAAGCTCAGGTTGCGGCTCCACCGCAGGCAGCGCAGACAGGCGCTCGCCGAGCTGCGCATCGGAAACCGGCACGCCATTGAGGATCAGTGAGCCGTTTTTCTGGATGTCGACTACAACAGGCGGCGGAGCAGTGCGTGAGTCTGGCTGGGCATGGGCTGGGCCGGCTGCGACAAGACTCGCAGCGGCTGCCGCCATCCGGACAAGACGTCCAACCTAGTACTACAGTTGTGCATTGGACCTCCGCTTGTAGTGGCTGAGGGTTGATGCGGCTTGGTGTCGTCGTCGCCAGATCGACCAGGCCATGATGAATGGCTTTTGAGTTGGCGGGAAGCAG
>Ga0172372_10000166_pt1 | contig 100646 bp, 88 predicted proteins | sample LakKiv5m_2_FD_114544 | JGI IMG/M metagenome (GOLD analysis project Ga0172372, IMG submission 114544) | Freshwater microbial communities from Kabuno Bay, South-Kivu, Congo - kab_092012_9.5m | ecosystem: Environmental > Aquatic > Freshwater > Lake | place: Democratic Republic of the Congo... | reverse complement strand
GACGTAGGGCACCTGAAACTCATGGCGCAGGCTGTCTTCCACCGCGCTGACCACCTCTTCCAGGCTACCGGTGTCGAGCAGGTCGAGCACCAGGCGGCGGGTCTTGTCGAACAGGCGATCGTTGTCGCGGGCCACGTCCATCAGCTGCGACAGGCGATGGCGCATCTCGATGTTGCGCTCGCGCAGCAGCTTGACCTGGCGCTCCACCAGCGACACGGCGGTGCCCGGCTGGTGTGGGATGCGCAATTCCGGGATCAGCTCGTCGTGGTCGACGAAGAACTCCGGATGGGCGCGCAGGTAGGCGGCGACGGCTTCGGCGTCGGGTAGCGGAGTGCTGCCCTGGGTCTGGTCGGTCATAGGCGAACCTGTCCTTCAAAAACGCGAACGGCGGGGCCGGTCATCATAACCGGCTGCCCCGGACCTGCCCATTCGATGGACAGACGGCCGCCGGGCAGTTCGATCTGCACCGGCGAGTCCATCCAGCCCTGGCGAATGGCAGCTACCGCGGCCGCACAGGCACCGGTGCCGCAGGCCTGGGTCTCACCGGCGCCGCGCTCCCAGACGCGCAGGCGTGCATGGCGGCGATCAACCACCTGCAGGAAGCCGACGTTGACCCGCTGCGGAAAGCGCGGGTGATGCTCGATCTTCGGCCCCAGTTCATGCACCGGCGCACGCTCGACGCTGTCCACCCGCAGCACCGCATGGGGGTTGCCCATGGATACCGCGGCCAATTCGACCTGCTGCCCGTCCACCTCGAGCGAATAGCTCAGGGCTTCGCGTTCGGCCTGAAACGGTATCTCGGCTGGCACCAGGCGCGGCGGGCCCATGTCGACGCGGATCTGTCCATCGGGGCGGATGTCCAGCTCGATGATGCCGCCCTTGGTTTCCACCTTGATCTTGCGTTTGACAGTCAGGCGCTTGTCGACCACGAAGCGGGCGAAGCAGCGCGCGCCGTTGCCGCATTGCTCCACTTCCGAACCGTCGGAGTTGAAGATGCGGTAGCGAAAATCCACATCCGGATTCTGCGGCGGCTCGACGATCAGCAGCTGATCGAAGCCGACGCCGGTGTGACGATCGCCCCATTGCTTGGCGTGCTTGGGCTGGATGTGCGCGTGCTGGCTGACCAGGTCGATGACCATGAAGTCGTTGCCCAGACCGTGCATCTTGGTAAAGCGCAGAAGCATGATCGTGGCCTCAAGTGGGCAGCAGGCTTTCGCCGGCGTACAGCTCCTGAACGCTCTCGCGACGGCGCACTTCGAAGGCCTGGTCACCATCCACCAGCACCTCGGCGGCGCGGCCGCGGGTGTTGTAGTTGGAACTCATGACGAAGCCGTAGGCGCCGGCCGAACACACCGCCAGCAGGTCACCTTCGGCCAGTGCCAGCTCGCGATCCTTGGCGAGGAAGTCGCCGGTCTCGCAGATCGGCCCGACGATGTCGTAGCGGCGCGTATCGCCTTCGTGCGGCTGCACCGCGACCACGTTCATCCAGGCCTGGTACAGCGCCGGACGGATCAGGTCGTTCATCGCTGCATCGACGATGGCGAAATCCTTGTGCGCGGTGTGCTTGAGATACTCCACACGGGTCAGCAGCAGGCCGGCGTTGGCGACGATGGAGCGGCCCGGCTCGAACACCAGCGCCAGGCCACGGCCTTCGATGCGCTGGCGCACGGCCTGGATGTAGTCACCGGCCAGCGGTGGCTGTTCGTCGCGATAGCGCACCCCGAGACCGCCGCCCAGGTCCAGGTGACGGATCTGGATGCCGCGCGTGGCGAGCCGATCGATCAGCGCCAGCAGGCGGTCGAGGGCATCGAGGAAGGGCGGCAGGCTGGTCAGCTGCGAGCCGATGTGGCAGTCGACGCCGACCACTTCCAGGTTCGGCAGCTCGGCCGCGCGGGCGTAGACCGCCTCGGCGTTGTCGATATCGATGCCGAACTTGTTCTCTTTCAACCCGGTGGAGATGTAGGGATGGGTGCCGGCATCCACGTCTGGATTGACCCTCAGGGAAACCGGCGCCTTCATGCCCAGTTCGGCGGCGACCTGCTGCAGACGCTCCAGCTCGTCGGTGGACTCGACGTTGAAGCAGTGCACGCCGACTTCCAGCGCACGGCGCATGTCGTCGCGAGTCTTGCCGACGCCGGAGAAGACAATGCGGCCCGGCTCGCCGCCGGCGGCGAGCACGCGCTCCAGTTCACCGCGCGAGACGATGTCGAAGCCCGCGCCGAGACGTGCCAGCACGTTCAGGACACCGAGGTTCGAGTTGGCCTTGACGGCGAAGCAGACCAGGTGCGGCATGCCTTCCAGCGCATCGGCGTAAGCGCGGTACTGGGCTTCGATGTGGGCCCGGGAATAGACGTAGGTCGGCGTGCCGAAGCGTTGCGCGAGTGCGGGCAGTGCCACGCCCTCCGCGAAGAGTTGACCGTCGCGGTACGAGAAGGCCTCCATGAACAGCCTCCTTTAGAGTTCGAAACGGTCTTTGGAACGTTCTTTGACGGTCTGCTCGTCATCCGGCAGATACAGCGGACCTTTCTGGCCGCAGCCGCTGAGCGCGGCGGCGAAGACGGCGAGAGCGATGAAGGGAAGCAGAAGGCGCTTCATGGGGACTGGAATCCTTGAAAAATCTAATCGCCGGAGTATACCCAGCACCCGCCGGATTGCCTATGCGAGCCGCACGTCACACGGCGGCTGACCTGGCGGTCGGCTCGCGTGACCCGTCCGCGCCCTGCTAAGCTCGCCGCCGTCGAGCGCGACCTGCGTCGCGCGCAGAATCATCGAGGAAAGTTGCATGAGCCTGAGCGAAGCCCGTTACCACGACCTGGTCGATGCCGTGCAGGAGAGCGTCGAGGACGTGTTCGACGACACCAGCCTGGATGTCGACCTGGAGAACTCCGGTGGCGTACTGACCGTGCGTTTCGACAACGGCAGCCAGCTGATCCTCAGTCGGCAGCCGGCGCTGCGTCAGCTGTGGGTGGCGGCACGTTCCGGCGGCTTTCATTTCGACTATGACGAAGGCAGCCAGTTGTGGCTGTGCGATGCCAGCGGCGAGCGCCTCGGCGAACTCCTGACGCGGGTCACGCAGGAGCAGGGTGGTGAGGCGCTGGAGTTCGATGATCTCTGATCCGGCTGGTCTGCAGCCCGCGAGTTTACTGGCCTGCGGGCTGGGGTCTTGCTTATTCGGGCTGCTGTGATAGTGTCTCCGGCAGGTCAGCAAAACCCCGCCTTCGGGCGGGGTTTTGCTTTTTTCAGCATTTCATTTTCCCAGGAGCTAGCCAGAGCCCATGACCAGTGCACCGCCGATCATCCTTACCAAACTCGACCTGCAGCGCCTCGAGCGGCTGCTCGACAGCCTGGACGATTACGGTCCGGCCGCCGAAGCGCTCGAGCAGGAACTGTCGCGGGCGCAGGTCGTGGAACGCAGCGAGATGCCTGCCGGTGTCGTGACCATGAACTCGCGCGTGCACTGCCGCGACGAGGGCAGCGGCAAGGACTACCACCTGACGCTCGTCTACCCCCACGATGCCGGCAAGGAAGGCACCGTGTCCGTCCTCGCTCCGGTCGGCACCGCGCTGCTGGGCATGAGCGTCGGTCAGCACATCGACTGGCCAGCCCCGGGCGGCAAGATGATCAAGCTCACCCTGCTCGCCATCGAGTATCAGCCCGAAGCAGCCGGCGATCCGTTCTGATCCTGCGGTTGTCCGCTCTATAGGACCGGCGTCCCGCTGGTTCCCATCGATGTGGGGCGGTGCCTGCTGCAAGGGTGGGCGCGTCAGGCTCGCCGAGCGCGACGGCAGAAGGTCCTGACGATCCAGGCGCCAGCGTGCTCGTCAGTTCGTGGCTGCCGTTGGGCTTCCGGCGGAAGCTGTCCGGTCAGCCGCCATATCTGCTCCGCTCGTTGCCAGGCGCTGGCATTGACAGGCGAGGCCCGCTGCCAGGCCTCGCAGCAGCACGCAATTCCTGGTCGTCGGGCGAAGCCTGCAGCCAGATAAGCCATTCCATGGCGCAATTCCATTGAGGTGCGGGAATTCAGGCGTCCATAGCGGCGTTCAGCGCGGCCTCCAGCCGCGATTTGTAGCGCAGGTACTGGACGGTCTGGCTGCGCCCATTGCCGTGCAGCCCGGACAGATCGATATCGGTGATGTAACAGGGGTAGCGTTCGCCGTCGCGGCGGCGGGCGACGATCGTACGTGCCACGGCGGCGAACAGGTCGTTGCCGTATTCAAGGCCGGAGAACTCCTGCTGGTTGCAGTACAACGTGACCTGCGAACGACCGTTGTCGCCGGCTTCGACGATCGCCTGCACCTCATAGAACGGATCGGTGACCTCGCCCAGGGGGGCTGGACGCCGCTCCAGCGTCGACGGCTGCGGACCCTGACCGGGCTGGATGCGGTAGACCAGAATCGTCGGATCCAGCGGGGCGACACCCTCACCCGGCTGCTGCGCGGCGCGGCGGAACATCAGTGATTCGAGAAAACGCAGCAATGGGCGCAGCAGCGTGCGTTCATCGCGATAGGGCAGTTGCTGGCGCCACAAGGCGTTGCACTCGTCGAGCACGCTGAGTTCGGCGCTGCCGTCCTCCGCACGGTAGAACACCTGCAGGCAGCCAGGCCGCCCCTGGGTAAGGATCAGCGCCAGGTCGTCGCCGGCCAGCGCCGCGCGATCGAGCTGCAGTGGGCTGTAGAGATGATGGGCCTCGCCAAGGTATTCCAGCAGTGCCGCCCGGTCGACCAGACTGGTCAGCCGCAGGTCGCTCCCGTCGCGCTGCAGCACATGAAAGTGCTGGCGGATCTGCAGGAGATAGCGGCCGTGAGTAGCGCCGGCCAGGCTGCGTCGAGCGCCATCGAAGATCTGCTCGAGGCGTCGCGCAATGGCTTGCCCACGGTTGCGGGCAAAGCAGAACACCTGCAGTTGCGGGGGCTGGTCGCTGGCTCCGAGGTCGACGAGGTTGTCGCGCAGGCACAGGGCGAGCGCTTTCGGCCCTTCGCAGCGCGTTACCAGCATCTCGTTCCAGCTGTTGAGCGTCACCTGATCCACGCTCTGCACCAGATTCTCAACGGCGCCGGCGAGGATCGACTCGCTGCTGGCCAGTCCGGCGGCATGCAGCGCGGGATCCATCCCGATGTTGACCAGCAGCAACACGCGGCTGGCCCTGCTCGGTGCGAGCAGCGCCTCCTCGTCCACGGCCGGTAGCGGCATGGGCAGCGCACGGCGCAGGTCACTCAGCAGCGCGAACAGCTCGGCTTCGCTCAAGCCGCTGTCGCCGGGGAAGAGCGACAGATGGGTGCCGGTATCCACCACGCCGTTGCGGTGGCCCCAGGCGAGTAGCGCCAGCAGTTCGCGGGCGCGCTTCAATGGCGCGTAATTGGGCAGTTCCGGCGCCGTGAGCTGGCCCTGGTAGAGCGACCAGTGCACGTCGCCCGCACCGTCATAACCGTGCACCAGCGTCAGGCTGTCCTCGGACATGTCCGGCGAGATGCCGAGGTTGACCACCTCCACCTTGCCAGCCTTGCGTTCGATGGCCGCGTACAGGCGGCGGCCTAGTACGCCGAGATCGCGACTGGTGAGCGGGCTGGTCGCTTGCACGCGCCGGGTGAAATCGCTGAGGAAGCGATAGCCATAGGTCAGTTCGTTGACCAGCGCGCGGCGTTCCTGGCTGACCTGGCGCACCTTCCACTGGCTGCGATTGTCGAGCAGAGCGAACTGCCGCTCGTCCCAGCGCCAGTCGCGGGTCAGGCGTTCGAGCAGGCTGCGTTGCCAGCTCTTGTTGCGGTTGACCGGTGGACGACTCAGCGGTCGGTTGATCTTCAGGTACAGGCAGCGTCGGGCGAGCTCCAGCCGCTCCTGAGCACCGCGCTCGCACAGGTAGCGTTCGATGGCGTGATAGGCGGCGATATACGGATCGAGCTCGTCCAGGTCGGTGCGACCATGATAGATGGCCTGCTTGAAATCCAGCGCCAGGCAACGCAGCTGCGGGTACCGGCTGGCATAGACCTCAACCAGCAGCAGCTTGAACAGCGACTTGTACGGCGAGTCGATGGCCTTGTACAGCTGCCACAGGCCGGCGCCGACGAACTCGCCTGGCGGTACCCGGCCGAGATGGCCGAGATCGAGCACCTCGTCGGCGCGCACGAAGCGCTTGGCCAGCAGCGTCGCCACGTAATCGTCGTAGCGATGCTCCTCGTAGTCGGGCACCAGCCACCACAGTGGCGTTCGCCCGCCGAGCCACAGCGCGGTGCGGTAGAACTCGTCGAGCAACAGATAATGTTGCGTGGTGCCGCAGTCGTCGGAGGTCAGCTTGGCGTCGCGCTGGCCTTGGGTGAAACGGTCGGGGTCGACCAGAAAGAAGTGCGCCTCGCTGCCCTGGCTCGCCGCCCAGGCTCGTAGCGACTCGCATTTGCGGCGCAGTTCCTCGAGTTGCCGTCCGTCGAGTTCCGGATCATGGCAGACCCATACATCCAGATCGCTGTGCTCGTCCTGGGCAGCGGTGCCCAGGCTGCCCATCAGAAACAGGCCGAGAATCGGCTGAGGTGCCTTGCCGCGCACGGGCTTGTAGGCGAAGGAGCGGCTCAGGCGCTGCGCCTCGGCCAGCTGCTCGGCGTCCGGCTCGAAGTTGGCGAGACCGGCCGGCGTGGTGGCCGAGATGTAACCGGGCAGAATCGGATGATTGACGTGAAACAGCAGCGGCAGGAGCTTGAGCACCTGCTGCTGACGGGTCGACATGGCGGCCAGAGCCCGTTCCAGGCGTGCAGCGTTGACTGCCAGAAAGCGCGTGCGCAGCGTGGCCAGCACCTTGCGGTCGATGCCTTCTTCGAGAACCAGGTGGATGTGCTGAGTACGGGTCATGGGGCTTCGTGCAGGCGAGGCTAACCCTGTTGATCGGCCGGTATGGGCAGGGCTTGAGCCCGGCAGGGCGCCCGCCGACCGGTGGCTGCCCCTGCCCGCGGCCGCACATTATCCGCGGCCCGGGCAAGCGAAGCAAAATGCAGTGGCGGATCAGGCCGGAACGGTCTCCGAAAGAATGGTCAGCAGCGTCTGTGCCTGTTCGGCGGCGTCGCGCCCGAGGCTGGTGAGATAGCCGCCGTCGGCCTGGGTGATCAGGCCCTTGGCATGCAAGCGGCTGAAGGCGGCGATGGTGGAGGGGCTGGCGTTGTGGTGCACCTTCAGCCCTTCCTGCAGGTTTTCCAGATTGAACTGGCAGAGGACTTCCAGCTCGGCGACCAACTCAGGGGTGTACGACATGCTCGCTCCTCGGATGGTGGGCTCATGCCCTGTTCGCTGAGTGTAGATGCTGCCGGCGCCCCTGCCTTGATCCAGATCCTATTCGGATGCTTCCGGCAATTCCGGCAGCTTGCGCAGCATGGTTTCGTAGGCGGCGCCGTCGAAGGGCCGATCGTCGCGCAGCATGGCGCGGATCTCGTGCGCCAGCACCAGCGCCATCATCTGCAGGCACTCGTCGCGCTCGTAGCCGACCAGGGTCAGTTTGTTCAGCGTCGCCTGGGTGGCCGCCGGCTCGCCGCTCTCCAGTTGGTTCTCGATGGCCTGGAGCAGGGCTTCTTCGGCGAAGGCTTCGTCTTCGTCGCTGGTATGCGTGTCGTTGGTCATGGGATTCCTATCGAGCGGCGCCGGATTTTCCTCGTCCAGCTGACAGAGCGTACAGCTGCCGTCGTCCGGCCGGTTGGTTTCGACGTAGCGTACCCGCCGCTGGGCCGCCTGGCGATCGGCATCGACGCGGTAACGCGGGCGGTCTGGGGCGGTCATGGTGCATCTCCTGGCTCTTTCCAGCTAAGCACCCGCACGCGCCGAGAGCAATGCATGCCGTGCCGCGGGCTCAATCCATGAAGCTTAGCGCCAGGCAGAGCAGGCCGAACGCGCCCCAGACCAGCGAAAAGATGATCGGCGTGCGTAGCGAGAACAGCAGCGTGCGCTTGTAGCGATGCCCGCCGACCGGGCTGTTGCCCTCGCCGAACAGTGCCGATTCGTTGTTCGGCAGCATGCCGACCCGGCCTTCGATCTGCAGCAGCTCGGCCTGTTTCTGATGCCAGCGCTCGATGACGTCGAAGTTGGCCTTGATGCCGGGCATGGCGTGGATCGAGGTGAGCAGGCCGAGCAGCGACAGGATGGCCGGCACCACCAGGCGGAACAGGTCGCCCCATTCGGGGTTGCTGTTGGCCATGGACGACGCGAACGCGATCATCAGGAACGACTGCGAGGCCAGGTAGGCGCTCGTGCGTTCGGCCAGCAGGCTGGACTCGAAGTGGATTTCGGAGCGGTAGAACAGCAGGCGCTCCTTGGGCGACTCGAAGAGCTCGCCGCCCTGGGTGTCCTGATTCAACAGCAGGGTGCGCAGGTCGGGCATGCGGGTTCCGTGTCATCGGTGAATGGCGGTTGCTGCATGTAGGTCAAGCGCGGAGCGCGAGAGTTCCGAGCGATGCGCTATAGGTCAGGCTGGGCGCGCGGGCTGTCGACGTGCGCAGCGCGGCACTGCCAGAGCAGCAGGCCCAGCCCGAGCAGCAGCAGGCCGAACGCCAGCCAGGCGTAACCGAGCTGCAGGATCAGCAGGTCCGCGCGCGCGCAACGCCACGGCTGCCAGCGCAGCAGGCGGATCGCGCTGAGCACGCCGGCGCTGATCACCAGCGCGGCCGCGAGTTGACGCAGCAGCGGCCAGGGCAGCGGATTCAGCACGAAGGCGAGACCCAGCAGAATCAGGACGGCGCCTTCCAAGCCAGGCTGTACCCGAGCATCGAGCCGCCGGCCCTCACTCTGCGCATAACCGGCCATCGCCGGCGCGATGATCCGGCCGCCCATGAAGGCCATCAGCGTGGCGAACAGCAGCAAGGCTTCGACCAGCAGCAGCCGCTCGACGGCCACCCCCAGTCCGCTGCCGGCCATGGCGCTGAGCAGGGCGAGCCCGGCCAGCAGTGGCGCGACGCTCTGGTTGCGCCATTTCTTCGCGGCGCCGAAAAAGCGCGGCAGCACCTTCCAGGCCACTGCACCGGCGAAGGTCGCGGCGCTCGCCAGCGCCAGCCAGGAGCCCGGCCACAGCAGGAAGCTCAGGCGCGCCAGTGCCCAACAGCCGAGCAGCGAGAGGATAAGGCGCAGTGGTTGCGGACCGAGCAGGTAACCGGCGACCACCGCCAGGGCGAAGCCGAAGAGCATTTCGTGGGCGTGCCCGCTGGGCGTGCTCAGGCCGGGCGGTGTGGGGGTCAGGCCGAGCAGCGCGAATACCGAGATGGGCAGGATGAAGGCCGCATAGAGTGCGGCGACGGGGAAGAACCAGGCGTTGGCGAACGGCAGGCGCGGTTGGCGTGGGTGCATTGCGCACCTCCTGCGGGATGCGTGACGGGGCCTGAGCCCCGTCACCGAATGGCCATCAGCGGCCGGCGAGCAGCGCCTGACCGCGCTTGACTGCGGCGCGCACCTGCGCCGGCGCCGTACCGCCGATGTGGTCGCGGGCGTTGACCGAGCCTTCCAGGGTCAGCACGGCGAAGACGTCGTCGCCGATCTCTCCGCTGAACTGGCGCAGCTCGTCCAGCGTCATCTCGGCCAGATCCTTGCTGGTCTGCACGCCGTACTTCACCGCGTGGCCGACGATCTCGTGACAGTCGCGGAACGGCAGCCCCTTGCGCACCAGGTAGTCGGCCAGGTCCGTGGCGGTGGAGAAGCCGCGCAGCGCCGCTTCACGCATGATTTCGCGCTTGGGCTTGATCGCCGGGACCATGTCGGCGAAGGCCCGCAGCGAGTCGCGCAGGGTGTCGGCGGCGTCGAACAGGGGTTCCTTGTCTTCCTGGTTGTCCTTGTTGTAGGCCAGCGGCTGGCCCTTCATCAGCGCGAGGAGACCGGTCAGCGCGCCGAACACGCGGCCGGTCTTGCCGCGTACCAGCTCGGGCACGTCCGGGTTCTTCTTCTGCGGCATGATGGAGGAGCCGGTGCAGAAGCGATCCGGCAGGTCGATGAACTGGAACTGGGCGCTGGTCCAGAGCACCAGCTCTTCGGAGAAGCGCGACAGGTGCATCATCGCCACGGAGGCGGCGGCGCAGAATTCGATGGCGAAGTCGCGATCGGAGACGCCGTCCAGCGAGTTGCCGGAAATCGCTTCGAAACCCAGCAGCTCGCAGGTGATTTCCCGCTGGATCGGGTAGGTGGTGCCGGCCAGTGCGGCCGAGCCGAGCGGCATGCGGTTGGTGCGCTTGCGGCAGTCGACCAGGCGCTCGTAGTCGCGGCTGAGCATCTCGAACCAGGCCAGCAGATGGTGGCCGAAGGTCACCGGCTGGGCGGTCTGCAGGTGGGTGAAGCCGGGCATGATGGTGTCGGCTTCGGCCTCGGCGAGACCCAGCAGACCCTGCTGCAGACGAGTGATTTCGCCGAGGATCACGTCGATTTCGTCGCGCAGCCACAGGCGGATGTCGGTGGCGACCTGGTCGTTGCGGCTGCGTCCGGTGTGCAGCTTCTTGCCGACGATGCCGATGCGGTCGGTCAGACGCGCCTCGATGTTCATGTGCACGTCTTCCAGGTCCACGCGCCAGTCGAAGGTGCCGGCCTCGATCTCGCCCTGGATGTCCTTCAGGTTGGTGATGATCTGCTCGCGCTCATCGGCGTTCAGCACGCCGGCTTTTTCCAGCATCGTCGCATGGGCGATCGAACCCATGATGTCGTGGCGGTAGAGGCGCTTGTCGAACTCGACGGAGGCGGTGAATCGGGCGACGAAGGCGTCGACGGGCTCGCTGAAACGGCCGCCCCAGGACTGGTTGGTCTTGTCGGTGCTCATGAATGCGCTCGCTGAAATCCGAAGGCTGAGGAAAGGCGGCGATGATAGCAGGGATGGCGCCCTGGGCGGGCAGGGCGGCAGGCGTCGGCGAAGGGTGAGCTGGCTGGCATTTTCGCATTATTCCGCCCGCGCAGCCCGACACGCGGCTTGCCGTTGTCCGGGCCTGCACGGAAACTGCCGGGCAGTCGAACCGCCGGGTTGAACCTGTGAAATCCACTGCCGTATCCGATGATTTTTTCGTGCCCGAGCTGTGCCAGCCCGAGGCCTTGCTCGGCCTCGTCCTGCTCGCCGAGCTGCTGGTTTTCGTGCTGGTGCTGGCCGAGCCTATGCAGCCGGGCTTCAACTGGATGCGCCTGGCGCTGACCTCGCTGTTCGTGCAGTGGATCGTGCTGCTGTCCGCCGGCACCATGTGCCTGCTGCGTCCTCTGCTGGCGAGGCTCAGAGCGGCATTCGCCGGGCTGGTGTGCTGCGCGCTGGTGGTCGGGCTGACCCTGGCCTGCACCGCCGTGGCGGACATCTACCAGCTCGGCGGGCCGCTCTCGCGCGACGGCGAGGTCAATCTCTACCTGCGCCACGCGCTCATCAGCCTGATCATGTCGGGTCTGCTGCTACGCTATTTCTATCTGCAGAGCCAGTGGCGGCGCCAGGAGCAGGCCGAGCTGCGGGCGCGGATCGAATCGCTGCAGGCGCGCATTCGTCCGCACTTCCTGTTCAACAGCCTCAACAGCATCGCCGCACTGGTGGCGAGCGATCCGGCCAAGGCGGAGCAGGCTGTACTGGACCTGTCCGACCTGTTCCGTGCGAGCCTCGCGCGGCCGGGCACACTGGTGGCCTGGCGGGATGAGCTGGAGCTGTCGCGGCGTTACCTGTCGATCGAGCAATACCGCTTGGGCGACCGGCTGCAGATGGACTGGCGGGTCGATGGCGTGCCGGACGACTTGCCGATTCCGCAGCTGACGCTGCAGCCGCTGCTGGAGAACGCATTGGTCTATGGCATTCAGCCACGTATCGAGGGGGGCGTGGTCAGCGTAACCGCCGATTATGTCGACGGCATGTTTCAGCTGGTGGTCAGCAACCCGTTCGACGAAGCCGCTCAAGCGCAGGACTCACGGGGCACACGGCAGGGTTTGCAGAACATCGACGCACGATTAGCGGCACTTTTCGGTCCGCTAGCGAGTCTCAGCGTGGAGCGCCGTGAAGGCCGCCATTACACATGTCTACGCTATCCGTGTGCGAGACAACCGCAGGAAGCCAGATCTATATGAATGTCCTGATTGTCGATGACGAACCTCTAGCCCGCGAGCGCCTGAGCCGACTGGTAGGTGACCTCGACGGCTATCGTGTCCTCGAGCCTGCCGCCAGCAATGGCGAAGAAGCACTGACGCTGATCGAGGAACTGCGCCCTGATATCGTGCTGCTGGATATCCGCATGCCCGGGCTCGATGGCCTGCAGGTCGCAGCCAGGCTCTGCGAGACGGATGCGCCGCCGGCGGTGATCTTTTGTACTGCCCATGATGAATTCGCCCTGGAGGCGTTCCAGGTCAGCGCGGTTGGCTACCTGGTCAAGCCGGTGCGCCCGGAGCATCTGTCGGAGGCGCTGAAGAAGGCCGAGCGGCCCAACCGCATGCAGCTGGCGGCGCTGACCCGACCGGCCGCCGTTTCCGGTGCCGGGCCGCGCAGCCACATCAGCGCACGTACCCGCAAGGGCATCGAGCTGATTCCTCTGGATCAGGTGATCTACTTCATCGCCGACCACAAGTACGTCACCCTGCGCCATGTCGGCGGTGAGGTGCTGCTGGACGAGCCGCTCAAATCCCTGGAAGACGAGTTCGGTGAACGCTTCGTGCGCATCCATCGCAACGCGCTGGTGTTCCGTGATCGGATCGAGCGTCTGCAGCGCACGCCGCTCGGGCACTTCCAGCTGTTCCTTAAGGGACTCGATGGCGAGGCGTTGACCGTGAGTCGGCGTCACGTGGCCGGTGTGCGCAAGCTGATGCAGAACCTGTGAAGCATACCGCCGGTGGCGCTGGCGTCCGCGGCCCGAGGGTCGCGGGCGCCAGCGCTGACGCTGCGTCGCGCCCGCGCTTTCCTTGATTCCGGCCAACCCAGCCCGGACGTCCGGCCTGTTATCATCGCCGGCAATTCACTGTTCTGGAATTGCCCATGTCTCGCGAAATTCGCATCGCCACCCGCAAGAGTGCCCTGGCCCTGTGGCAGGCCGAATACGTCAAGGCACGCCTGGAGGCGTCGCATCCAGGGCTGAAGGTCAGCCTGGTGCCAATGGTCAGCCGTGGTGACAAGCTGCTCGATGCGCCGCTGGCGAAAATCGGTGGCAAGGGGCTGTTCGTCAAGGAACTGGAAACCGCACTGCTGGAAAACGAGGCGGACATCGCCGTGCACTCCATGAAGGACGTGCCGATGGAATTTCCCGAAGGGCTGGGCCTGTATTGCATCTGCGAGCGGGAAGATCCGCGCGATGCCTTCGTCTCCAATCGCTTCGACAGCCTTGACGCGCTGCCACCGGGAAGCGTGGTCGGCACCTCGTCGCTGCGTCGCCAGGCCCAGCTGCTGGCGCGCCGACCTGACCTGAAAATCCAATTCCTGCGCGGCAACGTCAACACTCGGCTGGCCAAGCTCGACGCCGGCGAATACGACGCCATCATCCTCGCTGCCGCCGGGTTGATCCGCCTTGGTTTCGGTGAGCGCATCCGTTCCAGCATCGGCGTCGATGAAAGTCTGCCGGCCGGCGGACAGGGTGCGGTGGGCATCGAGTGCCGCACCGGCGATAGCGAAGTGCATGCGCTGCTGGCCTGCCTCAACCATGCGCCGACTGCCACCCGCGTCGTCGCCGAGCGCGCGCTGAACAAGCGCCTGAACGGCGGCTGCCAGGTGCCGATCGCCTGTTATGCGGTGCTCGAAGGCGAGCAGCTGTGGCTGCGTGGGCTGGTCGGGCAGCCGGACGGTACCCTGCTGTTGCGCGCCGAAGGTCGTGCGCCGGCCGCAGAAGCCGAGGCGCTGGGCGTGCAGGTCGCCGAGGAACTGCTGGACCAGGGTGCCGAGCAGATCCTCAAGGCAGTCTATGGCGAGGCTGGACACGCGTGATCGGCTGGCGCCTGCTGCTGACCCGGCCGGCCGAGGAATGCGAGGCATTGGCCGCGACTCTCGCCGAGGCTGGTGTGCACAGCTCCAGCCTGCCGCTGCTGGCGATCGAGCCGCTGCCGGAGTCCGCCGAGCAGCGTGCAACGATCCTCGAGCTGGATCGCTATTGCGCCGTCGTCGTGGTCAGCAAGCCGGCCGCCCGCCTGGGCCTGGAACTGCTCGATCGCTACTGGCCGCAGCCCCCGTTCGGTCAGGCCTGGTTCAGCGTCGGTGGCGCCACCGGGGCGATCCTCGAAGCCTACGGGCTGGACGTCAGCTGGCCCGAGCGGGGTGACGACAGTGAAGCGCTGCTGGCGCTGCCACGATTGGCGCAGGCGCTGGCCAGGCCCGATCCCAAGGTATTGATCATGCGCGGCGAGGGCGGCCGTGAGTTCCTCGCCGAGACGCTTCGCGGGCGTGGCGTACAGGTCGACTTTCTCGAACTGTACCGTCGCAGCCTGCCCGACTATCCGCCTGGAACGCTGGTGCAGGTCGTTCGGTCGGAACGGCTCAACGGCCTGGTGGTCAGCAGTGGGCAGGGTCTGCTGTCGCTGCATGAGCTGGCAGCCGATACCTGGCCCGAATTGTGTGAGCTACCCTTGTTCGTACCCAGTCCGCGGGTGGCGGAGATGGCTCGACAGCTGGGCGCCAAACGAATTGTGGATTGCCGTGGCGCAGGAGCTGCGGCCTTGCTGGCGGCCTTGCGGGAAACCGCGGTGGCCGCTTCCTGATGCAAAGGATGGAAACGTGAGCGAAGCAGATTCCAAGAAAGAACCGCTGCAACCCCCCGCCAGCGAGCCGGCCCCCGCGACCGAGCCTGCGAAACCCGCAAAGCCCGCCAAGCCCGTCCCATCCAAGCCTGCCGCCAACGGCAGCGCCAAGTCCCTGGCGGCCTTGGCGCTGCTGGTCGGCCTGGGCGGCGTGGCGCTCGGTGGTTATGGCATCTGGCAGCTGCAACAGCTCGGTGCTCAGCAAGACCAGCGGCTCGAAGCCATGCAGGGGGCTGCCGAGCAGACGCGTCAGCTGGCCGAGCGCGAACGCCAGTTGGCTGCGCGGCTCGGTCGGCTGGAACAGCTGCCGTCGGCCAGCGAGCTGGAGGAGCGCCGTCGCCTGCTGGCCGCGCTGCAGAGTGATCAGCAGCGCCTTTCCGGGCGGGTCGAGCAGGTGCTGGGCGCGAGCCGCGAGGAGTGGCGCCTGGCCGAAGCCGAGCACCTGCTGCGCATGGCGATGCTGCGACTCTCGGCCATGCAGGACGTGAAAAGCGCCGAGATGCTGGTTCACGAAGCCGATCTGATTCTGCAGAAGCAGGACGATCCCGGTGCCTATGGCACCCGGCAGAAGTTGCTCGAAGGTCTCGAAGCGCTGCGCAGTCTGCCGGAGCTGGACCGTACCGGGCTGTTCCTGCAGCTGGGGGCGTTGCGTGGGCAGACCGGCCAGCTCAGCGCGCTTGCCCCGGAATTCGTCAACGGCGAGGCGCTGCCGGAAAACGCCCAGGACAGTCGCTGGCAGCGCTGGCTGAACGAATTGACGCGCTACGTGCGGGTGGACTTCGATGCCAGTGCCGACGTCAAGCCGCTGCTCGCCGGCCAGACCCTGGGCCAGGTGCGCCTGGCACTGTCGCTGGCCATCGAGCAGGCGCAATGGGCCGTGCTCAATGGCAACACCCGGGTCTATCGGCAGTCGCTGGAGCAGGCGAGCACACTGCTCAAGGATCATTTCAGCGATGATAACGGCCAGGCCCGTGGCCTGCGCGAGCGCCTGGAAGCCCTTACCCAGCGCGAGGTCGAGGTGAGCCTGCCCGATCTCGCACCCGCCCTGCAGGCGCTGCAGGCCTACGTGCAGAAGCGTGAGCGCCGCGATGAAAGCGACGCGGGCGAGACGTCCGCTCAGCCCGAGGCGCAGGACGCGGAGCAGGAGGCCCAGCGCACATGAGACGTCTGGTTCTGGTCTTCATTCTGCTGCTCGCGATCGCAGGTCTGCTCGGCTGGGCGATCAGCCAGAGCGCCGGTTATGTGCTGATCACCTATGACCGCTTCCGCTACGAATCGAGTTTCTGGGTCTTCCTCGCGCTGATTGGCTGTCTGTGGTTGCTGGCGCTGGCGGTGCACTGGGTGCTTGGGCTGCTGCACGTGTCCGGCGCGCTGATCAATCCCTGGTCGCGTCGCCATCGTGAGCGCCGTGTCGAGAAGGCCTCTCGGCGTGGCCTGCGCGAGCTTGCCGAAGGGCAGTGGGGGCCCGCGCTCGGCCATCTGCAGCTTGCTGCGGAAAGGGATCGTCAGCCGCTGGTCCACTACCTGGGCGCGGCGCGGGCAGCCAATGAGCTGGGCGAGTACGCACAGAGCGACGAGTTGCTGCAGAAGGCTCGCGAGCGCGAACCCGAAGCCGCGCTGGCGATCGGCCTGACCCAGGCGCAGCTGCAGATCGCCCGTGGCCAGTATGTCGAAGCGCGGGCGTCTCTCAGCGCACTGCAAAGCGATCATCCACGGCACCCCTACGTGCTGACACTGTTGCAGCAGCTCTACGTGCAGCTCGAGGACTGGGCGGCGCTGTGCCGCCTGCTGCCGGAGCTGCGCAAGCATCGAGTGCTGCCACCGGCGCGTCTGAGCGAACTGGAAGTACTGGCGTGGACGGCGGCGGTCGAGCAGGCCGGGCAACGTTCCGAACTGACCGCGGAGGCGAGCCTGGGGGCGCTGAATCAGCGTTGGCAGACCGTTCCCAGCGCGCAGCGCGGGGAGCCATTGGTGGTGCGTGCCTATGCCGACGGGCTCGCCCGTCTGGGTGCGCAGGCGAAGGCCGAAGAGGTGCTCTACGCGGCGATCAAACGGCAGTACGACGATCGCCTGGTGGAACGCTATGGGCGTGTGCAGGGCAGCGATCCGGCGCGCCAGCTGGCCAATGCCGAGGGCTGGCTGAAGGATCACCCGCAGAATGCCGTCCTGTTGCTGGCTCTCGGGCGGCTCAGTCTGCGCAATGCGCTGTGGGGCAAGGCGCGCGACTATCTGGAGGCGAGCCTGCGTTTCGATCATCGTCCGGAAACCTGCGCCGAGCTGGCGCGTCTGCTCGCGCAGCTGGGCGATACCGAAAGCAGCAACCGGTTGTTCCAGCAGGGCGTCGGTCTGCTCGATCGCAATCTTCCGGCTTCGCTGTGACCGTTTCGTCAGGTCCGCCATGCGGCGGGCTTGACGGCTTCCTGCAGGCCTGCGAGCGCTTGTAACCACGACGGGGTTTCCACTACCGTAGCGAACTTTTCCTGCTAGCGGAGCCTCCATGCGCCTGGCCAGCCCTCGTTCCCTGTTCGTCATCGCCTTCCTGGGCAGCGCCTTGCTGATCGCCATCGCGCTCTACATGGAGCACGTGATGGGCCTTGCGCCATGCCCGCTGTGCATCGTTCAGCGCATCTGCGTGATTGGCTTCGGCCTGGTCTGCCTGGTGGCCGCGATCCATGGGCCGGCGAAGGTGGGGCGTCGCGTCTATGCGGCCATCGCCGCGCTGTTCGTTGCTGCCGGTGCCGCTACCGCGATCCGCCAGATCTGGCTGCAGAGCGTGCCGGCCGATCAGCTGCCGAGCTGCTTGCCAAGCCTGGAATACATGATGGAGGCGCTGCCCTTCCAGGAAATCGCCCGCCTTGTTCTGCACGGCACCGCCGAATGCGCCGAGGTCAGCTGGACCATGCTCGGCATGAGCATTCCCGAGTGGAGCCTACTGGGCTTCATCGGCATGGCGATCGTCTGCCTCTGGCAGCTGCTGCGCCGAGACTGATCGGACTTTTCTCTTTCCCCCCGCCGAACTCCTGCTGCTTTCGCACGGTCTTCTCATGGACGTGCGGCGCAGCTGCGGCTGCCTGTGCGCTCGCGCGATTCGTTGGGCATTTTGCTTGATGCATCGAGCGGCGCGGCATAGTCTGCTCGTGCGGTGACGGATTCTTGCCATTCGCGCCGCCACTCACCCAAGGCCGCTACCGAAAGACAAAAAAACGTCTCGGAATGGCGTACAAGCATCATCGATTAGGGAAGTGAGGTCATCATGCTCGAGAGCTGTCGGAATGCCCAGGAACGCTGGGGCGGTGTACATTTGCTGATCGACCGTTGGCTGCATGAACGCCATGCGCTGATCAACGCCTACGACCGGTTGCATATCGAGCGCGACGACGCTCGCCAGGCCCTGCAAAGGTTCTGCGAGTATCTGGTCGACTACGTCTCGGCCGGCCATTTCGAAATCTATGAACAATTGCTCGCCGAGGCCGAGGCGTTCGGCGATGCGCGCGCCATCGAACTGGCCAAGCAGATCTACCCGCGCATCGAGACCATCACCCAGGTGGCGCTGAGCTTCAACGATCGTTGCGAAAAGGGTGACTGTCTCGGCAGCCCCGGTCTGGCCGATGAGCTGAAGAAGCTCGGGCAGCTCCTGCATGAGCGTTTCGAACTGGAAGACTGCCTGATCGAAGTGCTGCATACGGCGCACAAGCAAGCGGCTGCTCCGGCCTGAGAACCGAGCCACCCGCTGCGGCGGGTGCAACGCTTCGCGTCCCCTGGCGGCCACCTGGCGGGCCGTCTAGTATGGGTGCACCGTTCCTGCCAGGAGGCACCTTCATGCCCGCGAAGAAGAAGTCGGTTACCACCCCGCTGCATCTGTTGCAGCAGCTTTCCCACAGCCTTATCGAACATCTGGACAAGGCCTGCAGCCAGGCGATCAAGGACGCCGAGGGCGCGCTCGCCAAGCTGCAGAAGCAGCGCGGCAAGGCGCAGGACAAGCTGACCAAGGCCCGGGCCAAGCTGGACGAGGCGGGCAGCACTGGCAAGCCCAAGGCGCAGACCAAGGCGCAGACCAAGGCACGTGCCCGACTCGGCGAACTGGAAGAATCCCTTACCCTGCTGCAGACCCGTCAGAGCGAAACGCTGAATTACCTGGCGGAGCTCAAGCGCGACGCCGAGCACAGCCTGAAGCTGGCGCAGGGCATCCGTCAGGTTGCCGATGCTGCAGACCAGGCGCTGCAAGGCCGTCAGCAGCCAGCCAAGCCTGCAGCAGCGCGCCCGGCGGCCGGCAAGTCCGCGCCGGCGGCCGCCAAGCCCCGCACCTCTACGACCAGAGCTTCCGCAGCCAAGGCTGACAGTGCCCCAGCGAAAGCCGGCACGACCGCGACTGCCTCCAAGCCGGCCGCCAAGCCTGCGGCAAAAGCGCCAGCCAAGACTGCGGCCAAACCGGCTGCGAAAGCGCCCGCCAGTGCCGCGGCCAAGCCCGCCACGACGGGGGCGAGCGCAAGCAAGGCGCCGGCCCGTTCACGTGCGGCTGCCGGTTCGAAGGCACCCGCGTCGGCGGAGAAAAAGACTGCCGCGTCGGCAGAGGCGCCGGACAAGGCGGCAGCTGTCAAGCCTGCAACCAAGGCCACAGCCAAGAAGCCGGTGGCGCGCAAGCCAGCGGCCAAGCGCGCCGCCGCTCAGCCAGCAGCCAGCTCCAGCTGAGTCTGCAGCGCCGCGCTGCGCAGGACTTCCAGCGCGGCGCGGTTGTGCGCTACCGGGACGAGGGTTTCCAGCCAGGCGTCGGCAGCGCCGTTCGAAGGCCAGTCCTGGCTGATCTTCTGCAACCGTTCGAGCAGTTCGCGCTCGGCTTGCAGTTCCAGCGTTTTCAACGCCTCACGCAGGCTGTGTAACGCCAGGTCCTGTTCGGCCTGCGATCGCCATGCCTGACGCAACCCCCGCAGCGGCTCGATCACGTCCCCGCGCCAGGGCGCAGCAAGCGCCGTCAACGCCTGCAGACGCGCCTGGCTGCAGGCGACGCCGCGTGCCTGCAGCCAGGCGCCACACAACAGCAGGCACACGTCCGCGCCCTGGTTTTGCAGCTCCAGGCAAGCCGTTTCGACACCTGGTCTGGCATAGCAGGCTAGGGCGAAGGTCCAAAGGTCAGGGGTTCGCATTCGAGTGGCGCCTTTTTTTGTCGACCGCCCGGCTGGCTTTCCAGGCGAACTGATAAACTCGCGGCCATTATGATCCGACTTCAGAACCTGACTCTACAGCGCGGGCCCCAGCGACTGCTGGAAGGCGCCGAGCTGACCCTGCATCCCGGCCAGAAGGCCGGCCTGGTCGGCGCCAACGGTGCCGGCAAATCCACACTCTTCGCCCTGCTGCGTGGCGAGCTGGTGCCCGATGGTGGCGACTGCCAGCTGCCGCCGGACTGGCGCATCGCGCACATGCGCCAGGAGATCGAGACCCTCGAGCGCCTGGCGGTGGACTATGTGCTCGATGGCGATGTTGAGCTGCGGCGCATCCAGACCGAACTGGCTACCGCCGAGCAGGCCCATGATGGCAACGCCCTGGCGCGCCTGCACACCGAACTGGACAACGCCGACGGCTACAGCGCCGATGCGCGGGCGCGCAAGCTGCTCGCCGGGCTGGGTTTTTCCAATGAGCAGATGGTGCTGCCGGTCGGCAGCTTTTCCGGCGGCTGGCGCATGCGTCTGAACCTGGCGCAGGCGCTGATGTGCCCGTCAGACCTCCTGCTGCTGGACGAACCGACCAACCACCTGGATCTGGATGCGATCCTCTGGCTGGAGGACTGGCTCAAGGGCTACCCCGGCACGCTGCTGCTGATTTCCCACGACCGCGACTTTCTCGATGCGGTGGTCGACCACGTCATCCACCTGGAGCAGCGCAAGCTGACCCTCTATCGCGGCGGCTACTCGGCGTTCGAACGCACCCGCGCCGAGCGTCTGGCCCAGCAGCAGCAGGCCTACGAGAAGCAGCAGGCGCAGCGCGCGCACATGGAAAGCTTCATCCGCCGCTTCAAGGCCAAGGCGACCAAGGCGCGCCAGGCACAGAGCCGGATCAAGGCGCTGGAGCGGCTGGAAGAGCTGGCCCCGGCGCACGTGGATTCGCCGTTCGACTTTCGTTTCCGCGAAGCGGACAAGGTCTCCAGTCCGTTGCTGGATCTGGCCGAGGGCCGCCTCGGCTATGGCGACAAGCTGGTTCTGGACAAGGTCAAGCTGCAGCTGGTGCCTGGCGCGCGGATCGGCCTGCTGGGTCCCAACGGTGCCGGCAAGTCGACCCTGATCAAGACGCTCTCCGGCGAGCTTTCGCCCCTCGGCGGTCGCCTGCAGCGCGGCGAGAACCTGGTGGTCGGCTACTTCGCCCAGCACCAGCTCGACTCGCTCGACCCCAAGGCCAGCCCGCTGCTGCACCTGCAGCGCATCGCCGCCAACGAGCGCGAGCAGACCCTGCGCGATTTCCTCGGCGGCTTCGATTTCCGCGGCGATCGTTGCGACGAGCCGGTGTTGAACTTCTCCGGTGGCGAGAAGGCGCGCCTGGCGCTGGCGCTGATCGCCTGGGGCAAGCCCAACCTGCTGCTGCTCGACGAGCCGACCAACCATCTGGATCTGGAGATGCGCCTGGCGCTGACCCTGGCGCTGCAGGACTTCGAAGGCGCGGTGCTGGTGGTGTCCCACGATCGGCATCTGCTCAAGAGCACCACCGACGAGTTCCTGCTGGTGGCCGACGGCCGGGTGCAGGACTTCGACGGCGATCTCGAGGATTACGCGCGCTGGCTGGTGGACTACCGTGCGCGGCAGCAGCCGGCTGTTGCCGCTGAAGCGATCGCCGACAAGACCGACAAGCGCGCCCAGCGCCAGGCCGCCGCCGCGCTGCGCCAGCAGCTGGCACCACACAAGCGCCAGGCCGACAAGCTGGAGAAGGACCTGGCTGGCGTGCACGAAAGGCTGGCCGCCCTGGAAACGCGACTCGGCGACAGTGCGCTCTACGAGGCGGCGCGCAAGGACGAACTGCGCCAGTTGCTGGCCCAGCAGGCCGAGCTCAAGGTTCGTGAAGGCGAGCTGGAGGAGGCCTGGCTGGAGGCACTGGAAACCCTGGAAGCCTTGCAGGCGCAGCTGGAGGCCAGCGCATGAGCGAACCCTGGCTGACCCTGGTCGAGGAATGGCGCCTGCAATGGATGCTGGGCTTGCAGGTATTGCTGATCCTGCTGGTGGCCTACGTGCTGCAACGGCTGGTGGTACGCGGTCTGACGCGGGTTTCGTCGCGCTACCCGCTGCCACCGGAGTTGCTGATCCCGGTGCGCGGCGGCATCCGCTGGTTCATCATCGGCGGCGCGCTGATCATGGTGCTGGAGCGCTTCGGGGTGTCCGCCACGGTGCTGTGGACGGCCATTTCCGGTTTCGTCGCGGTAGCCGCGATCGCCTTCTTCGCCATCTGGAGCGTGCTGTCCAACCTGCTGTGTGCAGTGCTGATCCTGACTGTCGGGCCGTTCCGTCTGGGAGATGTGGTGGAAATCGTCGAGGCGTTCGACAAGCCGATCGTCAAAGGGCGTGTCATCGATATCAACCTGCTCTATACCACCCTGGAAGAAGTGGCCGAGGCGGGTACCGGGGCTATCGTCCAGGTGCCCAACAGCCTGTTCTTCCAGAAAGCCGTGCGCCGCTGGCGTGGTGCCGACGTCCAGCTCTTCAACCGTAATCTCAACGAGTAGAACACCATCATGGAATGGCTCAGCAACCCGGAAATCTGGGTCGCGTTTCTGACGCTGACTGCCCTGGAAATCGTCCTGGGCATCGACAACATCATCTTCATCTCCATTCTGGTCAGCCGCCTGCCCAAGGAACAGCAGCCCAAGGCGCGCTTCTTCGGCCTGGCGCTGGCGATGGGCACACGCATCCTGCTGTTGCTGTCGATCGCCTGGGTGATGCGTCTGACCAACGACCTGTTCACGGTCCTGGGGGAGGGCGTATCGGGGCGTGACCTGATCCTGTTCTTCGGCGGCCTGTTCCTGCTGTTCAAGAGCACCCTGGAAATCTGGCACAGCGTCGAAGGCGAGGAGGAAGAACAGACCGCCGGCGGCGCGGCCAAGGCGGGTTTCGTTGGCATCATCCTGCAGATCGCAGTGATCGACATCGTCTTCTCGCTGGATTCGGTGATCACCGCGGTAGGCCTGGTGCAGCATGTGCCGGTGATGGTCGCGGCAATCGTGATCGCGGTGCTGGTGATGATGGTTTCGGCCGGGACCATCGCCGATTTCATCGACAAGCATCCGACGCTGAAGATTCTCGCGCTGTCGTTCCTCATCGTGGTCGGCACGCTGCTGATCGCCGAAGCCTTCGATGTGCACGTGCCCAAGGGCTACGTCTACTTCGCGATGGCTTTCTCGCTCGGCGTCGAGGCGCTGAATATCCGCATGCGCAAGGCCATGAAGCGCAAGCTCAAGGAACCGGTGAAGCTGGGCAAGGGCTCGCCGGACTGAACCCACGCGTCTGAAACGGGGGGCATCACGATGACACTGGAAACCTGGCTCGCATTCTTTGTCGCCTGTTGGGTGATCAGCCTGTCGCCGGGCGCCGGGGCCATCGCGTCGATGTCCTGCGGCTTGCAGTACGGCTTCTGGCGCGGCTACTGGAACGCCATCGGCTTGCAGCTGGCGCTGGTACTGCAGATTGCCGTGGTCGCCGCCGGCGTCGGCGCGGTGCTGGCCACCTCGGAACTGGCGTTCGGCCTGATCAAGTGGTTCGGCGTCTGCTACCTGCTCTGGCTGGCCTGGAAGCAGTGGCAGGCGCAGCCCGAAGCGCTGGACGATTCGGCGGCGCCGCGGCCCATCGGCCGGCCGCTGAGCCTGGTCTTGCGTGGCTTCCTGGTCAATGCCAGCAACCCCAAGGCGATCGTCTTCATTCTTGCGGTGCTGCCGCAGTTCCTCGATCCGCAGCGGCCGCTGCTGCTGCAGTACAGCGAGATGGCCGCGACCATGGTGGTGGTCGATCTGGTGGTCATGGCCGGCTACACCGGGCTTGCCGCCAAGGTGCTGCGCCTGCTGCGTACGCCGCGTCAGCAGCGCCTGGTCAACCGCAGCTTTGCCATCATGTTCGCCGGGGCGGCGGCCCTGCTGGCGACCGTTCGGCGTGCCGCGGTATGAGCGAGGCGGTTACGATGCGCGTATGGATCGACGCCGATGCCTGCCCGCGCGCAGCCAAGGATCAGGTGATCAAGTTCGCCCTCAAACGCAAGTTCGAGGTGCTGCTGGTCGCCGGGCAGAGCCAGGTCAAGCCGGCGTTCGCCTGCGTGCGTCTGATTGTCGTGCCGAGCGGGCCGGATGCCGCGGACGACTATCTGGTCGAGCATGCCGAGCCCGGTGACCTGGTGATCTGCAGCGACGTGCCACTGGCCGACCGGCTGGTGAAGAAGGGGGTCGCCGCGCTCGACCCGCGCGGGCGCGAGTTCGACGAGCGCAACATGGGCGAGCGCCTGGCGGTGCGCAACCTGTTCACCGATCTGCGGGATCAGGGGCAGGTGGGTGGCGGCCAGGCGGCTTACGGCGAGCGTGACCGTCAGGCGTTCGCCAATGCGCTGGACCGCTTGCTTACGCGGTTATCACGGTCGCAGTGAGTGGCCGCTCGGCCAGCCAGTCGCGCAGCGCCGCTAACGGCAGCGGCCGGCTGTAGTAGTAACCCTGGATGAAGTCGCAGCCGTTTTCGCGCAGATAATCGAGCTGCACTGCCTCTTCCACCCCTTCGGCCACCACCTTCAGACCCAGCTTGTGCGCCATGGCGATGATCGCTGCGGTGATGGCGCGGTCGTTGGCCTGCTCGGCAATTTCCCGAACGAACGCACGGTCGACCTTGAGCGTATCGACCGGCAGCTGACGCAGGTAGGTCAGCGAGGAATAGCCGCTGCCGAAGTCATCGATCGAAACCTTCACGCCCAGCTCGCGCACCGCGTCCAGCGTGCGGATCGCCGCGCCGAGGCTGTTCATCAGGGCGTTCTCGGTGACTTCCACGGTCAGCCGCGCGGGCTCCAGCCCCGTGCGTTCGAGGATCCGCGCAACCACCGCCGGCATCTGCGGGTTGGACAGGTTGAGCGCCGAGCAGTTGACCGCCATGCGCAGATCGTGGCCTTCCTCCAGCAGCCCGACCAGGTCGGCGCAGGCGCGGCGCGCCACCCAGGTGTCCAGCTCGGCGACGAAGCCATGCTGTTCGGCCAGCCCGACGAAACGCTCCGGACTGATGAACCCCTGCTGCGGATGCTGCCAGCGCACCAGCGCTTCGAGGCTCACCGGGCGCCCGCTGCGGCCGTCGACGATGGGCTGGTAGTGCACGCTGAGCAGGTTCTCGTTCAGCGCTCGGCGCAGGTCCTGCTCCAGCGACAGGTCCTCCTGGGCGCGCAGTTCCAGTGCCGGATTGAAGCGCAGGCTGCGGTTGCGGCCGCTGACCTTGCACTGCCCGACGGCCAGGCCGGCGTGACGGAACAGGGCATCGAAGTTGAGGCCGTCCTCGGGGTACTGGCTGATGCCGATGCTGGCTGTCAGGCGCAGTTGGGTGTCGCCCAGGACGAACGGCGGGCGCAGCTGGTCGAGGATCCGCTCGGCGGTCGCCTGGGCATGCTCCCAGGCGCCCAGGGTGAGCACGCAGAACTCGTCGCCGGAGAAGCGTGCCAGCATGTCGTGCTGACCGAGCACCGCGCGAATGCGTTGCGCCGCCTGTTGCAGTGCCAGGTCGCCGCTGCGGTGACCGAGGCTGTCGTTGATGCGTTTGAAGTTGTCCAGGTCCACCACCAGCACCGCCAGTGCTTGGCGCTCCTCGCGTGCGGCCAGCACCTGGGTGACCATCTCGGTGAAAGCGCGGCCGTTGAAAAGGTTGGTCAGCGGGTCGTAGTGGGTCATGGCGTTGAGCTGGTGCTCGGCCAGATCGAGCGCCTCGCGCTGCTCGCTGAAGCGCTGTTCGGCCCAGCTCGCAGCAATGCCGGTGACGATCACCAGCAGGGCTACCAAGCCGATCGCCGAGGCGAGGGCGCCCTGGCCGGTGTGGCTGCCGAATGGCGCGGCGTGCTCCACGAGACCGGCGGGGACAGCCAGGGTCAGCGCGTGCATCCCGGTGTAGTGCATGGAGACGATTGCTGCACCCATCACCAGGCTGCATAGCAGGCGCTGCCAGCGCTGATGGCGGCTCTGGCTGGTGCGAAAATGAAAGCCCAGTACCAGCGCGGCGATGGAAGCGCCAATGGCAATCAGCACCGAGGCGGCAAACGCCAGCGGCGCATAGTACAGCGTGGCCAGCGAGCGAATCGCGGCCATCCCGGTGTAGTGCATCGCCGCAATGCCGATGCCGGCTGCGGTTCCGGCCAGGGCATACTGCGCCACGCTCAGGTGATCGCGGCCGAGCACGCGCATCACCACGTAGGACACCGCCACGGCGATCAGTAGCGAAAGGGCGGTGATGCCGTGCTCGTAGCGAATGTCCAGCGGCGCGCGGAAGGCCAGCATGCCGATGAAGTGCATCGACCAGATACCGCCTCCCAGGGCGAAGGCGCCGACCCAGCGCCATAGCTCGCGCCCGCGCGGGCTGCTGCTGCGGCTGACCCGCTTGGCCAGGGCCAGGGCGGTGAAGGCCGCGGCGCTGGCGATCAGATAGGAGAGCACGACCAGCATCGGGTCATGGCTATGCCCGAGCAGGGCAACCTGGTCGGCGGGCAGGTCGGAAAACAGCAGTCTGGACACGCGGCGGCACTCTAACTGTCGGGCGTCCTGCCTCGTGGAGATGATGGCTCATGGCCATGTTCGGCAGAGTGTACGAGAGCGCATCCCGGCCGCCAATCTCCTATCGGCCGTTCAGCCGCAAAGATAAGTGCCGGTGCCCACGGCGATCAGCGTGTCCGATTCGTTGTGCAGCTCCGAACGCACCACCGCGACCTTGTTTCCCGAGCGCAGCAGGGTCGCGCTGGCAGTGAAGCGCGTACCGCGGCCGGGGCGCAGATAGTCGATGCGCAGGTCGATGGTGCCGAGGCGGGACAGGCGGGCGGCGCGTTCCTGCATGGTCAGGTGACGATGCTTGTCGAAGGCGCCCAGCATCGCCATGGCGCCACCGGCGACGTCGAGCAACGAGGCGATCACGCCGCCGTGGAGGATGCCATGGACGAAGTTGCCGACCAGCTCGGGCTTCATTGGCAGGTGCATCACCACCCGCGACGTGGATATTTCATCGAGCTCGATGCCCAGGGCCTGGTTGAAGGGGATGCGCTCGAACATCTGGCGTACCGCCTGGGCCTGCTCGGCGAGCAGCGCATCGTCATGGTTCATGGTCGGCATTCCTGAAAAGGGTCGGACCAAACTGCCCGAGGTCGTCCGGGCTGAACAGGTCGACGGCAAGAGCACCCGCGGCTTTGGCGACTTTCGCGCAAAAAAATCCCGGGTTGCCCCGGGATTACGGTCTGTTCGAAGACTCAGTCCTCGGTGGTCATCTCCAGCACTCGGTCGACCAGCTTGTAGATGCCGGACGCCGCTTCGCTGATGGACTGTGCCAGCATGTAGGCCGGCGTAGTGACCAGGCGGTGCTGCTTGTCCACCACGATGTCGCTGACCTCGCAGGCCTGGTGGCTGGCTCCCATCTGGCCGACCGCCTTGGCGGCGTCGGCGTCGTCGCTGCCGAGGGTGCAGATCACGCCAGCGCCGAAGATCTCCGCGGCCATGGTCGGCGCGATGCACATCATGCCGACCGGCTTGCGCGCCTCGGCGAAGGCCTTGACCAGCGCCACCACGTCCGGCAGGGCCTTGCTGTTCGCACCTTCGGTGGCGAAGGTGGAGAGGTTCTTCGCGGCACCGAAGCCGCCAGGCATGATCAGCGCGTCGAAATCCTCGGCGCGTGCCTCGCGCAGATCCTTGATTTCGCCACGGGCCAGGCGTGCCGATTCGGTCAGTACGTTGCGCGATTCCGGCATTTCCTCGCCGGTCAGGTGGTTGATCACGTGCATCTGCGCAATGTTCGGTGCGAAGCACTGCACCTTGACGCCGCGCTGGTCCAGGCGCAGCAGGGTGATGACGCTCTCATAGATCTCCGAGCCGTCGTAGACGCCACAGCCGGATAGGATCACGGCGACTTTCTTATTCATAGCGATACTCCTGGTCAGTTTCAACGGCCCTGGGGTGGGCGCTGCGGATGGGCTCGATGCTAATACCTGGGGCGGTTCCAGGTAAGCCCCGCATGCTGGTTTGGATTCGCCTGACCCGCCGGTGTTCATCGCCGCAGGTCTGGCACGCGACTTTGCGCCCGCTCAAAGCACTGGCAGTCGTGGGCGGGGCTGGCGACAATGGGACGATTTCGCTGGTCCGGCGGCATTGCGTTGTCATCATTTCGTCATGCGCCGGGCCTATAAAACGTCATATTCGCCCGTTTTGCGGGCCAGGAGTCCGTTGTGAGTTTCGTTCCTGCCAGCCGCCTGTTCCCCGCCACCCGCCTGCGCCGCAACCGTCGCGACGAGTTTTCCCGCCGTCTGGTGCGCGAGAACGTGCTGACGGTCGATGACCTGATCCTCCCGGTGTTCGTGCTCGATGGCGAGAACCGTCGCGAAGCCGTGCCGTCGATGCCCGGCGTCGAGCGGCTGTCCATCGACCTGCTGCTCGAGGAGGCCGAGGAGCTGGTGGCGCTGGGCATCCCGGCACTGGCGCTGTTCCCGGTGACGCCGCTGGAAAAGAAATCCCTGGATGCCGCCGAAGCCTGGAATCCGGACGGTATTGCCCAGCGTGCCGCGCGTGCGCTGCGTGCACGCTTCCCGGAGCTGGGCATCATCACCGACGTCGCCCTCGATCCGTTCACCACTCACGGCCAGGACGGCATCCTCGACGACAACGGCTACGTACAGAACGACGTCACCGTCGATGCGCTGGTCAAGCAGGCGCTCTCCCATGCCGAGGCCGGTGCTCAGGTGGTCGCGCCGTCGGACATGATGGATGGCCGCATTCAGGCGATCCGCGAGGCGCTGGAAGTGGCCGAGCACCACAACGTGCGCATCATGGCCTATTCGGCCAAGTACGCCAGTGCCTACTACGGCCCGTTCCGCGATGCGGTGGGTTCGGCAGCGAATCTCGGCAAGAGCAACAAGAACACCTACCAGATGGACCCGGCCAACGGCGACGAGGCACTTCACGAGGTGGGCGCGGACCTGGCCGAAGGCGCCGACATGGTCATGGTCAAGCCCGGCCTGCCGTACCTGGACATCGTCTGGCGGGTGAAGGAGGCCTTCAAGGCGCCGACCTTCGTCTATCAGGTCAGCGGCGAGTACGCCATGCACATGGCCGCCATCCAGAACGGCTGGCTGAGCGAGGCCGTCATCCTTGAGTCTTTGGTCGGCTTCAAGCGCGCCGGGGCCGATGGCATCCTCACCTACTTCGCCAAGCAGGCGGCACAACAATTAAAACGGGGCCAGTGAGCCCTTTTCGAGGCAAAGCGATGATCAACCAGGGACTCAGCGAAAAGGATCTGCAGGACGCCGTCGTCAGCGAGGCGCTGGAGGTGGTCGAGCCGGAAGCGGTAGCGGTGCCTTCCGCGCCGCCGGAAGTCATCGAGGAGGCGCCGGTCGCACCGGTGACCAATCTGGATGACAGCGCGCTGTACATCCACCGCGAGCTTTCCCAGCTGCAGTTCAATATCCGCGTGCTGGAGCAGGCGCTGGACGAGTCCTATCCGCTGCTGGAACGGCTGAAGTTCCTGTTGATCTTCTCCAGCAACCTCGACGAGTTCTTCGAGATTCGCGTGGCCGGGTTGAAGAAGCGCGTCACCTTCGCCCGCGAGCAGGCCGGCGCCGATGGTCTGCAGCCGCATCAGGCGCTGGCGCGCATTTCCGAGCTGGTGCATGAGCAGGTCGACCGCCAGTACGCGATCCTCAACGACGTGCTGTTGCCGGCGCTTGCCGAACATCAGATCCGCTTCATCCGCCGCCGGCACTGGACGGCCAAACTCAAGGCCTGGGTGCGCCGCTATTTCCGCGACGAGATCGCACCGATCGTCACACCCATCGGGCTTGACCCGACCCATCCGTTCCCGCTGCTGGTGAACAAGAGCCTGAACTTCATCGTCGAGCTGGAGGGCGTCGATGCGTTCGGTCGCGATTCCGGTCTGGCGATCATCCCGGCGCCACGGCTGCTGCCGCGGGTGATTCGCGTGCCGGAGTCGGTCGGTGGTCCAGGCGACAATTTCGTCTTCCTCTCCTCGATGATCCATGCCCACGCCGACGACCTGTTCCACGGCATGCGGGTCAAGGGCTGCTACCAGTTCCGCCTCACCCGTAACGCCGACCTCTCGGTGGACACCGAGGACGTCGAGGACCTGGCCCGCGCGCTGCGTGGCGAGCTGATCTCGCGGCGTTACGGCGATGCCGTGCGTCTCGAGGTGGCCGATACCTGTCCGCAACACCTGGCGGACTTCCTGCTCAAGCAATTCAGCCTCGGCGAGAGCGAGATGTACCGGGTCAACGGCCCGGTCAACCTGACCCGGCTGTTCAGCATCACTGGCCTGGACAGCCACCCGGAGCTGCAATACAGTCCATTCACGCCATCGATCCCTAAGCTGCTGCAGAACAGCGACAAGATCTTCAGCGTGATCAACAAGCAGGACATCTTGCTGCTGCACCCCTTCGAATCCTTTACGCCGGTGGTCGACCTGCTGCGCGAGGCGGCCAAGGACCCTTGCGTGCTGGCAATCAAGCAGACGCTGTACCGCTCCGGGGCCAACTCCGAGATCGTCGATGCGCTGGTGGATGCGGCGCGCAGCGGCAAGGAGGTCACCGCGGTGATCGAACTGCGCGCCCGCTTCGACGAGGAGTCCAACCTGCAGCTGGCCAGCCGCCTGCAGCAGGCCGGCGCGGTGGTGATCTACGGCGTGGTTGGCTACAAGACCCACGCCAAGATGATGCTGATCCTGCGTCGCGAGAACGGCGAACTCTGCCGTTACGCGCACCTGGGCACCGGCAACTACCACGCGGCCAACGCGCGGCTGTACACCGACTACAGCCTGCTGACTTCGGACGACGCGCTCTGCGAGGACGTCTCCAAGCTGTTCAGCCAGCTGATCGGCATGGGCAAGACCATGCGCATGAAGAAGCTGCTGCACGCGCCCTTCACGCTGAAGAAGACGCTGCTCGACCTGATCACCCAGGAGACCCAGCATGCGGCCGAGGGCCGGCCGGCGCACATCATCCTGAAGATCAACGCACTGACCGATCCGAAGATGATCAAGGCGCTGTACAAGGCCAGCCAGACCGGCGTGCGTGTGGACCTCATCGTGCGCGGCATGTGCTGCCTGCGCCCTGGCATCGCTGGGGTCTCGCACAACATTCATGTGCGCTCGATCATCGGACGCTTCCTCGAGCACAGCCGGGTGTTCTACTTCCAGAACGATGGCGACGAGAAACTCTATCTCTCCAGTGCGGACTGGATGGAGCGCAATCTCGATCGGCGGGTGGAAACCTGCTTCCCGGTCGAGGGCAAGAAGCTGGTGACGCGGGTGAAGAAAGAGCTGGAGGGCTTCCTCAGCGACAACACCCAGAGCTGGATCCTGCAGCCTGACGGCAGCTACGTGCGCAACAGCCCTACCGGCAACCAGAACGCGCGCAACGTGCAGAGCACTTTGCTCGAGCGTCTCACCGGACCGCAGGTCGGGACGCGTTGAGTTCGGGCTGGCTGCCGGTTGACTGAATGAACAAGGGCCCCTGCGGGCCCTTGTTTCATTTCATGCGCAGGTCGTAGCCCACGCGCGCGAGCCAGGCGGCTTCGGCCTCGAAGTCGGCGCGGGTCAGCGGGTTGGCGTTCAGCCAGTCGGTCGGGAAGATCAGCTCCAGGCTGCGCTCGTCGGCCTTCAGTTGCACGTCAGAGACGGCATTGGCGCCGCGGATGTGGTGGAACAGGATCGCGAAGCGCAACAGGATGCACAGACGAACCAGGGCGTCGGCGTCGGCCCCGGTTTCACCGAACTTGTCCTGCGGAATATTGCGCCGATGGCCGCGCACCAGCAGTGCCAGCATGAGCTGGTCTTGCCGCGAGAAGCCGGGCAGGTCGGAATGCTCGATCAGGTAGGCGCCGTGCTTGTGGTAATGGTAGTGGGCGATGTCCAGACCCACTTCATGCACGCGCGCGGCCCAGGCGAGCAGCTCGCGGTGCCAGTCCTGATCCAGGTTCCAGGCTTCGGCCACCTGGTCGAAGGCCTCCAGCGCCTTGGCTTCGACCCGTGCGGCCTGCTCCATGTCGACGTGATAACGCTCCATCAGGAAGCTCAGCGAGCGATCGCGAATGTCCTCGTCGTGATGGCGGCCCAGCAGGTCGTAGAGCACGCCTTCACGCAGCGCGCCTTCGGAGTGGGTCATGCTGCTGATCTCGAGGGCATCGAAGATCGCCTCCAGAATCGCCAGGCCCGCCGGGAATACTCCGCGGCGGTCCGGCTTGACGCCGTCGATGTCGATCTTCTCCACGTCACCGAGCTTGAACAGCTTGCGCTTGAGCCAGCCGATACCTTCGGCGTTGACCTCACCGTTGCCGAAACCACCGCTCTTGATCGCCAGCCCAACGGCGCGAATGGTGCCGGACGCGCCGATGGATTCCTGCCAGCCAAGCCGGCGCAGGCCGTGTTCGATACCCATCAATTCGACGCGTGCCGCGGTGTAGGCCTGGGCGTAGCGCGCCGGGGTGATCTTGCCGTCGCGGAAGAAGCGCTGGGTATAGCTCACGCAGCCCATCTGCAGGCTTTCACGCAGCTGCGACTCGAAACCTTCGCCGATGATGAACTCGGTGCTGCCGCCGCCGATGTCGGCGACCAGGCGCCGGCCCTGACTGGCCGGAACGGTATGTGACACGCCGAGGTAGATCAGGCGCGCCTCTTCGCGGCCGGAAATGACTTCCACCTGATGGTTGATGATCTCTTCGGCGCGGCGAATGAAGGTGGCGCGGTTGCGCGCCTCGCGCAGGGCGTTGGTGCCGACGATGCGTACCGCGCCCTGGGGCAGGTGGTTGACCATCTGCGCGAAGCGCCGCAGGCAGTCCAGGCCACGCTGCATGGCGGCCTCGTCGAGCAGGCGGTTCTCGTCGATGCCGGCAGCCAGCTGCACCTTTTCGCCGAGTCGTTCGAGGATGCGCATTTCACCGTTGCTGGTGCGCGCGAGCACCATGTGAAAACTGTTCGAGCCCAGATCCAGGGCGGCGATCATGGGAAAGGATTCAGCGGTGTTCTGGCGCATTGGGCGGTCTCGATGCAAAACCCCGACATCCTGACACGATCGACCCCATCCGCCAACGCAGTCATCGCCCCAGCGGCCTGCTCCGGACGGGCGCTCGTCGGCCGCCGACCGGTCTGCAGCTTTCGGTCCGCACGCAGTAGGGCTATGATGGCGACCTTTCCGTTCCGACCCTGGAGAAAATCCATGAGCGACTACATCAACAATGTCAGCGACAGCAGCTTCGAGCAGGACGTCCTCCAGGCCGACGGTCCCGTGCTGGTCGATTACTGGGCTGAGTGGTGTGGCCCCTGCAAGATGATCGCGCCGGTACTCGACGAGATCGCCAAGGACTATGAGGGCCGTCTGAAGGTCTGCAAGCTGAACATCGACGAGAACCAGGAAACTCCGCCGAAGTACGGCGTGCGCGGTATCCCGACCCTGATGCTGTTCAAGAACGGCAACGTCGAAGCGACCAAGGTCGGTGCGCTGTCCAAATCGCAGCTGGCCGCCTTCCTCGACAGCAACATCTGAGTACGACGAAGATCGCCTCCAAAGCCCTCGCAGATGCGGGGGCTTTTTTCATCTGCAGGGTGGACGCTTCGCCTGCACGGTGCTAAATTCGGCCACGCGACGCTTTCTTCCGTCGCCCTCTGCATGCCGTCGCCGACGCACTTCAGCCTCATAAAGCACAACGAACCTCGTTCGTCTCCTGCTGCGCGGCTTCTCAAGCTAATCGCTTTCTACATCCTTCCTGATCTCTTTCTATGAATCTGACTGAACTCAAGCAAAAGCCCATCACCGAACTGCTGGAAATGGCCGAACAGATGGGCATCGACAACATGGCCCGTTCGCGCAAGCAGGACGTGATTTTCTCCCTGCTGAAAAAGCACGCGAAAAGCGGCGAGGAAATCTCCGGTGACGGCGTGCTGGAGATTCTCCAGGACGGTTTCGGCTTCCTGCGCTCCGCGGATTCTTCCTATCTGGCCGGCCCGGACGACATCTATGTGTCGCCCAGCCAGATCCGTCGCTTCAACCTGCGTACCGGCGACACCATCGTCGGCAAGATCCGCCCGCCGAAGGAAGGCGAGCGCTACTTCGCCCTGCTCAAGGTCGACTCGATCAACTACGATCGGCCGGAAAACGCGAAGAACAAGATTCTCTTCGAGAACCTGACCCCGCTGTTCCCCAACGAGCGCCTGAAGATGGAGGCCGGCAACGGCTCCACCGAAGACCTCACCGGTCGCGTGATCGACCTCTGCGCACCGATCGGCAAGGGTCAGCGCGGTCTGATCGTCGCGCCGCCGAAGGCGGGCAAGACGATCATGCTGCAGAACATCGCCAGCAACATCACCCGCAACAACCCCGAGTGCCACCTGATCGTCCTGCTGATCGACGAGCGCCCGGAAGAAGTGACCGAGATGCAGCGCACCGTGCGCGGCGAAGTGGTGGCCTCCACCTTTGACGAGCCGCCGACCCGCCACGTGCAGGTCGCCGAGATGGTGATCGAGAAGGCCAAGCGCCTGGTCGAGCACAAGAAGGATGTGGTCATCCTGCTCGACTCCATCACTCGCCTGGCGCGTGCCTACAACACCGTGATCCCGAGCTCCGGCAAGGTACTCACCGGTGGTGTCGACGCCCACGCTCTGGAGAAGCCCAAGCGTTTCTTCGGCGCCGCGCGCAACATCGAGGAGGGCGGCTCGCTGACCATCCTCGCCACCGCGCTGGTGGAAACCGGCTCGAAGATGGACGAGGTGATCTACGAGGAATTCAAGGGCACCGGTAACCTGGAGCTGCAACTGGACCGCCGCATCGCTGAAAAGCGTGTGTTCCCGGCCATCAACATCAACCGCTCCGGCACCCGCCGCGAGGAGTTGCTGACCGCCGAGGACGAGCTGCAGCGCATCTGGATTCTGCGCAAGCTGCTGCATCCGATGGACGAGATCGCCGCCATCGAGTTCCTGCTCGACAAGCTTAAGGACACCAAGACCAACGACGAATTCTTCATGTCCATGAAGCGCAAGTAAGCGATTCTTTGTTGCCGACAAGGCCGGGGAAACCCGGCCTTTGTCTGTCTGCAGGTTTTGGAAAACCCGGCGCTGGGGCTAAACTCTGCGCCCCGACCCTGCCGGCCCATGCGAGGCTCAAGCATGCAGTATCGCGATCTGCGCGACTTTATCAGCGGCCTGGAAAAACGCGGTGAGCTCAAGCGCGTCACGGCTGCTGTGTCTCCCGTCCTGGAAATGACCGAAATCTGTGACCGCACCTTGCGCAGGCAAGGCCCGGCACTGCTCTTCGAAAATCCAACCGGCTTCGACATGCCGGTGCTGGGCAACCTGTTCGGCACGCCGGGACGGGTGGCACTGGGCATGGGCGCCGAGGATGTCTCCGAGCTGCGCGAGATCGGCAAACTGCTGGCCTTTCTCAAGGAGCCGGAGCCGCCGAAGGGGCTGAAGGACGCCTGGAGCAAGCTGCCGATCTACAAGAAGGTCATCAGCATGGCGCCCAAGGTGCTCAAGGATGCGCCCTGTCAGGAAGTGATCGTCGAGGGCGACGACGTCGACCTGACGAAGATTCCGGTGCAGCACTGCTGGCCGGGGGACGCCGCGCCGCTGATCACCTGGGGCCTGACTATCACCAAGGGGCCGAACAAGGAACGGCAGAACCTCGGCATCTACCGTCAGCAGGTGATCGGCCGTAACAAGGTCATCATGCGCTGGCTGAGCCACCGCGGCGGAGCGCTGGATTTCCGCGAGTGGTGCGAGAAGTACCCTGATCGACCCTACCCGGTAGCGGTGGCGCTGGGTGCCGATCCGGCAACCATTCTCGGCGCGGTCACGCCGGTGCCCGATACGCTCTCCGAGTACGCCTTCGCCGGCCTGCTGCGCGGCTCGCGCACCGAGCTGGTCAAGGCCATCGGCTCCGAACTGCAGGTGCCGGCCTATGCCGAGATCGTCCTCGAAGGGCATATCCATCCAGGCGAGATGGCCGATGAGGGGCCCTACGGCGATCACACCGGCTACTACAACGAGGTGGACCGCTTCCCGGTGTTCACCGTCGAGCGCATCACCCACCGCAAGAATCCGATCTACCACAGCACCTATACCGGGCGTCCGCCGGATGAGCCGGCGATTCTCGGTGTGGCGCTGAACGAGGTGTTCGTGCCGATCCTGCAGAAGCAGTTCCCGGAGATCGTCGACTTCTATCTGCCGCCGGAAGGCTGCTCCTACCGCATGGCGGTGGTGACGATGAAGAAGCAGTATCCCGGCCACGCCAAACGGGTGATGCTCGGCGTGTGGAGCTTTCTGCGGCAGTTCATGTACACCAAGTTCGTCATTGTCACCGATGACGACATCAATGCCCGCGACTGGAACGACGTGATCTGGGCCATCACCACGCGCATGGACCCCAAGCGCGACACGGTGATGATCGACAACACGCCGATCGACTACCTGGATTTCGCTTCACCGATCTCCGGGCTGGGCTCGAAGATGGGCCTGGATGCGACACACAAGTGGCCGGGCGAGACTAACCGTGAGTGGGGGCGAGCCATCGTCCAGGATCCGGCAGTAAAGCGGCGGGTCGATGAACTCTGGTCGCAGCTGGGTATCGACTGACATAACCGAAGAGGCGGGCCCGAGCCCGTCCGAAGCCTTGGCGGGTTATCCCGTTCACAGAAAAGACGTGCAGATGAAAGTGACCTTGCAGCCCACCGGCGCCGTGCTCGATGTACGCCCCGGCGAACGCCTCCTCGATGCAGCCAAGCGGCTGGGCTACGAATGCCCGCAGAGCTGCCGCAACGGCAATTGTCATATCTGCGCCTCGCTGCTGGTCGAGGGCAGCGTGCGGCAGGCCGGCGAGGTGCGGGATCATGGCGAGCTGCTGGCCTGCCTGGCCGAACCGCTGGAAGACTGTGTGCTGCTCTGGGATGGCGTGCTGGCACCCGGCGAGCTGCCGGTGCGTGAGCTGAGCTGTCAGATCAGCGGCTACGAGGATGTGGGTGGCGACGTGGTGCGCCTGCGCTTGCGCCTGCCGGCCGGGCGTCAGCCGCGCTACCACGCCGGACAGTACCTGTTGCTGCAGCGCGAGGACGGCGAATGGTCGGCCTTCTCCCTGGCGTCGGCGCCGGGCAGTGGCCGCGAGCTGGAACTGCACGTGCTGGCTCGCGAGGAGTCGGCCGTCGAACTGCTGGCCTTCCTGCGTCGCCAGGGCTTCGCCCGAATCCAGATGCCCTTCGGCGACACGCACCTGGCCGAGCTGCCGGAGGGGCCGCTGGTGCTGATCGCCGCCGGTACCGGCATGGCGCAGATGCACAGCCTGATCGAGTACTGCCGGGCTGCCGGTTTCCCGCATCCGGTGCATCTGTACTGGGGTGTGCGGCGGCCGGAGGATTTCTACCGATTGCCGCATTGGGAAGAGTGGCAGGGCATGAGCAATCTGCACCTGCACCGTGTGGTTAGCGACGTCTGCGGCTGGGAAGGGCGCTGCGGCATGCTGCACGAGGCGATTCGCGAGGATTTCAGTGACCTCAAGCCGCTGCATATCTATGCCAGTGGCTCGCCGTCGATGGTGTACGGCACGCTGGATGCGCTGGTGGCCGCGGGGATGGACCCGCATCAGATGCGAGCCGATGTCTTCGCTTATGCGCCCCGGGAAAGCTGAGCGGAGCCTTCCCGCTAACTTAGAAAAACGCCGGGACATGCCCGGCGTTTTATTGTCAGCGCGCTTGCCGTTGCTGTAGTAGTAGATTCTTGTAGCCGCTGGCGGCCAGCGTCTTCTGCGCAGCGTTTAGCTGCTCGCGGCTGCCGAACGGGCCGACCAGCACCCGGTACCAGGGCTCGTCACGTACCTTGACGCTTTCCACCCGCACATCCTGGCCAAGCAGGATGATCTGTGCGCGTACCCGGTCGGCCTCCGCCTGTTGGCGGAACGAGCCGGCCTGCAGGAAGAACTGCGTCACCGGCGCCTTGGCCACGGTCGGTGGCGGCGGTGGCACCTGACCATTGAGCGCGGCCTGGGCGCGAGCCTCGTCGATCTTCGCCGCTTCTTCCGGTGTGACCGGCGCGCTCGGCGGCTCGGGCTGCTTGGCTTCCGGCGGCAGGATCACTTCGGACTCGGGCAGCAGGGTGTAGAAATCATACTTCGGCTTGGGTGGCTGCTCAGTGGCTGGCGTGCGCTTGGGCTGTTCCTTCACGGCGGTCTTGGGTGCTTCCTTGGCGCGTTTGACCTCTTCACCGCCCGGTTCGAGGCTCATCAGGAACATGATGAATCCGCCGATGACCAGGCCGCAGACCAGCCAGATCCAGCCAGGCACGGGCTGCTTGGCCGGCGCCTGGTAACGGCTGGCGCCCCGCTTGGGTGCGGCTTTCTTCCTTGCTGCCACTTACATGCGCTCCAGTGGTTCCAGGCCGAGGAGTTCCAGGCCCTGCTTGAGGGTACGGCCGGTCAAGGCAGCCAGGCGCAGGCGGCTCTGCTTTTGCGCATCCTGTTCGGCACTGAGAATCGGACAGTGCTCATAGAAGCTGGAGAACAGCCCGGCCAGGTCGTAGAGGTAAGCGCATAGCAGATGCGGCTCGCCTTTTTCGCCCACACTGTTCAGCACTTCGCCGAACTGGGCGAGCTTGGCGGCCAGGGCGAGTTCCTGCTCAGCGTCCAGCTGGATCTGTCCGCTGATCTCGTCGATACCCTTGCCCAGCTTGCGGAACACACTGGCCACGCGGGTGTAGGCATAGAGCAGGTAAGGTGCAGTGTTGCCTTCGAAGCTCAGCATCAGTTCGAAGTTGAAGCGGTAATCGCTGGTGCGATGCTTGGACAGGTCGGCGTACTTGACCGCGCTAATGCCCACGGCACGGGCGATCTGGCGCAGCTCGGCCTCGTCGAGTTCGGGGTTCTTGCCCTTGACCAGGGCATAGGCGCGCTGCTCGGCTTCGTCGAGCAGGTCGATCAGCTTGACCGTGCCACCATCGCGGGTCTTGAACGGGCGGCCGTCGGCGCCGTTCATGGTGCCGAAGCCCATGTGCTCCAGCTGCATGCCTTCATGGACGAAGCCTGCGCGGCGGGCCACTTCGAAGGCCATCTGGAAATGCAGGGCCTGGCGCTGATCGACGAAATACAACACGCGATCGGCGTGCAGCTGCTGGCTGCGATAGCGCATGGCGGCCAGGTCGGTGGTGGCGTAGAGATAGCCGCCACCGGCCTTCTGCACGATCACCGGCAGCGGGTTGCCTTCGGCGTTCTTGAATTCATCGAGGAAGACGCACTGGGCGCCATTGTCCTCGGTCAGCAGGCCTTTCTCGCGCAGGGCCTCGACGATGTCCGCCAGGTCGGCGTTGTAGGCACTTTCGCCCTTGACGTCAGCCGGGGTCAGCTTGACGTTGAGGCGGTCATAGATCTTCTGGCAGTGCGACAGCGAGATATCGTTGAAGCGCGTCCAGAGGCTCAGGCACTGGGCATCGCCCGCCTGCAGCTTGACCACCAGCTCACGGGCGCGATCGGCGAACTCGGGCGACTCGTCGAAGCGTTGCTTGGCGGTGCGGTAGAACTGCTCGAGGTCGGCCAGCTCGCTTTCCGCGGCGGCCGGCTTCTCCTCGAGGTAGGCCAGCAGCATGCCGAACTGGGTGCCCCAGTCGCCGACGTGGTTCTGCCGGATCACCTCGTCGCCGAGGAACTCCAGCACCCGGCCCACCGCATCGCCGATGATGGTGGAGCGCAAATGCCCGACATGCATCTCCTTGGCCAGGTTCGGCGAGGAGAGGTCGATCACCACACGCTGCTTGGCGCTCGCCTTGTGCACCGCAAGTTGCGCATCGGCCAGCGCGGTTTCGAGGCGCTGGGCCAGGGCGTCGCTGTTCTGGAAGAAGTTGAGAAAGCCCGGACCGGCGATCTCGACCTTGCTGATCTGCGCGTCCTGGGGCAATGCGGCGATGAGCTTCTCGGCCAGCTCCCGCGGCTTCATGCCGGCCGGTTTGGCCAGCATCATGGCGATGTTGCTGGCGAAGTCGCCGTGACTCTTGTCCTTGGTGTTTTCCACCTGGATCGCGGGCGTCAGTCCCTCCGGCAGCACGCCCTCGCTGGTCAGGCGGACAAGGGCTTGCTGGATCAGGTGGCGAATGCTGTCTTTCATGGTCGGCTCGGTCCGCAGGAAGTGCGCGAAAACCCGGCATTATCGGGGCGTGATGGGTGCGGCTTCAAGCCGTGTGGTTCGCGCTGCCGGAAAGTCATGGTTCCGACGGCATGATCAGAACAGATCGATCGGGTCGACATCCAGGCTCCAGCGCACGGCGCGTCCGCCGGGCAGCTGCTCGAGCAGCGGCACCCAGGCATCCATCAGACGATGCAGGGCTGCGCGGGCGTTGCCCTGCAGCAGCAACTGCGCCCGGTAGCGCCCGGCGCGACGCTCCATCGGCGCCGGCACCGGACCGAGCAGCTCGATGCCGCTGAGCTGCAGCTGCCCAAGCGTCTGCTCCGCCAGCGTGCAGGCTTCGTCGAGAAAGGCCTCGGCCTGGCCTGGCTTCTGCGCTTCGGCGCGCAGCAATGCCAGATGGCTGAAGGGCGGCAGGCCGGCCGCGCGCCGTTCGGACAGCGCCTGCTCGGCGAACGCGAAATAGCCCTGGTCGGTCAGCTGCACCAGCAGCGGATGATCGGCCAGGTGCGTCTGAATGATCACCTTGCCTGGCTCCTCCGCGCGTCCGGCGCGCCCGGCGACCTGCACGATCAGCTGGGCCATGCGTTCGCTGGCGCGGAAGTCGGCGGAAAACAGCCCGCCGTCGGCATCGAGAATCGCCACGAGGGTCACCCGGGGGAAATGGTGACCCTTGGCGAGCATCTGGGTGCCGACCAGCAGGCAGGGGTCGCCACGGTTGATGGTGGTGAACATCTTTTCCATCGCGCCCTTGCGCGCCGTGCTGTCGCGGTCGATGCGCAGCACCGGGTAATCGGGGAACAGGACGCCAAGCCGCTCTTCGGCGCGCTCGGTCCCGGCGCCGAGCGGGCGCAGGTCTACCTTGCCGCAATCGGGGCAGTTGCGCGGCGGGCGCTCGACGTGCCCGCAGTGGTGGCAGCGCAGTTCGTTGTGCCGCTGGTGCAGGGTCATGCGCGCATCGCAACGTTGGCATTGGCTGAGCCAGCCGCAGTCGTGGCAGAGCAGGGTTGGGGCGAAGCCGCGGCGATTGAGATAGACCAGTACCTGCTGCTCGGCTGCGAGCGTCTGGCCGATGGCCTGTTGCAGCGGGCCGGATATGCCGGCGTCCAGGGGGCGACTTTTCACATCCAGCCGCAGGAAGCGCGGTTGCTGGGCATTGCCGGCGCGCTGGCTCAGCCTGAGTAGCGCATAGCGTCCGCTGTGGGCGTTGTGCAGGCTTTCCAGAGAGGGTGTCGCCGAGCCGAGCACGATCGGCAGGTTTTCCTGGCGAGCACGGACCAGCGCCAGGTCGCGAGCGTGATAGCGCAGGCCTTCCTGCTGTTTATAGGAAGCGTCATGTTCCTCGTCGATGATGATCAGGCCGGGATTCTTCATCGGCGTGAACAGGGCTGAGCGGGTGCCGATGATGATGTCCGCTTCGCCATCGCGGGCCGCGAGCCAGGCATCGAGCCGCTCGCGGTCGTTGATGTTGGAGTGCAGCAGCGCGATCCGGGCATTGAAACGCTGCTCGAAGCGGGCCAGTGCCTGCGGGCCCAGGTTGATTTCCGGAATCAGCACCAGGGCCTGCTTGCCGGCCGCGAGCACTCGATGGATCAGCTGCAGATAGACCTCGGTCTTGCCGCTGCCGGTGACGCCGGCCAGCAGGAAGGCCTGAAAACCACCAAGGCCGGCGCTGATCGCTTCGAACGCCGCGCACTGCTGCGCATTCATCGTCAGCTCGGCCTGCAGCAGCCAGCTGCCGCTGTGCTGTCGCGGCGGACTGGAGCGACGCGATTCGACTCGCACCAGGCCTTTTTCCAGCAGCAGATCGAGGCTGTCCTTGTTCAGCTGCAGTTTGCCCAACAGGGCATGGGGCAGGCCGTGGGCATGCTGCGCGATGATCTTCAGGGTTTCACGCTGACGCGGAGCGCGCGCCAGTCGGGGATCGTCCGGATTGGCGCCGTCCGCCAGGCGCCAGTAGCGTTCCAGACGGGCTTCGGCCGGTTCACCCTGGCGCAGCAGGACCGGCAGTGCCCAGCTCAGGGTGTCGCCCAGACTGTGCTGGTAGTACTGGGCGGTCCACAGGCAGAGCTTGAACAGGGCGGGCGGCAGCGGCGGCGTGCTGTCCAGCAGCTCGATGGCCGGTCTGAGCTTTTCCAGCGGCACTTCGCTCTGATCGCTCAGCTCTACCAGCACACCGATGACCTCGCGCCGGCCGAACGGCACGCGCAGGCGCATGCCCGGCTGCAATGAGCCGGCAGTTGCGCCGTGCGGTGGCAGGTAGTCGAACAGGCGGCGCAGCGGCGAAGGCAGCGCCAGACGGAGGATGCAGGAAGGCACGCGGTGATCCTTGATAATGAGCGCCGATGGTAAACGATCGCGGCGCTCGCCGCCGTCCCATAGCGCGATCCGGGTGGCGGGACGCCGGTCGCCTGCGCTTGCATCACCTTTGTGCTCTGGTATGATTCGCGCCCTACTTCGTGCGGTACTCGACATAGGGTCGGGTGGCGGCACGCAATCCCAGAGGATTCACCATGAAAGCCGATATCCATCCGAACTACGTCGAAATCGAAGCCACCTGCAGCTGTGGCAACGTCATCAAGACCCGCTCCACCCTGGGCAAGAACCTGAACATCGACGTCTGCTCCGAGTGCCACCCGTTCTACACCGGCAAGCAGAAGGTGCTGGATACCGGCGGCCGTATCGATCGCTTCAAGCAGCGTTTCGGTGTGTTCGGCGCCAAGTAAGCCGACACGGCGGGAATCCGATGAGGTTTTCCGAACACATGAAAAAGGCGTCCCTCGGGGGCGCCTTTTTCGTTTCCATCTTCTGCAGCCTGCAGGCCCTTGCGTTCTGTCCCTCGCCTGGGCCACTGCCGTTGGTGAGCGTGGCAAAGGTGGTCGATGGCGATACGCTGCGTCTGGTCGATGGGCGAAGCGTGCGCCTGATCGGTATCAACACGCCGGAACTGGGGCGTGATGGGCGCAAGGCCGAGCCGTTCGCCGTGGCGGCGCAGCGCCGGTTGCGCGCGCTGGTCGAGGCCAGCAATGGGCGAGTGGGGCTGGTCCCCGGGCGCGAGTCAAAGGATCGCTACGGTCGTGCTCTGGCCCACGCCTATGACGAGCAGGGCCGTAATCTGGAATCGGCCTTGCTGGCCGAGGGCCTTGGCCTGATGGTGGCGATCGCCCCCAACACGGCGCTGGTGGCTTGCCACCGGCGGGCCGAGCAGCAGGCGCGTCAATCTCGCCTGGGTGTCTGGCGCAAGTTGACGCCGCGTTCGACTCGCGCCGTGAGGCAGGGTGGGTTCGCCTTGTTGCAGGGGATGGTCGAGCGGGTCGAGCATAATCGCGGCGGCTACTGGCTGGAGATGGAGGGCCCGCTGGTGGTTCACATTCCGCCGCAGGCGTTCAGTGCCTTCGACCTGGCGCAGTTACCCGGGCTTGCTGGCAAGACGCTCGAACCCAGAGGTTGGCTGGTAGATCGGCGCGGACGGGCTGGGACAGGGCAGGCTCGCTGGATGTTGCGGGTGACCCATCCCGCAATGCTCGGGTTGCCACGCTGACCGGTCAGTCAGTGCTCTACCCGAAAAGTCGTATGGGCCTGGGCTTGACAGCCTGCTCCGCTCGTTGGCTTGTGAGCGCGCTCGTTCTTGGCGTATGCTCGACCGCCTGTCTGTCCCAGTAAAAATAAGCGGAAATGCCACATGACTGACCTGAAAACTGCCGCGCTCGAATACCATGCCCAGCCCCGTCCGGGAAAGTTGAGCGTCGAGCTCACCAAGCCGACCGCCACCGCTCGTGACCTTTCTCTGGCCTATAGCCCAGGCGTCGCCGAGCCGGTTCGCGAAATCGCTCGCGATGCGGAGCTGGCTTACCGCTACACCGGCAAGGGCAACCTGGTGGCGGTTATCTCCGATGGCACCGCTATTCTCGGTCTGGGTAATCTCGGTCCGCTGGCTTCCAAGCCGGTAATGGAAGGCAAGGGCGTTCTGTTCAAGCGCTTCGCGGGTGTCGACGTGTTCGACATCGAAGTCGACGCCGAGAGCCCGCAGGCCTTCATCGATACCGTCAAGCGCATCTCGATCACCTTCGGTGGCAGCAACCTTGAAGACATCAAGGCGCCGGAGTGTTTCGAGATCGAGCGCGCGCTGATCGAGCAGTGCGACATTCCCGTCTTTCACGACGACCAGCACGGCACCGCCATCGTGACCGCGGCAGGCATGCTCAACGCACTGGAGATCGCCGGCAAGACGCTGGAACAGGCGAAGATCGTCTGCCTTGGTGCCGGCGCTGCCGCTACCTCATGCATGAAGCTGCTGGTCAGCATGGGCGCGAAGATCGAAAACATCTTCATGATCGACCGCAAGGGCGTGATCCACGCCGGCCGCGACGACCTCAACCAGTACAAGGCCGTGTTCGCCCACGAAACCGACAAGCGCACCCTGGATGACGCGCTCGATGGTGCTGATGTCTTCGTCGGCCTGTCGGGTGCCAACCTGCTGAGCCCTGAAGGCCTCAAGCGCATGGCGGCCAATCCGGTCGTGTTCGCTTGCTCCAACCCGGATCCGGAGATCAGTCCTGAGCTGGCACATGCAACCCGTTCGGACGTGATCATGGCGACCGGTCGTTCCGATTACCCGAACCAGGTCAACAACGTCCTCGGCTTCCCGTTCATCTTCCGCGGTGCGCTGGACGTTCGTGCCAAGCGCATCAACGAAGAGATGAAGATCGCCGCCGCGCTGGCTCTTCGTGATCTGGCCAAGCTGCCGGTACCGGCCGAAGTTGCCGCTGCCTATGGTGTGGACAGCCTAGAGTTCGGTCGCGAGTACATCATTCCGAAGCCCATGGATCCGCGTCTGATCACGTTGGTATCGGATGCCGTGGCCAAGGCGGCGATCGAGAGTGGTGTGGCCACGCTGCCATACCCATCGCACTATCCGCTGCAGTCGGTCGGCGATGTGTTCAACGGCTGATTCGCTCTGAAAAGAAAAACCCCGCCGAGGCGGGGTTTTTTTTGGCTGCGAACCGCCTCTGGATCAGAACAGATCGAGTGGCGCGGCTTCGTCAGCTGGCAGCGGGCTGCCCGGCGCCTGGTAGCCAGGATCGAACTCGCCCATCGGCGGTGGTGAGTCTTCGCTCTTGAACACTTCGAAGTACGCATCGGGTGTGCTAGGCGTGGCAGCCCGGCCGCTGACAGGATCGATCCGCAGCTTGAGCAGTCCGTCGGGCTCAGCCGGAGGATGCTCAGGCATGTCCTTGAGCACGGCGCCCATGTAATTCATCCAGATCGGTAGCGCGACCGTTCCGCCATACTCGTTGCGTCCGAGGCTTTGCGGTTGATCGAAGCCAGCCCAAACGGTGGTGACGAGGTCGGCGTTGTAGCCGGAGAACCAGCTGTCGATGGAGTCGTTGGTCGTGCCCGTCTTGCCGGCGATGTCGTCACGGCCCATGGCTAGCGCGCGGCGCCCGGTGCCTCGTTTGATCACATCCTGGAGCATGCTGGTCATGATGTAGGCGGTGCGTTCGTCGAGTACCTGTTCGGCAAAGTGCGGCGCGGCTGGCGTTTGTTCACCGTCCGCGATGTCAGGGTTGCTCTGCACCGGATGGACCTCGACATCTGCAGTCTGCGTTTCTCGCGGCGGGACGCGTGCCGGATTGGCTTCGAACAGCAGGTTGCCCTCGCGATCCTCGATGCGCTGGATTAGGTAGGGCTCGATCTTGTAGCCGCCGTTGGCGAAGGTGGTCCAGCCGGTGGCGATCTCCATTGGCGTGAGCGTTGCCGTGCCTAGCGCCAGGGAAAGATTGCGCGGCAGGTCCTGCGCGTTGAAGCCGAAGCGGGTGATGTAGTTGATCGTGTAGTCGACCCCCATGGTCTGCAGCAGCCGAATCGACACCAAGTTCCTGGACTTGTACAGCGCTTCGCGCATGCGGATCGGCCCCAGGAATGTGTTGTTGTCGTTCTTCGGCCGCCAGATGCGGTCCATGCCCTGCTCGACGAAGACGATGGGCGAGTCGTTGACCAGGCTCGCCGCGGTGTAACCGGCGTCCAGCGCGGCGCTATAAATGAACGGCTTGAAGCTGGAACCAGGTTGGCGCTTAGCCTGGATGGCGCGGTTGTAATTGCTCTGCCCGAAGGAGAAGCCGCCCGCCAGCGCTTCGATCGAACCATCCTCAGGGTCGAGCGAAACCAGTGCCGCTTGTGCCTGCGGAACCTGGCTGAACACGGCGGCTTCGTCCTGCCAGCGAATGCGCACCACGTCTCCCACCTTCACCACGTCCGCCGGACGCTGCGGGCGAGGCCCCATGCTGTTGATGTCGAGGTACGGCCGGGCCCACTTCATACTATCCCAGCTCACCGTGTGTTCCTGACCATCGCGGGTGATGACGAGAATTCCACTGGTCTCTACCTGGGTGACCGCGGCAGGCTGCAGGCCGGAAAGGCTTCGGTACTTGGCAAGTTCTTGAAGCCAGGTATCGCGGGGCGCGTTGGCCAGATTGGCTTCCGGCCCCCGATAGCCATGGCGCTGGTCGTACTCGATCAGGCCGCTGTTCAGCGCATTATTGGCCGCGATCTGACGCTCGCTGGAAACCGTCGTGTAGACCCTGAAGCCATCCGTATAGGCGGCGCTGCCGAAGCGGCCGACCATTTCTGCGCGTGCCATCTCGGCGATATAGGAGGCGTCGAGCTCCGGCGTTGCTCCGTGGTACCGAGCGGTCTCAGGTTCGGCCAGGGCCTGCCGATAGCTTGATTCATCCAGGGAGCCAAGGCGATACATGCGACCGAGGATCCAATCCCGTCGCTCCTTGCTGCGCGCCGGATTGACCAATGGGTTGAATGCGGATGGGGCCTTCGGCAGGCCGGCGATCATCGCCAGCTGAGCAACGCTCAGCTCGGAGATGGGCTTGCCGTAATAGACCTGAGCGGCGGCCTCGATTCCATAGGCGCGATTGCCGAGGTAGATCTTGTTGACGTACAGCTCGAGGATCTCGTTTTTGCTCAGCTCTCGCTCGATCTGCAGGGCCAGCAAAATTTCGTTGATTTTGCGTGAAAAGCTCCGCTCACTGGTCAGGAAGTAATTCTTTGCAACCTGCATGGTGATGGTGCTGCCACCGGTCTGAATCTGCCCGCTTTTCAATAATTGCGTGGCAGCGCGCATCAGGCCGGTTATGTCGACGCCATAATGATTGGCGAAATTGTCATCCTCCGCGGCAAGCAGCGCGTGGATGAAGGCTTGCGGTATGTCGTCGAAGCGAATGGGCGAGCGCCGCATCTCGCCAAACTCTGCGATCAGCTTGTCATCGGCGCTGTAGACTCGCAGCGGGATCTGGAGCTGGATGCTGCGAAGGGAATCGACCGAGGGCAGGTTAGGGCTGAGGTAGAGAAATGCACCGCTGATGCTGAGCAACAGGGCGCAAAAAACTGCGAAGCACGACCAGATAAGAAATTTCAAAAAACGCATCGGGGTTCTTGGAATCCAGGATTTGGGAGGGGGAGCGGCGACGATGCTGAAAGGGAAAACCGTTCACATTATATGCGCTTTTTTTGCCGGGTAGCCAATTGCGCTTCTGTCAAGGCTGTTATCTAATGTGGATAAACATAATTAATCCGTAAGTTGCGGATAAAGATAGGAAATCGGTCGTGCTAGGGCTCTTCACTAAGAAAGCGAACACGCTGCTTGGGATCGATATCAGTTCGACCTCAGTCAAGCTCCTCGAATTAAGTCGATCGGGTAATCGGTATCGCGTCGAGGCTTATGCCGTCGAGCCGCTACCGCCGAATGCCGTCGTCGAAAAGAACATCGCCGAACTTGAGGGTGTCGGTCAGGCCCTGCAGCGAGTCGTTGCCAAGGCCAAGACCGGCTGCAAGTCCGCTGTTGTCGCTGTCTCCGGGTCTGCCGTCATCACAAAGATGATTGAAATGGATGCCGGGCTTTCTGATGAAGAGCTCGAGAACCAGCTCAAGATCGAGGCGGATCAGTACATCCCTTATCCACTGGAGGAAGTCGCGATCGACTTCGAGGTGCAAGGTCCTGCGCCTCGCGCGCCTGGCAGGGTAGAAGTTCTCCTCGCCGCTTGCCGTAAAGAGAATGTCGAGATCCGTGAAGCCGCGCTGGCCTTGGCTGGACTTACCGCCAAAGTGGTGGATGTCGAGGCCTATGCGCTTGAGCGCTCCTACGGATTGCTCGCTTCACAATTGGGTACAGGGCACGGCGAGCTGACCGTTGCCGTCGTCGACATCGGCGCGACCATGACAACCCTGAGCGTGCTGCATAACGGGCGTACCATCTACACGCGCGAGCAGCTGTTCGGTGGTCGCCAACTGACCGAAGAGATCCAGCGCCGCTACGGTCTGTCTCAGGAAGAAGCCGGCCTTGCCAAGAAGCAAGGCGGTCTCCCAGATGACTACGACAGTGAAGTGCTGCTTCCGTTCAAGGAGGCGGTGGTGCAGCAGGTATCCCGCTCATTGCAGTTCTTCTTCGCTGCAGGGCAGTTCCACGACGTCGATTGCATCCTGCTTGCGGGCGGGACGGCCTCCATTCCGGGTCTCGATCACATGATCCAGCAAAAGATCGGAACGCAAACTCTAGTGGCTAATCCCTTCGCCGATATGGCTTTGAGCGGCAAAGTGAACGCCGGGGCGCTGGCTAGTGATGCGCCTGCATTAATGATTGCATGCGGTTTGGCGCTGAGGAGCTTTGACTGATGGCTCAGATCAACCTACTTCCGTGGCGTGAACAGCTGCGGGAAGAGCGTAAGCAGCGCTTTCTGGCTTCCCTCGTGGGCGTACTTGTTGTCGCCGCCGGCCTGGTATTCCTAGGCGATCGCTATTTTCAGGGTGCGATCGAGCATCAGAATGCGAGGAACGAGTTCATCAAAAAAGAAATTGCAGTTCTGGATGCTCGGATCGCGGAAATCAAAGAGTTGAGGGAGCGTCGCCAGCAACTTCTGGAGCGAATGAAGATTATCCAGGATCTTCAGGGGAATCGCCCCATCATTGGTCGGGTATTCGATCAGCTCGTTAGAACGCTGCCCGAAGGTGTTTATTTCACGTCGCTCAAAATGACCGGAAAGAACATCGCGATCGTTGGCGCTGCCGAGTCGAACAATCGGGTTTCAAACCTCATGCGCAATCTCGACGGCTCCGATTGGCTTGAAGCGCCGAATCTGAACGAGGTGAAGGCGGTCACTGCGGGGGCGGTCGATCAGGAAAATGTCTTCCAGTTGACAGTGCAGCAGACCCAGCCGGGTGCATCTACGGAAGGAGCTAAGCCATGAGTCTGGCTGAGTCGTTGGAAAGTCTTCGCAAGGTTGATCTTGCCGATCTGGATCTAAATAACCTGGGGTCGTGGCCAGCGCCGGTTAAATTTATTACCGGTGTGATAGTGCTCGCGGCAGTGCTCGGCCTGGGGTATTACTTTCACTTGCAGGATTTGCAGTTGCAGCTTGAGCAGCAGCGTGCTCAAGAGGTAACTCTAAAACAACAGTTTTCAACCAAGGCGTTTCAGGCCGCTAACCTAGAAGCTTACAAAGAGCAGATGGCCGAAATGGAAATATCATTCGGTGCGCTGCTTAGACAGCTGCCAAGTGATACTGAGGTCCCGGGGCTGCTGGAAGATATCACTCGTACTGGTTTAGGTAGCGGGTTGGAGTTCGAGGAGATCAAGTTGCAACCCGAAGTGGCTCAGCAGTTCTATATCGAACTGCCGATCAATATCAAGGTGATTGGCGGCTATCACGACTTGGCAACATTCGTAAGCGGCGTATCAAGTCTTCCGCGAATAGTTACGTTGCATGATTTCGAGATAGTTCCCGAAAAGGGTGAAACTGCTACATCGAAGTTGCGCATGAGCATCGTTGCCAAGACTTATCGCTATAACGACAAGGGGCTGCAGAAATGAAGGGGGGGCGACTGACTGCGCTGGGTCTGACCCTGGCGGTGCTTTCGGGCTGCAGTGGCAGTTCTGACTTCAGCGACCTACAGCAGTATATGGATGAGGTGAGAACCAAGCCGAAGGGCACGATCGAACCTCTGCCGGCCTTCATCCCTTACGAGGCGTTCACCTATAGCGCAGCAGCGTTGCGTCATCCATTCCAGCCGCCCGTGAAGCTTGACTTGGCGCAGCGGCAGCGAGGTTCGAAGGACATCCAGCCCGACGAGTCGCGAGTCAAGCAGTTTCTCGAGGGGTTCAATATCGAGAACTTTACCATGGTTGGCACGCTGGCCAATGGAGGTGGCCGGTATGCGCTGATCAAGGGGGGCGATGGTGTCCATCGAGTCAAGATTGGCGATTACCTGGGGCGTAACCACGGGCGCATCGTCGAAATCAGCGAGGCTGCGGTGGATGTGGTTGAAATCGTCCCTGATGGAGAGGGTGGGTGGCTTGAGCGCCCGCGCAGTCTGACCTTGAAAGAGCGCACCTAGCGCGGGGCAAAAGAATGGAAAACCTTTACCGGTCTGCACAACGGAAGCAATTTATGAACACTACCCTTTCTCGCCTGGGCGTATCTCTGCTGGCGGCATTTCTTTCGCCAGCACTGCTGGCGGCCAATCTCAACGCCTTGGATGTGGCTGCTTTGCCGGGCGATCGGGTTGAGTTGAAACTGGCATTTGACGAGCCTGTCGCGTCACCTCGTGGCTACACGCTGGATCAGCCTGCACGCATTGCCCTGGATCTTCCAGGCGTATCCAACAACCTGGGGGCCAAAAACCGGGAGCTGGGCGTTGGTAATGCGCGCAGCGTAACGGTCGTCGAGGCTCAAGGGCGCACCCGGCTCATCGTCAATCTGACCGCGCTTGTTCCGTATTCCACTCGAGTGGATGGGAACAATCTGTTTGTCGTGCTGGGAGAGAGCTCGGGGACGACCAGTCCTGCGGCGGCATCCGCCGCGGTCACTGCTCCGATTGCCAAGTCTACTCCGGTACAGCCGATGGCGGCCGGCAAGGCGATCGACAATATCGATTTTCGCCGCGGTGAGGATGGTGCCGGAAACGTGGTAATCACACTGTCCGATCCGTCGGTAGGTTCGACTATCGAAGAGCAGGGAGGAAAGATCCGCGTTGTGTTCGCCAAGGCGGAGCTGCCTGAAGCACTGCGTGTTCGGCTCGACGTTCAGGATTTCGCTACGCCGGTGAAGTTTGTCGACTCGACCGCTCAGGCAGGTGGTGCCAGTATCGCCATCGAGCCTACTGGGCGATACGATTATCTCGCCTACCAGACAGACAATAAACTGACCATCAGCGTAAAGCCTCTTACAGAAGAAGAGGCCGATAAGCGCAAGGCAGACCGTTTTGCCTATTCCGGTGAAAAGCTGTCGCTGAACTTCCAGGATATTGATGTCCGTTCCGTACTGCAGTTGATCGCTGATTTTACCGACCTGAACTTGGTTGCCAGCGATACCGTGAGTGGCAATATCACTCTTCGTTTGCAGAACGTGCCTTGGGATCAAGCGCTCGACCTGGTTTTGAAAACCAAGGGGCTGGATAAGCGGCAAGTCGGGAACGTGCTGCTCGTTGCGCCAGCTGACGAAATCGCTGCGCGTGAACGCCAAGAGCTCGAGTCGCAGCGCCAGATTGCCGAGCTTGCACCGTTGCGTCGCGAGGTCGTGCAAGTCAACTATGCCAAGGCTGCGGACATTGCTCGCTTGTTCCAGTCAGTGACGAGCAACGGCGCCGTTGCAGAGGATCGTGGCTCTATAGCGGTGGATGATCGCACCAATAACATCATCGCTTATCAAACGCAGGAGCGACTTGACGAGCTGCGTCGCATCGTCGCTCAGCTCGACATTCCTGTGCGGCAAGTGATGATCGAGGCGCGCATTGTTGAGGCGAATGTGGGCTACGACAAAGCGCTTGGGGTTCGTTGGGGGGGGAGCTACACCAACGACAATTGGGGCTTGTATGGCAAGGACGGTGCCATCGGTCGTGATGAAGATGGTGGTCGATATCTTCTTCCAGGTACAGACAAAGTCGGCAATTTTACCCTTGAAGATGCGTTGGCCCCGGTTCCGTTTGTCGATCTAGGAGTACTTAACAGCACAGCCGGTATTGGGATTGGCTATGTCTCGGACCATGGAATCTTAGACCTTCAATTGTCGGCTATGGAGAAAACCGGTAACGGTGAAGTTGTTTCCCAGCCAAAGGTAGTTACCGCGGATAAGGAAACGGCCAAGATCTTGAAAGGCGCGGAAATCCCCTACCAAGAAGCCAGTTCGAGTGGCGCAACGTCGACCTCCTTCAAGGAGGCAGCTCTTTCGCTTGAGGTGACGCCGCAGATCACGCCGGACAACCGCATTATCATGGAGGTCAAGGTCACCAAGGATGCCCCTGATTTTGCTAACGCCCTGAATGGCGTGCCGCCGATCAACAAGAACGAAGTCAACGCCAAAGTTCTTGTTACCGACGGAGAAACAATCGTCATCGGTGGTGTATTCTCCAACAGCCAGATCAGCAGCATTGAAAAAGTGCCGTTTCTGGGCGACGTTCCGTTCGTTGGTCGCCTCTTCCGACGGGACATCGTGGAAGATAAAAAATCCGAGCTTCTGGTCTTCTTGACCCCTAGAATCCTCAACTACCGAGCGGTCGCCGTGGGCCAGTAATCTTTGCACAACTTCATCCTCATAGGCCCGATGGGAGCTGGTAAAAGCACCATCGGGCGCTTGCTTGCCAAAGAGCTGCGTTTGCCGTTCAAGGATTCCGACAAGGAAATCGAGCAGCGGACCGGCGCCAGCATTCCTCTGATCTTCGATGTAGAGGGTGAGGCCGGTTTTCGCGAGCGTGAACGTGCAGTGATTGCCGATCTTTGTCAGCAGGACGGGGTGGTGCTCGCTACGGGTGGGGGCGCGGTGTTGCGCGAGGACAATCGCAAGGCACTTCGCTCCGGTGGTCGCGTCGTCTATCTCTGCACTTCTGTCGATCAGCAGCTCGAGCGCACGTCGCGCGACCGCAATCGTCCGTTGCTTCAGGCAAGCGATCCCCGTAGCGTTCTTGCTGCGCTCATGGCTATTCGCGACCCGCTGTACCGCTCCATTGCGGATATCATCATCGAGACAGACGAGCGTCCGCCGCGGCTGGTGGTCATGGAAATTCTCGATAGGCTCGCTTCATTGCCTCCCCGTGAAAGCCAGGATGAATCTGCGCTATCCTAGCCCCCTTTATTGTTGGGGGCCCCATGCAGACTCTTCAGGTCGATCTCAGCGAGCGTAGCTATCCCATTCATATCGGCGAGCGATTGATCGATCGCAGCGATCTTTTTGCAAACAAGATTCGCGGCCGCCAAGTCGCCATCGTGACCAATGAAACGGTTGCGCCACTGTACCTCGATCGTCTGACGAGCACGCTTTCCGGCTATTCCGTTACCCCCATAATCCTGCCTGATGGCGAAAGCCACAAGAATTGGGAGACGCTTCAGCTTGTTTTCGACGCACTGCTCGGTGCTCGGCACGATCGCAATACAACGGTCGTGGCGTTGGGCGGCGGTGTCATCGGCGACATGGCGGGATTCGCGGCCGCCAGCTACCAGCGTGGTGTGGACTTCATCCAGGTGCCGACCACGCTTCTCTCGCAAGTGGACTCCTCGGTCGGTGGCAAGACCGGCATCAACCACCCGCTGGGCAAGAACATGATCGGCGCGTTCTACCAGCCTCGTGCGGTGGTCATCGATACCGCCACGTTGGCGACGTTGCCGTCTCGCGAGCTGTCTGCAGGGATGGCCGAAGTCATCAAGTATGGGCTGATCTGCGACGAGCCCTTCCTGACCTGGCTTGAAGCCAATATCGATCGGATTCGCTCGCTGGATTCCCTGGCGCTGACCGAGGCGATCCACCGTTCCTGCGCAGCCAAGGCCAAGGTGGTCAATGCGGACGAGCGAGAATCGGGTGTGCGCGCCACCCTCAACCTGGGCCATACCTTTGGTCATGCCATAGAGACCCATATGGGTTATGGGGTCTGGCTGCATGGTGAGGCGGTATCGGCGGGAACCGTGATGGCGCTTGAGATGTCCTCTCAGCTCGGCTGGATCGGCCAGGCGGATCGTGATCGCGCCATCCGGCTTTTGCAGCGAGCCGGGCTGCCGGTGGTGCCTCCTGCCGAGATGCAGCCGCAAGATTTCCTTGAGCACATGGCGGTGGACAAGAAGGTCCTGGATGGTCGTCTCCGTCTCGTGCTGCTTCGGCAGATGGGGGAGGCGGTTGTCACAGGCGACTTCCCTCGCGGCGTGCTCGAAACCACCTTGAGCGCCGATTACGGTGCTATGACGGAACACTTGGGAGCGTAAGAAAATTTCCATGAACAGTTTGTCCGCGGACGACGCGTTTCTGACTCACTATGGCTTCAGCCACGACCCTTTCGCGGCCCGTGTTCCGGGGTTCAAGTTCTTTCCCGCTCAGCGCAAGCCGGTGCTTGGGCAGCTGCACCACCTGGCCCGTTACAGCCAGTTGCTGTTGTTGGTGACCGGGCCGGAAGGCAGCGGCAAAACGTTGCTACGCCAGGCGCTTGTCGCCAGCAGCAACAAGCAGGCTGTGCAGAGCGTAGTCGTCACTCCGCAGAGCACTATGGACGCCAGTGCGCTGTTGGCGCAGATCGCTCAGGCACTCAACAGTCAGGACGCCGATTTCGATGGCATCATGGCGCAGGTAGTCCAGCTGGCTCTGACGGGGCAGGAAGTCTATCTGTTGGTGGATGATGCCGAGCGCCTGACTGGCGCTGCGGTGGAGACCCTGCTGCGTCTGGCTGCGGGGACACCTGAAGCACGCCCGCACGTCTTTCTGTTTGGCGAGCCTGCGCTGGCCGGGCGACTTGAAGCCCTGAGCGAAGGCGAAGAACGACATCACGCTATCGCCTTGCAACCTTACGAAGAAGATGAGACGCGCGAGTATCTGGCGTTGCGGCTCGAAGGTGCGGGTAGCGGCATCGAGTGCCTGAACGAGGAGCAGATTGCGCGTATCCATGATCAGTCGGGCGGCTGGCCTGGAGCGATCAACCAGGTGGCGCGTGACGAACTTCTCGCGGCGATGCAGAGCAGTCGCGGACGGCGGAAGTCCAGCGGAATGGCATTGCCGCTGCCGAAGAAACATCTGTTGGCGGCGCTGGCCGTGATCGTGGTGGTCGCGATTGGCTTTCTGGTTCTGCGTGGTGGCGAGGGTGAGCGGTCGGTTGCGCCGCAAGCCACTCAGTTGCCGCTCGACGCTCCGGCGGGCTCATCAGCGGCTTCGTCTGAGCAGGGCGGGCAAACCGCGATCGAGTTCGATGGCGAGGAGCGGCCGTTGTCGCTGCCGCTGGGCGGTGATGCGCAGCCGGTGATTCGAGAGCCGCTCGCTGCCGCTGCAGGTGGCGAAGACGATGCTGAGGTTGCGCTTCCCGGTGCGCGCGAATCGACAATTCCTGCACCTGCACCTGCACCTGCACCTGCACCTGCACCCGCACCTGCACCTGCACCTGCACCGGTGGAGCGTGCCCAGCCTGCTCCGCCTGTTGCAACGGTGCCGACGCCGGCGCCGACACAGGCGCCTGCTCCGGCATCGCCGCAGGTGCGGCAGAATGTCGCCGAGCGTACGCCAGCGCCTACTGCTGCGCCCAGCGCTTCAGGCAATCGGTCTTGGTATGCCAGTCAGCCGGGCAGCAACTATCTGGTCCAGATCCTCGGGACACGTGTCGAAAAGAATGCCCAAGCGATCGTTCAGCAGCACGGCGCCAGCTATCGCTACTTCACCAAGACGCACGAAGGCAAGCCGCTCTACGTCGTCACCTACGGCAATTTTGCCAACCGAGCGGCAGCGGTTGCAGCGGTGAAGTCGCTGCCCGCTTCGCTCCAGGCCGGCAAGCCGTGGGTACGAAGTTTCGCCAGCGTCCAGCAGGAATTGGCGCCAGCTCGATAAAAAATGCCCCAAAAAAGTGCGCAATGCACTGTTTTGGGGCTTGCAAAAATAAATTGTGCCGATCTAGCGGGCTTTGTAAACTGCTCCCCCTTTTGCCCACGTGAATGACGGGGTGAGTCGCTGCGCCGTCAATAAGGGGTTGATTTACAACGCATTTAGCTGGTGGAGTGCCTATGAGAGCAGGTCTGTTTCGTCCTGAAGAGTTCAAGGATAACTGCGGCTTCGGTCTGATTGCCCACATGCAGGGCGAGGCAAGCCATCACCTGCTAAAGACTGCCATTCAGTCCCTGACATGCATGACTCACCGCGGCGGCATCAACGCCGATGGCAAGACCGGCGACGGCTGCGGTCTGTTGATGCAGAAGCCTGACGCCTTTCTGCGCGCGAAGGCCTTGGAGCATTTCAACGCCGAGCTGCCGGCCCAATATGCGGTTGGCATGGTCTTCCTCGATCAGGACGCCAGCAAGGCGGATCGCGCTCGTGCTCAGCTGAGCGAGGAAATCCAGGCGCAGGGGCTTACCCTGGTTGGCTGGCGTGAGGTCCCGGTGGATACCAGCGTTCTCGGGCAGCTGGCGCTCGAGCGTCTGCCGCGCATTGAACAGGTGTTCGTTTCCGGCGAGGGCCTCGACGAGCGTCAGTTCGGCATCAAGCTGTTCTTCGCCCGCCGCCGCGCCGAAGTCGCACTGGCCGACGATAGCGCCTTCTACGTCTGCAGCCTCTCGGACAAGGACATCATCTACAAAGGCCTGATGATGCCGGCCGACCTGGCCCAGTTCTACCCGGACCTGGGTGACGAGCGCCTCGCGACCGCGATCTGCGTGTTCCACCAGCGTTTCTCCACCAACACCATGCCGCAGTGGCGGCTGGCTCAGCCGTTCCGCTTTCTTGCGCACAACGGCGAAATCAACACCATCACCGGTAACCGCAACTGGGCCCAGGCGCGCCGCCTGAAGTTCGCCAACGAATTGCTGCCGGATCTCGAAAGCCTGTCGCCGCTGATCAACCGCACCGGTTCTGACTCCTCGAGCATGGACAACATGCTCGAACTCTTGGTCACCGGAGGAATGGATCTGTTCCGTGGCCTGCGCATGATCATTCCGCCGGCCTGGCAGAACGTCGAGACCATGGACCCCGACCTGCGTGCCTTCTACGAATTCAACTCCATGCACATGGAGCCCTGGGATGGCCCGGCCGGCGTGGTGCTGACCGATGGCCGCCACGCGGTTTGTCTGCTCGACCGCAACGGGCTGCGTCCGGCGCGCTGGGTAACCACCAAGAATGGCTATATCACCCTCGCGTCCGAAGTCGGCGTCTGGGATTACAAGCCGGAAGATGTGCTTGCCAAGGGTCGTGTCGGCCCGGGGCAGATCCTCGCGGTGGACACCCACACCGGCAAGGTGCTGCACACCGATGACATCGACAACCACCTGAAGGCGCAGCAGCCTTACAAGAAGTGGCTGCGGCAGAACGCGCTGCGCATCCAGTCGACGCTGGATGACAACGATCACGGTTCGGCTTTCTACGATGCCGACCAGCTCAAGCAGTACATGAAGATGTACCAGGTCACCTTCGAGGAGCGTGACCAGGTGCTGCGCCCGCTGGCCGAACAGGGCCAGGAAGCGGTCGGCTCGATGGGCGACGACACGCCCATGGCCGTGCTGTCGCGCCGCGTGCGTTCGCCCTACGACTACTTCCGCCAGCAGTTCGCCCAGGTGACCAACCCGCCGATCGACCCGCTGCGCGAAGCCATCGTGATGTCGCTGGAAACCTGTCTGGGTGCCGAGCGCAACGTCTTCGAGGAAACCGCCGAACACGCCAATCGGGCGATCCTGACCACGCCGGTGATCTCGCCCGCCAAATGGCGCACGATCATGAACCTCGAGCGGCCCGGCTTCGAGCGTCTGGTCATCGACCTCAACTACGAGGAAGGTACCGGCCTCGAGGCGGCGATCCGCAACATCGCCGATCAGGCCGAAGAGGCCGTGCGCGGGGGCAAGGTGCTGCTGGTGCTGAGCGATCGCCACATCGCTCCGGGCAAGCTGCCGGTGCATGCTTCGCTGGCGGTCGGTGCGGTACACCACCGCCTGGTCGAGACCGGGCTGCGCTGCAGCTGCAACATCCTGGTGGAAACCGCCACCGCTCGCGATCCGCATCATTTCGCAGTGCTCATCGGTTTCGGTGCGACAGCTGTCTACCCGTTCCTCGCCTACGAAGTGCTGGGTGACCTGATCCGTACCGGCGAGGTGCTGGGCGATCTCTACGAAGTGTTCAAGCACTATCGCAAGGGCATCTCCAAGGGGCTGATGAAGATCATCTCCAAGATGGGCATCTCGACCATCGCGTCCTACCGCGGCGCGCAACTGTTCGAAGCCGTCGGCCTGTCCGACGAGGTCGTGGAGCTCAGCTTCCGCGGCGTCGCCAGTCGCATCAAGGGTGCCCGCTTCGAGGACCTCGAGGCCGAGCAGAAGGCGCTGGCGGCCGAAGCCTGGAGCAGCCGCAAGCCGATCCAGCAGGGTGGCCTGCTGAAGTTCGTCTACGGCGGCGAGTACCACGCCTACAACCCCGACGTGGTCAGCGCGCTGCAGCTCGCCGTGCAGAGCGGTGACTACAGCCGCTTCAAGGAGTACACGGCGCTGGTTGATCAGCGCCCGGTGGCGATGCTGCGTGACCTGCTCAAGGTCAAGCTGGCCGATCAGCCGCTGGCGCTGGAGGAGGTCGAGCCGCGGGATGCCATCCTCAAGCGCTTCGACTCTGCTGGTATTTCCCTGGGCGCACTGTCGCCGGAAGCCCACGAGGCCATCGCCGCGGCGATGAACCGCATCGGGGCGCGTTCGAACTCCGGTGAGGGCGGTGAAGACCCGGCCCGCTACGGCACCGAGCGCAGCTCGAAGATCAAGCAGGTCGCAACCGGCCGCTTCGGTGTGACCCCGGAATACCTGGTCAACGCGGAAGTGCTGCAGATCAAGGTCGCCCAGGGTGCCAAGCCGGGTGAAGGCGGCCAGCTGCCCGGTGGCAAGGTCAATGGTCTGATCGCGCGTCTGCGTTACGCCGTGCCCGGCGTGACCCTGATCTCCCCGCCGCCGCACCATGACATCTATTCCATCGAGGACCTCGCGCAGCTGATCTTTGACCTCAAGCAGGTCAATCCGCAGGCGCTGGTGTCCGTCAAGCTGGTGGCCGAGCCGGGTGTGGGCACCATCGCCGCCGGCGTGGCCAAGGCCTACGCCGATCTGATCACCATCTCCGGTTACGACGGCGGCACCGGTGCCTCGCCGCTGACCTCGATCCGCTATGCCGGTTCGCCGTGGGAGCTGGGCTTGGCGGAAACCCACCAGACCCTGCGCGGCAATGACCTGCGGGGCAAGGTCCGGGTGCAAACCGATGGTGGCCTGAAGACTGGCCTGGACGTGATCAAGGCCGCGATCCTCGGCGCCGAAAGCTTCGGCTTCGGGACCGCACCGATGATTGCCCTGGGCTGCAAGTACCTGCGCATCTGCCACCTGAACAACTGCGCCACCGGTGTCGCAACCCAGAACGAACAGCTGCGCAAGGATCACTTCATCGGCACCGTCGACATGGTGGTCAACTTCTTCCAGTTCGTCGCCGAGGAAACCCGCGAGTGGCTGGCCAAGCTGGGCGTGCGCAGCCTCGGCGAGCTGATCGGCCGTACCGATCTGCTCGAAGTGCTGCCGGGCGACACCGCCAAGCAGAACAACCTCGACCTGACGCCGCTGCTCGGCGGCAGCAACATCCCGGCCGACAAGCCGCAGTTCTGCGAAGTGGAGAAGAACCCGCCGTTCGATCAGGGCCTGCTGGCCGAGGAGATGGTCAAGCTGGCCAAGAGTGCCATCGACGCCAAGAGCGGCGGCGAGTTCGAACTGGAGATCTGCAACTGCGACCGTTCCATCGGTGCGCGCGTCTCCGGCGAGATCGCCTGTCAGCATGGCAACCAGGGCATGAAGGATGCGCCGATTACCTTCCGCTTCAAAGGCACGGCGGGGCAGAGCTTCGGCGTCTGGAACGCCGGCGGCCTCAACCTGTACCTGGAAGGCGACGCCAACGACTACGTTGGCAAGGGTATGACCGGCGGCAAGCTGGTGGTCACCCCACCGCAGGGCGCTGCCTATCGTTCGCAGGATTCGGCCATCATCGGCAATACCTGCCTGTACGGCGCCACCGGTGGCAAGCTGTTCGCCGCCGGTACTGCCGGCGAGCGTTTCGCCGTGCGCAACTCCGGCGCCCATGCGGTCGTCGAGGGTACCGGTGACCACTGCTGCGAGTACATGACCGGCGGTTTCGTCTGCGTGCTGGGCAAGACCGGGCACAACTTCGGCTCCGGCATGACCGGTGGTTTCGCCTATGTACTGGACATGGACAACAGCTTCGTCGACCGCGTGAACAACGAACTGGTCAACCTGCAGCGCATCACCGGCGAGGCGATGGAAGCCCATCGCAGCCATCTGCAGGATGTGCTGCGCGAGTACGTTGCCGAAACCGCGAGCGAGTGGGGGGCAGAACTGCTGGATAATCTTGACGACTATCTGCGTCGTTTCTGGCTGGTCAAGCCCAAGGCGGCCAACCTGGCCTCGCTGCTGTCGAGCACCCGGGCCAACCCGCAATAACAAGAAGCCGCTTCAGGCAGCGGCCCCGCCTTGGCTGGGGCCGCTGCTCACCCTGATTGTCTTGCAGCCGTATGTATCGTCTACGGCCGCTGTTGAGAGGTTATGAAATGACTGAACGTCTGAATAACGACTTCCAGTTCATCGAGGTCGGGCGCAAGGATCCGAAGAAGAAGCTGCTGCGCCAGCGCAAGAAGGAGTTCGTCGAGATCTACGAACCCTTCAAGCCGCAGCAGGCTTGCGAGCAGGCCCATCGCTGCCTGGGCTGCGGCAACCCTTATTGCGAGTGGAAATGCCCGGTCCACAACTACATCCCCAACTGGCTCAAGCTGGTTTCCGAGGGCAACATCCTCGCCGCTGCCGAACTGGCTCATCAGACCAACACCCTGCCGGAAGTCTGTGGCCGCGTATGTCCACAGGATCGCCTCTGCGAAGGTGCCTGCACGCTGAATGACGGTTTCGGTGCGGTGACCATCGGCTCGGTAGAGAAGTACATCGCCGACACCGCCTTCGCCATGGGCTGGCGGCCGGACATGTCCAAGGTCAAGCCGACCGGCAAGAAGGTCGCCATCATCGGTGCCGGCCCGGCGGGCCTCGGTTGCGCGGATATTCTCGTGCGCAACGGCGTAACCCCGGTAGTGTTCGACAAGAACCCCGAGATCGGTGGCCTGCTGACCTTCGGCATCCCTGAGTTCAAGCTGGAAAAGACCGTGCTCAGCCGCCGCCGCGAGATCTTCAGCGGCATGGGCATCGAGTTCCGCCTGAACACCGAGGTGGGCAAGGACATCAGCATCGATCAGCTGCTGGCTGACTACGATGCCGTGTTCATGGGCATGGGCACCTACACCTACATGAAGGGCGGCTTCCCTGGCGAGGATTTGCCGGGGGTGTACGACGCGCTGGATTTCCTCATCGCCAACGTCAACCGCAACCTCGGCTTCGAAAAGTCCGCCGAGGACTTCATCGACATGAAGGGCAAAAAGGTCGTGGTGCTGGGTGGCGGTGATACCGCGATGGACTGCAACCGGACTTCCATCCGCCAGGGCGCCAAGAGCGTGACCTGTGCCTATCGTCGTGATGCGGCAAACATGCCGGGTTCGCGCCGTGAAGTGAAGAACGCCAAGGAAGAGGGCGTGAAGTTCCTCTTCAATCGCCAGCCCATCGCCATCGTCGGCGAAGGCAAGGTCGAAGGTGTGAAAGTGGTCGAGACCCGTCTCGGCGCGCCGGATGCCCGTGGCCGCCGCAGCCCCGAGCCGATCCCGGGCTCCGAGCAGGTGCTGCCTGCCGATGCGGTGGTCATCGCCTTCGGTTTCCGGCCGAGCCCGGCACCGTGGTTCGAGGGCCAGGGTATCCAACTGGACAACCAGGGCCGCGTCGTCGCCCCGGAGCAGGGTCAGTTCAAGCACCAGACCAGCAATCCGAAGATCTTCGCCGGTGGCGATATGGTTCGCGGCTCCGATCTGGTGGTGACCGCGATCTACGAAGGGCGCCAGGCTGCCGAAGGCATCATGGACTACCTCGGCGTCTGATCGGTGTTGATCGAGCGCCGACAGGGGCTCGGAACGGCCTGATTTGAATCAAGCCCAAAGGTAAAAGGCACGGCACTCGCCGTGCCTTTTTTTTTCCGCTTTGCGACAATGCACGGCACTTTTTCGCTGGAACCCTGCCATGACTGCCTTGAAGAACGACCGCTTCCTTCGTGCCCTGCTCAAGCAGCCTGTCGACGTCACCCCGGTGTGGATGATGCGCCAGGCCGGCCGTTATCTGCCCGAATACCGGGCCAGCCGCGCCAAGGCCGGTGACTTCATGAGCCTGTGCATGAATCCGGAGCTCGCCTGCGAGGTGACTCTGCAGCCGCTGGATCGCTATCCGCTGGATGCCGCGATCCTCTTCTCCGATATCCTCACCGTGCCGGACGCCATGGGGCTCGGCCTGTACTTCGAGACCGGTGAAGGTCCGCGCTTCAAGAAGGTGGTGAGCAGTGCGGCGGACATCGAGGCGCTACCGATTCCTGATCCGGAGAAGGATCTGGGCTACGTGATGGACGCGGTGCGTACCATTCGCCGCGAACTCAACGGCCGCGTACCGCTGATCGGTTTCTCCGGAAGCCCGTGGACCCTGGCGACCTACATGGTCGAAGGCGGCTCCTCGAAGGACTTCCGCAAATCCAAGGCGATGCTCTACGAAAACCCGCAGGCGATGCACGCCCTGCTGGACAAGCTGGCCCAGTCGGTTACCAGCTACCTCAACGGCCAGATCCTGGCCGGCGCCCAGGCGGTGCAGATCTTCGATTCCTGGGGTGGCAGCCTGTCGGCCGCGGCCTATCAGGAGTTCTCCCTGGCCTATATGCGCAAGATCGTAGACGGTCTGATCCGCGAACATGACGGCCGCCGCGTGCCGGTGATCCTGTTTACCAAGGGTGGCGGGCTGTGGCTGGAGTCCATGGCCGACGCCGGTGCCGAAGCACTGGGGCTGGACTGGACCTGCGACATCGGCGAGGCGCGCCGCCGCGTCGGTGACAAGGTGGCGCTGCAGGGCAACATGGACCCGAGCGTGCTCTATGCCAAGCCCGACGCCATCCGCGCCGAGGTCGCGCGTATCCTGGCGAGCTTCGGTCATGGCAATGGCCACGTGTTCAACCTGGGCCACGGCATCACGCCGGAAGTCGACCCAGCCCATGCCGGCGCCTTCATCGAGTCGGTGCACGAACTGTCCGCGCAATACCATGCCTGACTTTTCACCGGCTCGAAACGAAACGCCCCGCATCAGCGGGGCGTTTTGCATTGCGGGTTCAGTGTGCCGTCTGCGGCTCCGGCAGCGGACGTAGGCGCGCCAGGTGCAGCGCCACGGCGAAGGCGATCAGCAGCAGCGAGGCGATGAACAGGCCGACGCCATCCCAGCCGGCGGCGTGCCAGAAGACCCCACCCAGCGTGCCGGCGATGCTCGAGCCCAGGTAGTAACTGAACAGATAGAGCGAGGAGGCCTGGCCGCGCGCCTGCCGGGCGCGGCGGCCAATCCAGCTGCTGGCGACCGAGTGGGCGCCGAAGAAACCGAAGGTGAACAGCAGCATGCCCAGCATCACCAGCGGCAGCCGGTCGAACAGGGTCAGGCCCACGCCCGCCAGCATCAGGGCGATCACCAGCCAGAACACCCGGCGCCGGCCGAAGCGATCGGCCAGTGCGCCGACTTGAGCCGAGCTGTAGATGCCCGACAGGTAGAGCACCGCCAGCAGACCGATCATGGTCTGGCTGAGGTGGAACGGCTCGGCAATCAATCGATAGCCGATGTAGTTGTACAGCGTGACGAAGCTGCCCATCAGCAGAAAGCCCTGCAGGAACAGCCAGGGCAGGCCGGCATCGCGGAAGTGCAGGAGGTAGCCCTGCAGCAATCCCTGCGGGCGCAGCGGTCGCGGACGGAAGTGCCGCGATTCCGGTAGAAAGCGCCAGAGCAGCAGGGCCGCCAGCAGCGCCAGCCCGCCCATCAGTCCCAGCACGCTATGCCAGGACAGGTAGTCCACCAGCACGCCGCTCAGCAAGCGTCCGCTCATGCCGCCGATGGCGTTGCCGCCGATGTACAGTCCCATTGCCAGGCCCAGGTGGTGGGGATGGATCTCCTCGCTCAGGTAGGTCATGGCCACTGCAGCCACGCCGCTGAGCGCCAGGCCGACCAGTGCGCGCATCAGCAGAACGCCATGCCAGCTGGGCGCCAGCGCACTACCGACGGTGAACACCGCGGCAGCGAGCAGGGAGGCGACCAGCACCTGCTTGCGGCCGATGGCATCGGAGATCGGCCCGGTGATCAGCAGGCCGACGGCCAGGGTCAGCGTCGAGAGCGAAAGGATCAGGCTGCTCTGCGCTGCGTTGATGCCGAATGCCTGCGACAGCATGGGCATCATCGGCTGCACGCAGTAGAGCAGGGCGAAGGTGGCGAAGCCGCCGGCGAACAGCGCCAGGGCGGTGCGCGCGAAGCGCGGGGTGCCTTTCTCGGTATGGCTGATGGGCGCGCCAGGCGCCGGTATCTCTGCTGACGCGTCGCTGGCGTCGTGCGTACTGCTCACGATAAAGACCTCTGTCCGATTCGCTTTTTCCGGCCAAAAGCGGCCCGTTACGCCTGTGATCGCTTTTTCGATCGACGGGCGCGATTGCTGTTGTTTGGGTTTATGGGAGAAATGATAGGAAGCTTTGTTTAAGCTATCCAATATATTATTCGACCTGAATGATATGTTTTGCGACTCATAAGGAGCCCTCATGGAGCTGCGTCATCTTCGCTACTTCGTGGCGGTCGCCGAGGAACTGCACTTCGGTCGCGCCGCCGAACAGTTGCGCATTTCACAGCCGCCGTTGAGCCAGCAGATCCAGGCGCTGGAACATGAACTCGGCGTAAGGCTGTTCGATCGGACCAACCGGCGCGTGGCGCTGACCGACGCGGGCCGGCTGTTTCTCGAGGAAACGCGGCGCACGCTCGCGCAGGTCGACAAGTCGGTAGACGTGGCCAGGCGCGCCGAACAGGGCGAGATCGGCGAGCTCAAGGTGGGGTTCACCTCATCGGCGCCGTTCACCTCGATTCTGCCGCGGGCGATTCTGGCCTTTCGCCGCACCTTTCCTGCGGTGCATCTGGATTTGCAGGAGATGACCAGCAAGCAGGTGGTCGATGCCGTCCAGGACGAGACGCTGCAAGTGGGCATGATTCGCCCGTTCGCGTTGCCGGCGGGCCTGCAGACCGTCGAGCTGTTCAGTGAGCCGCTGGTGGCGCTGATGCATGCGGGACACCGGCTGGCGGATGCCGGGGACGAGGGGCTGACGCTGGCTGATCTGGCCGAGGAGCCCTTCGTGTTCTTCCCGCGCAGCTACGGTACGGGGCTGTACGACCAGTTGCTCAGCCTGGCGCGCCGTGCGGGCTTCAATCCGCGCATTGCCCAGGAGGCGAACGAGGCGCTGACCATCATCGGCCTGGTCGCCGCCGGGTTGGGAGTGTCGGTGTTGCCGGCGTCGTTCCAGCGCATCCGCATCGACGGCGTGCGCTTTCTCACCCTGCAGGACAAGGATGCGACCACCGCCGTCTGGCTGGTCAAACGCCGGCAGGAGCAGTCGCCGTTGGCGCAGGCCTTCATGGAGCTGGTAACGCGCGAGGCCTCCGCGCAGCGCTAGGCGTTCGCTCAGGGCTGCTTGTAGTGGCCGGGTGTATCGCCCTTCTCGTGCTTGTGCACACGGGTCACGCGGATGTCGGTGATGCCCATGACTTCGGCCTGCTCCAGCAGCTGCGCCTCGTCGGCATCGGCCTTCGGCATCACCAGGCTGTTCTCGGCATCGGCATTGTGCAGCTGGATGAGGTGCCGCGCCGCCTCGCCCTGGGACAGGCTGTCGACGTCGGCGTCATAGGTCTCGGCGCGCGGGTCGTTCTGGTAGATGTAGTTGATTTCGAAGGTGTGATCGGATGACATTAAATCTTCCCGGTTGATTGAGCATGGGTACTGCATCTGACCGGGGCGCGCCAACAATGTTCTGCATCGCCCGCACCAGCAAGCGTGGGACGGGCGCTTTTCGTCAGTGGTAGCGGTATTTCGATTCGATCTTGCGCTTCTGTAGCGTGTACTGGGTCATATCTATCTGATTCTGTGCGAGCTGGTCTTCCAGTTGATCCATCTCGAGGTTTTCCAACTTACTGACGTGGTGCTTTGTCGCGTGATAGTTAATCGTCTCGGCGGCGCTGTGGCCGCTGACCGGATCCCAGAGAATTGATAGCGGCCAGAACAGCAGGTTGACGACACCTAGGCCATACTCTCGGCCGTAGAAAGATCCTCCGCCTGGCAAGAGGCCGAGCGCCGTACCCAGCGCTGGGTTTTTTTCCTCGACCATGAGACCGGAGGCCTCGTAATGGCGTAACTCGTTTTTCTGATAAGAGTTCAGGCCACTTGCGCAGCCCGTGGAGGCCAGAATCGCTCCAACGAGCATGATATGGGTCAGCTTCACAACCACTCCTTATTGTCGGCAGTCCATGCGCGCCCTGTTGCGCGCGGCGCGGAGACTACCACTGGCAGGGGTAAAGCGGCAAAGCGGTGAAAGCAAGGCATAGCGGCAACTTAGGTCGGACGTTTGTTAGAGAGCATGCTGTGCCAGCCAGGCGAGCAGTTGCGGCAGTGGCATGGCACCGCTCTGTCGTGCCACTTCGCGACCGTCACGGAACAGGATCAGGCTGGGAATGGAGCGGATACCGAGCTGTGTCGACAGCTGGGCATTGGCTTCGCTGTCGAGCTTGGCCAGGCGGCAGCGGCCCTGCAGCTGACGGGCGGCCTGGGCGAAGGTCGGGGCGAAGCTGCGGCAGGGGCCACACCAGCTCGCCCAGACATCCACCAGTAGCGGCAGGCCGCCCTTGATCTGGTTGGCGAACTGGCTCTGTTGCAGCTCGAACGGTTGGTCCGGTAGCGCCTCGGACTTGCAGCGCCCGCAGCGTGGCGCGTCATGTACGCGGGCGGCAGGGATGCGGTTGAGGCTGGCGCACTGTGCGCAGGGAACGATCAACGAATCGGTCATGGCGAGGCTCCACGGCGGTATGCCGATAATGTGGAGCCTCGCCGGCGGATATCAAGCCGCGGGCGCTCTCAGCCCCTGGATGCGCTCAGCGCCTGGGCCAGGTCGGCAAGGATGTCGTCGATATGCTCGATGCCGATGGACAGCCGGATCAGGTCCTGCGACACACCGGCCCGTGCCAGCTCTTCGGCATTCAGCTGGCGGTGCGTGGTACTCGCCGGATGGCAGGCCAGGGACTTGGCATCGCCGATGTTGACCAGGCGCACCACCAGCTTGAGTGCATCGATGAACCGTGCGCAGGCCTCCATGCCGCCTTCGATGCCGAAGCAGAGGATCGAGGCCGGCGTACCACCCATGTAGCGGCGTGCCAGTTCGTGTTCGGGATGATCCGGCAGGCCGGCGTACTTGACCCAGGCTACCTGCGGATGGGCCTGGAGGAACTCGGCGACCTTCAGCGCATTCTCGCAATGACGCTCCATGCGCAGCGCCAGGGTTTCCAGCCCCTGCAGGATCAGAAACGAGTTGAACGGGGAAATCGCTGCGCCCATGTTGCGCAGCGGCACCACGCGGCAGCGACCGATGAAGGCGGCCGGGCCGAAGGCCTCGGTGTAGGTGACGCCGTGGTAGGACACATCCGGCGTGTTCAGCAGGGCGAAGCGCTCCTTGTGCTGTGCCCATGGAAATTTGCCGGAGTCGACGACGATGCCGCCGATGCTGGTGCCGTGGCCGCCCATGTACTTGGTCAGCGAATGCACGACGATGTCGGCGCCATGCTCGAACGGCCGGCAGAGCATCGGCGTGGCGACTGTGTTGTCGACGATCAGCGGCACACCGTGGCGGTGCGCGGCTTCGGCCAGGGCGGCGAGATCGATGACATTGCCCGCCGGGTTGCCGATGGATTCGCAGAACACCGCCTTGGTGCGACCGTCGATCAGCGCTTCCAGGGCTGCGATGTCATCGTGGACGGCGAAACGCACCTCGATGCCCTGGCGCGGCAGGGTGTGGGCAAACAGGTTGTAGGTGCCGCCATAGAGTTTGGCCACCGAGACGATGTTGTCGCCCACTTCGGCGATGGTCTGGATGGCGTAGGTGATCGCTGCCATGCCCGAGGCTACGGCCAGTGCAGCCACGCCGCCTTCAAGCGCTGCGACGCGCTGTTCGAGCACGTCGGTGGTGGGACTCATGATGCGCGTATAGATGTTGCCCGGCACCTTCAGGTCGAACAGGTCGGCGCCGTGCTGGGTGTCATCGAAGGCGTAGGAGGTGGTCTGGTAGATCGGCACCGCCACCGCCCTGGTGGTGGGGTCTGGGCTGTAGCCAGCGTGGATGGCGAGGGTTTCCAGTTTCATGGCGCGCTCCTTTTTCTTGTTCGTCATGGCAAAGGCCCGAGAGCATGAAACTGAACACCTGACCGGTCAATGATCCAGCGCAAGCCTTGCCGTCAAATCGGCGTGAGTGGCCAGAACAGCGGGATCACCAGCGTTCCGACCAGCCAGAGCAGCAGGTTCAGCGGGATGCCGATCTTGAGAAAGTCGGCGAAGCGATAGCCCCCGGCGTTGTAGACGAAGGTATTGGTCTGGTAGCCGATCGGTGTGGCGAAGCTGGCGCTTGCTGCGAACATCACCGCCACCACGAAGGCGCGTGGGTCGACGCCCAGGTGCTGCGCCAGGCCGATGGCGATGGGGGTGATCAGCACCGCCACGGCGTTGTTGGACAGCATCTCGGTGAGCAGCGAGGTCAGCAGGTAGATGAACGACAGCATGAACAACGGCCCGGCCCAGGGCGTCACGGTGGTCACGTTCTGTACGATCAGCTGTACCAGACCTACCTTGTCCATGGCGATGCTGATGGCCAGCATGCCGAAGATCAGGCTGAGGATCTTCCAGTCCACGGCCTTGTAGGCGTCCTCGACATCGAGGCAGCGCGTGGCCAGCACCGTGGCGGCGCCGATGATCGCCAGGCCTTCGATCGGCATCACGCCGAAGGCGGCGAGCCCCATCACTGCCAGCGTGGCGATGATGGCGATCGGCGCCTTGTCACGGCGGAACGCGCGTTCCTGTACGGCGTTGAGGCTGATCAGCTCGCCGTTGTCGGCGAAACGCTTGATCTGCGCCGGCGTGCCTTCGACCAGCATGACGTCGCCGAACTGCAGCTGGAAATCATCGAAGTTGCCCTGAATGTTCTCGTCCTGGCGGTGCACCGCGAGCACGCTGATGCCATAGCGGGCGGACAGGTCGAGGTCGCGCATCGGCCGGTGGCTGTAGCGCGACCCGCGGCCGACAATGGCTTCGGCGAGAATCACGTCTTCACTGCTGATGGTCTCGAAGGCGTCGCCACGGTTGAAGGTCAGGTGGCCGCTCTCGCGCAGCTCCACCACATCCTTGACCTGCCCGTGGATCATCAGCAGGTCGCCGGCGCTGAGGACGAAGTCGTGCTCCGGGCGGCTGAACAGCTGGCTGTCGCGGTTCACTTGCAGCACCTGCAGGCCGCTGCCGCCGTTCAGGTTGGCCTCGGCGATGGTCTTGCCGATCACCGGGGAGTTGAGCGGCACGCGCAGTTCGGTCATGAAGTTGCGATCCAGGCGCGGGCCGAGCAGCTTGGACAGGGTGTCGCGCTCCGGTAGCAGATGCCTGCCGACCGTCAGCAGGTAGACCATGCCGGCAGCTGCCATGATCAGGCCGGCCGCAGTGATCTCGAACATGCCGAACGGCGCCAGGCCGGCCTTGCGCGCCACGCCATCGACGAGGATGTTGGTGGACGTGCCGATCATGGTCAGCGTGCCGCCGAGAATGGTCGCGTAGGACAACGGAATGAGCAGCTTCGACGGCGTGGTGCCGGCGCGCTTGGCCAGCGAAATCGCCACCGGCGTGAGGATTGCGACCACTGGCGTGTTGTTCAGGCAGGCGGAAATCACCAGCGCGGTGATCGTCAGGCCGAACAGTACGCGGGTAGGGCTGGTGCCGACCAGGTCGCCGAGCCAGGTGCCCAGGGCATCGATACAGCCGGTGCGCTCCAGCGCCGCGGAGATGATGAACATGCAGGCGATCGTAACTGGCGCCGAGTTGGACAGCACGCCGAGCACCTCGCCCGGTGTCAGCAGCTGCGTGGCCAGCAACACCGCCACCGCGATTGCGACGACGATATCCGGGCTCCAGCTCTCCCTGATGAACGCCACCAATACCCAGATCAGCAAGGCGCAGACGAACAACAGCGGCAGCGATTCGGGAAACATGGACATCCTTAAGGTGGCGACGACGAAGAGCCGAACAGCGGCCCCGCGCGCACGATAGAGAGGTCAGCTTAGAGAGTCCAGAAACCTTTCCTGCTGTTTATATGCGATCTGGTTATTAGCGAGCGGTGGGAGTAGCCAGCACTGCAGCGCGACAGCTATTGGGCAGACAGGGTGTCCTGCACAAATGAAAAAGCCGCGCAATGCGCGGCTTTGAAGGTGGTGGGCCCACACGGACTCGAACCGTGGACCAAAGGATTATGAGTTGCCCAGAAACGCTGCAAGCCCAGGGGTGATTGTTAGCTTGCTGCGTTGGTCGAAATGCCCGGCCGCATTTAGCGGACCGGGCTTGATTGATCAGTTACCGGTAGCGCGCATGTGCTGAACGCTGAACATCTCCGGCTTGCTCATATCCGGATCGACCTGGCCCTTGAACTGCCCTGTGGTGCAGTGCATGGCCTGGATGTCGATCATCGTGAAGCTGTCGTCGATCGACACGCCGGAGCCCTTGTTCTTCGGCAGGTGGTGATCCGGGTGGGCCTGGCCGATGGTGAAGGTCTTCCACATGCTGCCCTTGCGGTCATACGACACGGTGCGCGGCACGGTGAAGGTCTGCGCATCCATGTAGTGCACGCGCTTGGACAGTGGGTGACTGCCGTCCACCGGCACCGATTCCACCTCGTAGACCTTGCGCAGCTGCCAGGTGATGTTGGGGAAACAGCCGCCCTGACCGCCGAACGCCACCACCTGGTAACCGTCGCTGTCCTTGTGCGTTTCGCTGTCCAGCGTCAGGTCGTTGTGGTTGTAGAACGGCATCAGCATGAAGCGGGTGCCCTTGTAGCTCCACTGCATGTCGGAAATACGCCCGTTGTAGCCCTCGAAGTCCTCGATCATCAAGTCGGAACCGAGGAAGGCATCGGTCACCTGGCCGGTGGCCAGGCGCCGCACGCGACGCTGGAAGCCCAGGTACAGCCAGGAGTTGTCACGCTTGAGGTCGTCTTCGGCGCGGTGGATCAACAGCTGGGTGTTGCGTACGTCATACGGCTCCTGCACCTTGACGTAGATGCCGCGGAACAGCTGCGACGGGTTTGGGGTGATCGCCGGCGTGGGCTCCTGGTTGACCCGGCGGGTGAAGTTGAGGAAGTGGAAATCGAACTTGATGGTGCGTTCCAACTTGCCCGTGTTCATGTCGCGGAACTTCCAGTAGAACGGCGAGATGGCGGCGCTGTCGCCCCAGTTGTAGCCGTACTTGTAGTTCCAGGCGAGCTTCTCGCCGGCGCGCGGGTCGTTCGCGTCCGGCTCCTGGGGGAACGGCCGGCCGGCCACGGCGCCGCTGATCTCGCCGGGCTTCGCGCCGAGTTTGACCGTGTCCATGTGCTGGCGGGTAGCCTCGACATAGTTGGGGTGCAGGTCGAAGGAGGTGGTGTCGCCGACCTTCAGCTCCGCCCAACCTTTCTCGATAAAGCCGTAGAAGGCCGGGTCGAGAATCTCCTTGAACTGGGCGACGTTGCCCTTGTTGATGGTCATGCCGGCGCTCAGACCGGCGAAGCTCGGCTTGTCGTTCTGGTAGGGGTAGAAGGACTGCTGGATCACCGCCTCGTCGGCGGCGTGCACGCCGCTGGTCGCGCCCAGCGTCAACAGGGCCAGCGCCAGGGTGCGGCTCTGCCGGGATTTCTTGTAGTTCATGGCTATTCCTCGTGATTGATCAGAAGCTGTAACGCAGGGTCAGTTGCAGTTCGTCTTCCTTCTGCGCCATGCCGATGGGGCCGGCGCGGAAGCGGCCCAGCGGCTCGTAGCCGCTCAGACCGGCGGTGGCGCCCTCCGGCAGGCCATAGCTGGTGAAGGGGTCCCAGGGGTTGCAGCTGCGGCAGTCGTCGAACTCGCGAGCGCCGCGACCGACCTTGAGGTTGGCGCCGGCGACGATCTTCAAGTTGTCGCTGAACAGGTATTCCACGCTCGGCGCGATGGCCGTGGCCTGGGCCTTGAAGTCATGCGCGACGATTATTTGCGGGCTGAGGCGGTCGTTCATCCACCAGCCTTTCACCAGCAGGGTGCCGATCCAGTTCTGCTCCCAGTCCGGCATGCCGGCCTTGCCCAGTGGGCGATCCTCAAGCTGGTGCTCGTGGATGTGCTGGCCGAACAGCTGGCCGGAGAAGAGGAAGGCGCGGCCCGGGTTGAGGAAGGGGATGAAGATGTTCTTGTCCGCACCGATCACGTAACGGGTGACGTCGGACTCGGAGAACAGCCGTGATTGCAGGGTGTTGGCAAACTCCTCGCCCTCGGTGTGCGCGACTTCGAAGCGGAACACCGTGTCGATCGCTTGCGAGTAGTAGTCCATCGAACCGCCGATCAGGTTGACCCGCGGGAAATGGATATCGAAGGCGATCAGGCCCGGCCATACCGCGGTTTCACCGGTGAAGGCGTTCTGCGCCGGGATGCCGCCACGCAGCGAGGGCAGTTGCGAGCGGTAGGTCAGGGCGTTCAGCGAGAAGCCGAAATCGCCATAGACGCCTTCCAGCTTGATGCCGAACTGGCTGTTGGACAGGCTCCAGGACGGCATGTGCGCCTTGCGGATACCGATCTGGCCGGGGCCGAAGTCGGTGGCGATGTTGCCGCCGGCGAAGTTGGCCACGGTGCCGCCGTTTTCCCACAGGTTGTTCATGCCGCGGAAGAAGCAGCCAGCGTCGAGGATCGAGTTGGGCTGGCCGCACTGCCCGAGGTTGTGCGGACGGAACTTGTCGAAGTTCCACACGAACGACAGGTTGAGGTCGTCGAACACCTCGCCAGCGCCCATGCGCCAGTCGGCCTTGGCGATCCACATGGGAATGCGGATGTCTTCCAGCTCGTCATAGATGTTGTTGCGCGAGAAGTCGACCGGGTTGATCACGTCGAGCACGCGGAACAGGTCGGTGCGGCCCCAGATCACCTGCTGCTTGCCCAGGCGCCAGCTCAGGATATCGCCGTTGGGCAGATCGTTGTCGAAGTCGACGTAGAGCTCGCGGATGAAGTCCAGGCGTTCGTTGAACTCGGGGAAACGCAGGTCGTTGCTGCTGTAGTCCAGATAGTCGTCGATGCAGCCGCGGCTGTCCTTGTCGCAGGGCCGTACCGGCACGCCGAAGGCCACGCCGCCACGGGTTTTGTGCAGGTTTTCGCCGAGCACGATCATCCCCTCGTTGGGGTTGCGCGCGTCGTTGAAGCCGAAGAAGGTGCCTGGCGGACGGATGCCACCGCCGTGCGGCACGGTCGAGCCCGCGCCGGCGATGTTGTTCTCCAGGTTGACTGCGCCGCCGGCGCCACTGCCGTACTCGCTGCTGTTGAGGTCGTAGACCCCGTCGTAGGTAGCGCGGAATGTGCCGTGGAAGGCCACGTTGTTGAAGTTCAGCTGGCCCAGGGTGCCGAATTTCTTGTCCGCGTTGACCTGCACGGTGTTGCGGAATTTCGACAATCCGGCGCTATCGCGAACGAAGGTGGCATTCTCGTAGAAACCGGTGAACTGCATTTCTTCCTCGGCCATGACCGAAGTCAGTGGCGTCAGAGCAAGGCTTGAGCCGCCCAGCAGGGCCAGACTCCAGTGTCGCAGGCCCATTTTTGTTGTTGTCGGCATGACAGGTCCTCGTGCGGTTTAAGTGTGGGAAGACATCCGGTTCAGGCCGGATGGCGTTCCTCTTGCGGCAGCCCGCCGGTCGCCACGCAGGGCGCGACTGGCAGGGGTTCGGCTGAGGCGGGCACGACAGCGTCGGCGTGCAGAATGCCGTCTGCGTCGGCATAGGCCCCGGTGATGAACTTCGGCTTGAACACCAGCACCCAGGCGGGTACCAGCAACATGGCGGCGATGGCGTTGATGACGATCATCACGCACAGCAGCAGGGCGGCATCGGACTGGAAACGCAGGTCCGAGAGGATCACCCACATGATGATCCCGGCCATCAGGGTCAGTGCGGTGAAGCTGATGGCCATGCCGGTGGTGGCGATGGCCTGGCGCACCGCGTCGGTGAGACGGCCAAACTTGACCATTTCCTCGCGGATGCGATCCATCATGTAGATCGAGTAGTCGATGCCCACACCAATGCCGACGGCGATCACCGGCACCGTGTTGATGTCGATACCCATGCCGGCCAGGCCCATATAGGCGTAGGTCAGCGCGGTGGCGAAGGCCATCGCCAGGAGCATCATCAAGCCGGCATGCCAGGAGGTGTAGAACAGCATGACGAAGGCGAAGATCAGCAGGAACACCAGCGGCAGCACCACCAGGTTGGTCTCGAATGCCGACTCGTTCATCGCCGCGGCCACGCCGAGGGTACCGCCAGCCAGGCGGATGCTCAGCCCCGGCACTGCATCGCCGTGCTGCTCGATCCACTGCTTGGCCATGTGGATGGCGCGGCGGATGGTCTCGCCCTGACGATCCTTGTAATAGAACACCAGGTTGGCGACGCGGTCGTCGGTGTCGGTGAACTCGTTGAGCGCCCCGGGGATCGGGCTGGAGGCCATGTACGTGAACATCAGCCCGCCGACGTAATTGGCGTCGTGGGGAATCTGCAGCCAGCGCGGATCGTCGTTGTGCATCAGCCGGTTGACCTGGGTGATCAGGTCCGGCAAGCCCTTGCTGCCGCCGACCGCAGGGTCGCTGAGCATGTGGTTTTGCAGCGATTGCAGGGCGCGCAGCACCTCGGGCTTCTTGATTCCGCCTTTCTCGGCATGCTCGGCGACGATGTACAGCTCTTCCGAGCCGGGGAAGCGCTGGTTGATCTCCTTAGACGAGACGTTGTAATCGTGTTCCGGGTAGAGGATCGGCGAACCGGGCTCGGAGTCGCCGATGCGCACCTGGGAGGAGGCCCACAGGCTGGCGAGGATGGCCAGCGCAGCCAGGCCCAGCGCCTTGCGCGCGGCGCTCGGGTTGGCCACCGTCCGCGCACAGATCGCGCCGATGTGGCGCAGCGCGGTCTCGCGCATTTCCGGGCTCTTCGGCTTGGGCAGGATCGACAGCAGCAGCGGCACGCCGATCAGCACGCTGAAGATCACCGTGGTCGCCCACAGCGAGGCATAGATGCCCAGCTTGGTGTTCAGAGCGATCGAGCCGATGGCAATCAGCAGCAGGCCGATGGCGTCCGAGACGATGCCCAGGGTGCCGGGGCGGAACAGGCTGTCGAAGGTGGCGCGCGCGGCCAGCGGGCCGTCGCCGAGCAGTTTGACCTCGGCGTAATAACGCTCAACCAGCTGCACGCCGTGGCTCATGGCCCGGGCGGCGATCAGGAAGGGAATCACCAGGCCCAACGGGTCGAGGTTGTAGCCCAGCAGGCTGATGATGCCGAGGCCCCAGATGGTCGATATCATTACCCCGCCGAGTGGGATCAGCACGCCATAGGCCTTGCGGAAATGCATCACCAGCAGCGCCAGCATGATCAGCACGGTGCAGATGAAGATCTGCAAAATCTGGCTCATGTAGGTGTAGGCCCAGCCCACCAGCACCGGCTGGCCGGTGGCGTAGAGGGTCACCCCGTCGATCTTCTCGGCATCGCGCAGCGCCTGGATCTGCGCGAAGGTTTTGGCGTAGTCGAGCTGGCCCTCGATCAGTTGCGCCTTGACCAGCGCCACTTGCAGGTCCGGCGACACCAATGGTCCATAGACCCGCGGGTTGGCCACCACGTCGGCTTTCATCGCGTCCAACTGCGCGGCGGAGAGCTGGCCGAATTCGGGTTGGTAGTAAGGCTCGGAGTTGATGCTGCCGACCTCGGTCAGCCAGACCTTGCGCGAGTTGCGGTGGGTCAGGCTGCTGACCAGGTTGTGGTTGACTCCGGGTAGGCTGTCCACCGCCTGGGTGACCCGATCGATCAAGGCTAGGCGCTCGTTGCTGAACAGGTCGCCTTTGTCGAAGGCCACGCCGATGACCAGCACGTTGGCGCCGCCGAAGCTGTCCTTGATGCTGTTGTGCAGCTGGATGTAGGGGTGTTCCTGCGGCAGCAGGTCGGAGAAGTCGGTGTAGACCTTCAGCCCGGGAATGCGCAGGGCGAAGAACAGGGTCAGCACCGCGATGATCGCCAGCACGGTGCGCGGGTGGTCGAACAACCAGACCTTGGCCTGAGCCAGCTTATGGCTAAACGGATGCAGTATCGGCATGGTGACGGGTCTCAGTCGGTCGTGGTGGCAACGGAGGGCGTAGCCCTGGGCGCGGTGTCGAGGGTCAGCAGCAGGCCGCGGCCGCCGGCAACGATCAGGCGTTGCGCGCTATCCGCGGTGATGGCGCGCAAGTAGACCGGCGCATCGGGCGTCGGCAGCGTTTGCCACTGTTCACCGGCCAGTTGCAGCACGCTGCTGTGGTCGCCGACGGCGAACAGGCCGTTGTCGCTCGCTAGAAAGCCGAAGATCGGTGCGCTGCTCGGCGTGCTCTGGCGTTGCCAGCTCTGCCCGGCATCCGTGGTGTGGTAGATAAAGCCGTTGAGGCCACCGACCCAGCCCTCCTCGGGGCTGCGGAAGTAGCTGGCGTGCGGGTAGAACTCGTCCGGCAGGGTGCCGGCCAGCTGCCAGTTGGCGCCGCCGTCCTGGCTGGCGAAGAGCATGCCGAACTCACCTACGGCCACCGCATGGTCGCGGTCGATGAACTGCAGGTTGGTCAGCATGGCGTCTTCGTCGAGGCTGGTGTGCGTCCAGTCGCCGCCTTGGTCGTGGCTACCGAGCAGGGTGGTCAGGCCGCCGGCTACCCACCAGGCGCCATCAGGGGCGCAGGCGGCGGTCAGCATTTGCTCCTCGGTCGGCAGGGCGTGTTCGCGCCAGCTCAGGCCGAGGTCGGCGCTGTGCCACAGGCGGTTGTCGAAGCTCAGGGCGATGAAACTGCCGTCGGCGCAGGCGTCGAGGTCGATCAGGCTGGCGCCCTTGGCGATCACCTGGCGCGTCCAGCTCTGCCCCTGGTCAAGGCTGGTCAGCAACACGCCGTTGTTGCCGGCCAACAGGGTGGCCTGCGGCACGCTGGCGAGAGCCTGGTAGTAATCGGTGCGGTGGCTGGATTTGCTGCCTTCGGCGGCGACTCCGGCCAGGTTGAGTTCGGCTTCACAGCCGGCGAGCACAATGGGTAGGAGAAACATCCCGAGTGCCGAGCGTACCGGGCGGCTCAGGACGCACGGCAACAGGCCGTGCGACTGCTTGTTATGGTTCATCACGTGTCACCACTTGTGATTGTTGTTGTCGTGAAGCGGCTGACAAGGCGAGAGCAACGCCTGTGCCAGACCACCGACGGTGACCCGCAAGTAGTTTCAAGTTGTTGATTGGATTTGGTTTTTTGGGAGAGAAACAGCTTGTGGAGGGTTGTAGCACTTAAAGTGGGGGGAAGAGGGGTTAATCAAATAATCAAAATCATCAGGCGTTTCACCAAATGGCGAAACGCCTGGCGCTGGCGCTGGCGCTCCGCATCGGCGCAAGGCGGTATATCGCGTGCTGGGTTACCTGCCGCGCCGCGATGGCAGTGTCTGATTGCTCAGCGCTTGGCGCCGCTCGCCCAGCCTACGATGCGCTAGCCTTCGATGCCGATTTTCTTCAGTCGATAGGCCAGTGCCGGTCGGCTTAGGCCGAGCAAGCGCGCGGCACCGGAGACGTTTTGGTTGGCCTGTTGCATGGCTTCGCGCATTAGGCTTTCCTCGATCTCGTCGAGGCTCAGGCCGCTGCCCAGCAACTGGCTGATCCAGCTGCCCTGGCCATTGTCCGGCTGGATCAGCACGCCGTCCGATGACACCCGCTCGCTGTCGGTCTGCGGCTCTTCCGGCGGCCGTGGAAACAGCGCCGGCACGCTGATGCTTTCGTTCGCGTCGGTGAGGATGATGCCGCGTTCGATGACGTTTTCCAGCTCGCGGATATTGCCCGGCCAGCTGTAATGCAGGCAGGCCTCCAGGGCTTTGTCCGACAGGCCGAGGGTTCTCTTGCCGTACTCCTCGTGGAAGCGCTGCAGGAAGTGCTCAGCCAGCAGCGGAATGTCCTCGCGGCGTTCGCGCAACGCCGGAATCGCCACCGGGAAGACGTTCAGCCGGTAGTACAGGTCGGCGCGAAAACGTCCGGCCTTGACCGCTTCGGCCAGGTCCTCGTGGGTGGCGGCGATCACCCTTACGTCGATCTTGCGCGTGCGGTTGTCGCCCACTCGCTCCAGCTCGCCTTCTTGCAGCACGCGCAGCAAACTGGACTGAGCGCGCGGGCTGAGTTCGATCACCTCGTCAAGGAAGATGGTGCCCTTGTCGGCACGCTCGAAGCGGCCCATGCGTGACTGGGTGGCGCCGGTGAAGGCGCCTTTTTCCACGCCGAACAATTCGGACTCGATCAGGTCCGGCGGGATCGCTGCACAGTTCACTGCGACAAAGGGCTCGGCGGCGCGTTTGCTGCGCAGGTGCACGCTACGCGCGATGACCTCCTTGCCGACCCCGGTCTCGCCGAGCAGCAGCACCGAGACTTTGCCCTGTGCGGCCTTGTCCATCATCTTGCGCACGCTCTGGTAGGCCGGGGTCTGGCCAATGCCGTAGTACTGGCCTTCCTGTTTGTCGAGATTGGTACGCAGCGACACCAGTTGCGATTGCAACTCGTAGAGTTCCTCGATGATGGGGTCGCTCTTGAAATACTGTTTGAAGCTGGCAACGTCGTTCCACTCTTCCGCCGGCTTGCCGATGATCCGGCACTTGTCGCCGCCGCAGCCGCGGCAGCTGACTTCCTTGAAGATGATTTCCCGGCCCATGAACGCCGAGGAATAGGCGCAGGCGTAGCCGAGCAGAGTCCAGCACACCGGGTCTTGCATCTGACCCAGCTCGGTCTGGCAGATTTCCACCTCGAAGGAGTCGATCCACTCCACCTCGACATAGAAGCGCCCGCTTTCCTTGTCGATATCGACCTCGGTGGGGCGGGCCTTGACCAGGCCCTTGAGCGAATGCAGCTGCGGGCCGGCGAGGAACATGTCGTACTCGCTGGCATTCGGGCGCAGCTTCCAGGCCAGTTCGGCGTCCTTCAGTCCGGACTGGTAACCCATGCGCAGGAAGAATCCTTTGGCCCGCTCGATGCCCAGGGTGTTGACCATCTCGCGGCGGAAATTGGCCATCGCGGAAACCTGCAACAGCAGCATGCGCTGCTCGCCCAGCCAGATCTTGCCTTCCGTGCTCTGGAAGTGGATGAGGCTGGTGAGGTCCTTGAAGTCTGCGTATTGCATCTCGGGTTTATAGCGGATCGGCATGAACTCAAATCCCCTGATTTATTGTTGTAAGGGGCGCTGAAACACCTGGAAAGCACACGGCAGTCGATGTATTCAGCGAACACTCCAGGCGGCCTTTCCGGCCGTGTTGGCGCAACGCCAACTGACCATATTCGCCTTTTTCGGCAGATGAAAGTCAACCAAATGATGAAAGGCACGAGTATCCGGGGCTGTGCCATCGGTTGCCCTGCGCAGGGGCTGTGAGCATTTGCTCAAGTGCGGCGAAGCAATTGAGCAAATGCTCAAAAAGCCCGTGTGGCGCCTGCCTTCACGGCGTGTCGCAGGTGCCGATCAAGAAATTAAAAAACATTTAAATACAAATACTTATGTTCTTTTTTGACGCCTTGGCACAGGCGTTGCGTTAGCGCCTTGGCCAGCAACCAGCCAGGAACCGGCCGAGATGAAATACCCAGAGATTCCCTTCGATCAGCTGACCCGGTTTGTCCGGGTGCGCAGCGAGCCGGATGCCAGGTTCGTCGAATTCGATTTCGCCATTGGTCATCCGGAGCTGTTCGTCGAGCTGGTACTGCCACAGGCAGCCTTCGCCACCTTCTGCCAGCGCCAGCGTGTGGTGCAGATGGACGCGGCGATGTGCCAAGCGGTGGATGAAGACGCGGCCAAGTGGCGCTACGGCGATGTCGGACGACGCGAGGCGAACGACCGAGAGTAAGCACGAGCGACAGCCGAACACACAACAACAAGACGGTACGGTTGAAATGAGCGTAGAGATCAAGACCAATACGGTGGAAACCCTCCGCCACACCTACGGCAACCTGCAGCGCCGTTTCGGTGACAAGCCGGCGAGCCGCTATCAGGAAGCCAGCTACGACATCGAAGCGACTACCAACTTCCACTACCGGCCGTTGTGGGATCCGCAGCGGCAGCTCAACGACCCCAGCCGTACGGCGATCCGCATGGCCGACTGGCACGCGGTCACCGACCCGCGCCAGTACTTCTACGGTGCCTACGTGCAGGCCCGGGCGCGTATGCAGGAAGCCACCGAGCATGCCTACGGCTTCTGCGAAAAACGTGGCCTGTTGAGCCGCCTGCCCGAGGCGCTGCAGCACAAGATCCTGCGTTGCCTGGTGCCGCTGCGCCACGCCGAGATGGGCGCCAATATGAACAACAGCGGCATTGCCGGCGACTGCATCGCCGGCACCATGACCCAACTGCACATCTATCAGGCCATGGATCGTCTGGGCATTGGCCAGTACCTGTCACGCATCGGCCTGCTGCTCGGCGAGGGCAGCGGCAGTGCGCTGGATCAGGCCAAGGCTTACTGGATGGACGACCCGATCTGGCAAGGCCTGCGGCGCTACGTAGAAGACAGCCTGGTGATCAAGGACTGGTTCGAGCTGACCCTGGCGCAGAACCTGCTGCTCGACGGCATGAGCTACCCGCTGATGTACCAGCGCTTCGACCAGCAACTGGGCGAAGAGGGCGCCGCCGACCTGTCGATGCTCACCGAATTCATGCGCGACTGGTACGCCGAAAGCACCCGCTGGGTCGACGCCATGCTCAAGGTGGTGCTGGCCGAAAGCGCGGACAACCACGCGCAGATCCAGACCTGGGTGGATGCCTGGGAACCGCGCGCCTATGCCGCCCTGCAACCGTTGGCCGAAGCGGCCACCGGCCTGGCCGCCCTCGACGACGTGCGTGCCGCGCTGGCCGCCCGCCTGCACAAACTTGGGCTGCGCAGCCCCGGAGTACCAGCATGAAACAACTGGCTTTCATCGTATTCCAGGACAACGACAACGCCCGTTACCTGGTGGATGCCATCATCCAGGACAACCCCCACGCCGAGGTTCAGTACCAGCCCGCGATGATCCGCATCCAGGCCGAGCAGCGCCTGGAAATCCGCCGCACGACAGTGGAGGAAATAATCGGTCGCGAGTGGGACGTCCAGGAAATGCTCATCGACGTAATCAGCATCGGCGGCAACGTGGCCGAGGACGACGACAGCTTCGTCCTCGAGTGGAAGAACTAGGAGGCAGACGATGACAACTCAGAAGAAAAAACTCAGCCTGAAAGACAAGTACCAGTACCTGACCCGTGACATGGCCTGGGAGCCGAGCTACCAGAAGAAGGCCGACATCTTCCCCAACGAGGATTTCGAGGGCATCAAGATCACCGACTGGGACAAGTGGGAAGACCCGTTCCGCCTGACCATGGATGCCTACTGGAAATACCAGGCCGAGAAAGAGAAGAAGCTCTACGCGATCTTCGACGCCTTTGCGCAGAACAACGGCCACCAGAACATCTCCGATGCACGGTACGTGAATGCCCTGAAGCTGTTCCTCACCGGCGTTTCGCCGCTGGAATACGGCGCCTTCCAGGGCTACTCGCGGGCGGGCCGGCAGTTCAGCGGCGCCGGCGCGCGGGTCGCTTGCCAGATGCAGGCGATCGACGAGCTGCGCCACGTGCAGACGCAGATCCATGCGATGAGCCACTACAATAAGCACTTCAACGGCCTGCATGATTTCGCCCACATGCACGACCGGGTGTGGTTCCTCTCGGTGCCTAAGTCGTTCTTCGACGACGCGCGCTCGGCCGGCCCGTTCGAGTTCCTCACCGCCATCTCGTTCTCCTTCGAGTACGTGCTGACCAACCTGCTGTTCGTGCCGTTCATGTCCGGCGCCGCCTACAACGGCGACATGGCCACGGTCACCTTCGGCTTCTCCGCGCAGTCGGACGAAGCGCGGCACATGACCCTCGGTTTGGAAGTGATCAAGTTCATGCTCGAACAGCACGAAGACAACGTGCCGATCATCCAGCGCTGGATCGACAAGTGGTTCTGGCGCGGTTATCGCCTGCTCAGTCTGGTCGGCATGATGATGGACTACATGCTGCCGAACAAAGTGATGTCCTGGGCCGAAGCCTGGGAGGTGTATTACGAGCAGAACGGCGGTGCGCTGTTCAAGGACCTTGAGCGCTACGGCATCCGCCCGCCGAAGTACCAGGACCAGGCCACCATCGGCAAGCAGCACATCACCCACCAGATCTGGGCAACCTTCTACCAGTACAGCCAGGCCACCAACTTCCACACCTGGATTCCCAGCCAGGAAGAGCAGCAGTGGCTCGCGGAAAAGTACCCGGACAGCTTCGACAAGTACTACCGCCCGCGTTTCGACCACTGGCAGGAGCAGCATGCCAAAGGCCAGCGCTTCTACAACCAGACCCTGCCGCAGCTGTGCCAGGTGTGCCAGGTGCCGGCGCTGTTCACCGAGCCGGACGACCCGACCACCCTCAGCCACCGGCAGATCGAGCACGAGGGCGAGCGCTATCACTTCTGCTCCGATGGCTGCTGCGACATCTTCCAGCACGAACCGGAGAAGTACATCCAGGCCTGGCTGCCGGTGCACCAGATCTACCAGGGCAACTGCGAGGGTGGCGATGTGCAGACCGTGGTGGAGAAGTACTACCACCTGAAAATCGGGGTGGACAACCTCGAGTACGTCGGCTCGCCCGAGTACCTGCGCTGGCTGGCCTGGAAGAAACTCGGCACCCCGGCAGTGCCCGCCGGTACGGACAACACGCGCGACGCCGCCTGATGCGTCACCCCGGCACGGGGTGGCGCTGCCGCCCCTGACCACCCCGATTCCAAGAACAAGAGGGTCAGTTCATGACTGTTAACGCGATCAGCGAATACCGCGCCACGCCGCGCGACCTGCAAGCCAATTTCCATGGCATGCAGATGCTCTACGTCTACTGGGAAAAACACCTGATGTTCTGCTCGCCCTTCGCCTTTCTCGTCGCCCCGGCGATGACCTTCGGCGCGTTCCTCGAGCAGGTGTTCATGGAGGCGATCAAGGCCCATCCAGACAGCGCGCGCATCGATTTCAGCGCGGCTGTGTGGCAGCTCAATGGCCAGCCGTTCACTGCCGATCCCAGTGCCAGCCTGGAAGCCAACGGTATTGACCACAAGAGCCTGCTGCGCCTGAGCACGCCAGGCTTGAACGGCGTTCAGGGTTCGTGCAGCTGAGAGGTGTGCCATGAGTTACAACGTCACCATTGAACCGACCGGCGAAGTGATCGAAGTGGAGGACGGCCAGACCATCCTCCAGGCCGCTCTGCGCCAGGGCGTCTGGCTGCCGTTCGCCTGCGGCCACGGCACCTGCGCCACCTGCAAGGTGCAGGTGGTCGAGGGCGAAGTGGATATCGGCGAAGCCTCGCCGTTCGCCCTGATGGACATCGAGCGCGACGAGCGCAAGGTGCTGGCCTGCTGCGCCATTCCGCTCTCCGACCTGGTGATCGAAGCCGACGTCGATGCCGACCCGGACTTCCTCGGCCATCCGGTGGAGGATTACCGGGGGGTGGTCAGCGCCCTGGTTGACCTGTCGCCGACCATCAAGGGCCTGCACATCAAGCTGGATCGGCCCATGCCGTTCCAGGCCGGGCAGTACGTCAACCTGGCATTGCCGGGCATCGACGGCACCCGCGCCTTCTCGCTGGCCAACCCGCCGAGCCGGGCCGACGAAGTCGAGTTGCACGTGCGCCTGGTCGAGGGCGGTGCGGCCACCGGCTTTATCCACAAACAACTGAAAGTCGGCGACGCGGTGGAGCTGTCCGGGCCTTATGGGCAGTTCTTCGTGCGCGATTCGCAGGCCGGCGACCTGATCTTCATCGCCGGCGGCTCGGGCTTATCGAGCCCGCAGTCGATGATCCTCGATCTGCTTGAGCGCGGCGATACGCGGCAGATCACCCTGTTCCAGGGCGCGCGCAATGTCGCCGAGCTGTACAACCGCGAGCTGTTCGAGGCGCTGGCCGCGCAGCACCCGCAGTTCAGCTATGTGCCGGCGCTCAGCCAGGCCAACGACGACCCGACGTGGCAAGGCTTCAAGGGCTTCGTCCACGACGCCGCCAAGGCGCATTTCGACGGCCGCTTCGGTGGGCAAAAAGCCTACCTGTGCGGCCCGCCGCCGATGATCGACGCGGCCATCACCACCCTGATGCAAGGCCGGCTGTTCGAGCGTGACATCTTTATGGAGCGCTTCTACACCGCCGCCGATGGGGCCGGCGAGAGCAGCCGTTCGGCCCTGTTCAAGCGCATCTGAGGTGAACCATGAACCGTGCCGGTTATGAGATTCGCGAAACGGTCAGCGGCCAGACGTTCCGTTGCCTGCCCTACCAGTCGGTGCTCAGTGCGATGGAGCAACACGGCAAGCGCTGCGTGCCAGTCGGTTGCCGCGGCGGCGGCTGCGGCCTGTGCAAGGTGCGCGTGCTGAGCGGCAGCTACCAGTGCCACAAGATGAGTTGCAGCCATGTGCCGCCGGAGGCGGCCAAGCAGGGCCTGGCCCTGGCCTGCCAACTGTTTCCCCAGACTGACCTGAGCATCGAATGCCTGCGCCGCCAAGGCCCGGGCGACCACAACAACAAGAACCAGCAAGAGGTGTCGTCATGAAAAAAGGCGTAATGCGCCCCGGTCACGTCCAGCTTCGCGTACTGAACCTGGAGAGCGCCTTGGCCCACTACTGCGACCTGCTCGGTCTGATCGAAATGGACCGCGACGAGCAAGGGCGCGTCTACCTGAAGGCCTGGACCGAGGTCGACAAATTCTCCGTGGTGCTGCGCGAGGCCGATCAGCCGGGCATGGATTTCATGGGGTTCAAGGTGATCGACGAGGACTGCCTGAACCGCCTGACCCAGGATCTGCTCAATTATGGCTGCCTGATCGAAACCATCCCCGCCGGCGAACTCAAAGGTTGCGGTCGGCGGGTGCGCTTCCAGGCGCCGTCCGGACACTTTTTCGAGCTCTACGCCGACAAGGAGTACACCGGCAAATGGGGGCTGGAGGAGATCAATCCGGAAGCCTGGCCGCGCAACCTCAAGGGCATGCGCGCGGTGCGTTTCGACCACTGCCTGTTGTATGGCGACGAGCTGCAGGCGACCTATGCGCTGTTCACCGAGGTGCTCGGTTTCTACCTGGCCGAACAGGTGGTCGACGACAACGGCACGCGCATCGCGCAGTTCCTCAGCCTGTCGACCAAGGCCCACGACGTGGCCTTCATCCAGCACACGGAGAAGGGGCGGTTCCACCACGCCTCGTTCTTTCTGGAAACCTGGGAAGACGTGCTGCGCGCCGCCGACCTGATTTCCATGACCGACACCTCGATCGACATCGGCCCGACCCGCCACGGCCTGACCCATGGCAAGACCATCTACTTCTTCGATCCCTCGGGTAACCGCAACGAGGTGTTCTGCGGTGGCGATTACAACTACCAGGACCACAAGCCCGTGACCTGGCTGGCCAAGGACCTGGGCAAGGCCATTTTTTACCACGACCGGGTACTCAACGAACGTTTCCTGACCGTGCTCACCTGATAGCCCGGCTCGCCTTTTTGCAGAGATTGCGCAGATGAAAGAGATCAAGCACTTCATTAACGGTGCCTTCGTCGGTTCGGCCAGCGGTCGCACCTTCGACGACATCAACCCGGCCAACGGCCAGGTGATCGGCCGCGTGCACGAGGCCGGCCGCGCCGAGGTCGATGCCGCGGTGCAGGCCGCACGTGCCGCGCTGAGCGGGCCGTGGGGCGCGATGAGCGTGGCCGAGCGGGCGGAAATTCTGCACCGCGTGGCCGATGGCATCACCGCGCGCTTCGACGAGTTCCTCGAGGCCGAATGCCTGGACACCGGCAAGCCGAAATCCCTGGCTTCGCATATCGATATTCCGCGCGGCGCGGCCAACTTCAAGGTGTTCGCCGACCTGCTGAAGAACGTGCCCAGCGAAGCCTTCGAGATGGCCACACCGGACGGCAGTGGCGCGATCAACTACGCGGTGCGCCGCCCCAAGGGGGTGATCGGGGTGATCAGTCCGTGGAATCTGCCGCTGTTGCTGATGACCTGGAAGGTCGGCCCGGCCCTGGCCTGCGGCAACACCGTGGTGGTCAAGCCCTCCGAGGAAACCCCGTTGACCACCACCCTGCTCGCCGAGGTGATGCAGGCCGCCGGCGTGCCGGCCGGGGTGTACAACGTGGTGCATGGTTTCGGTGGCGATTCCGCCGGGGCCTTCCTCACCGAGCACGCGGATGTCGATGCCTTCACCTTCACGGGTGAAACCGGCACCGGCGAGTTGATCATGCGCGCCGCCGCCAAAGGCGTGCGCCAGGTCTCGCTGGAGCTGGGCGGCAAGAACGCCGGCATCGTCTTCGCCGACTGCGACATGGATAAGGCCATCGAAGGCACGCTGCGCTCGGCCTTCGCCAATTGCGGTCAGGTGTGCCTGGGCACCGAGCGGCTGTATGTCGAGCGCTCGATTTTCGAGGAGTTTGTCGCCCGTCTGAAGGCCGGTGCCGAGAGCCTGGTGATCGGCCCGCCGGACGATCCGACGAGCAACTTCGGCCCGCTGGTCAGCCTCAAGCACCGCGAGAAGGTGCTGTCCTACTACCAGCAAGCCGTCGCCGACGGCGCCACCGTGGTCACCGGCGGCGGCGTGCCGCAGATGCCGGAGGCATTGGCGGGCGGCGCCTGGATACAACCGACCATCTGGACCGGCCTGGCCGACGACTCGGCGGTGGTCACCGAGGAAATCTTCGGTCCGTGCTGCCATATCCGTCCGTTCGACAGCGAAGCCGAAGCCGTCGCCCTGGCCAACAGCCTGCCCTATGGCCTGTCCGCCACCCTCTGGAGCGACAACGTCAGCCGCGCGCACCGCGTCGCCGGGCAGTTGGAGGCCGGCATCGTCTGGGTCAACAGTTGGTTCCTGCGCGATCTGCGCACCGCCTTCGGCGGCAGCAAGCAATCCGGGATCGGTCGGGAAGGGGGTGTGCACTCGCTGGAGTTCTACACCGAACTGAAAAACATCTGTGTGAAGTTGTGAGGCCGTGATGAGCGCACCCCAGAACAGCCCGGAAATCGGCCGCGAAATCCTCGCCGCCGGCTATCGCACCAACCTGCACGACAGCGGCGAAGGCTTCCCGCTGATGATGATCCACGGCTCCGGCCCCGGCGTCACCGCCTGGGCCAACTGGCGCCTGGTGATGCCCGAGCTGGCCAAGCGCCGCCGGGTGATCGCCCCGGACATGCTGGGCTTCGGCTACAGCGAACGCCCGGCCGATGGTCAGTACCACCAACAGCGCTGGGTCGAACACGCGCTTGGCGTGCTGGATGCCCTGGGCATCGAACAGGCCGATCTGGTCGGTAACTCCTTCGGTGGCGGCCTGGCCTTGGCCCTGGCCATCCGCCACCCCGAGCGCGTGCGCCGGCTGGTGCTGATGGGCAGCGCCGGGGTGAGCTTTCCGATCACTCCGGGCCTGGATGATGTGTGGGGCTATGAGCCGTCCTTCGCCACCATGCGCCGGCTGATGGACACCTTCGCCTACGACCGCAGCCTGGTCACCGACGAGTTGGCCGAGCTGCGTTACCAGGCCAGCATCCGCCCCGGTTTTCAGGAGTCGTTCGCGCAGATGTTCCCCGCGCCGCGCCAGCGCTGGGTCGATGGCCTGGCCAGCAGCGAGGCGCAGATCCGCGCCTTGCCCCACGAAACCCTGGTGATCCATGGCCGCGAGGATCAGGTGATCCCCCTGGCCGCTTCGCTGACGTTGGCCGAGTGGATCGTTCGCGCGCAATTGCACGTGTTCGGCCAGTGCGGCCACTGGACGCAGATCGAACACGCCGCCCGTTTCGCCCGCCTGGTCGAGGATTTCCTCGCCGAAGCCGACGCCCGCCATTCCTGAGAGAGACCGACATGGACCAGATAATGATCAACGCGCTCGGCGACGAGCTGTACCAGGCCATGCTCAACCGCGAGGCGATCAGCCCGCTGACCGAGCGTGGCTTCGACATCAGCGTCGACGACGCCTACCACATCTCGCTGCGCATGCTCGAACGACGCCTGGCGGCCGGCGAGAAGATCATCGGCAAGAAGATCGGCGTGACCAGCAAGGCGGTGCAAAACATGCTGGGCGTGCACCAGCCGGACTTCGGTTACCTGACCGACGCCATGGTGTTCAACAGCGGCGAAGCGGTGCCGATCAGCCAGCGACTGATGCAGCCCAAGGCCGAGGGCGAGATCGCCTTCATCCTCAAGAAGGACCTGATCGGCCCCGGCGTGACTAACGCCGACGTACTGGCCGCCACCGAGTGCGTGATGCCCTGTTTCGAGATCGTCGATTCGCGCATCCGCGACTGGAAAATCAAGATCCAGGACACCGTGGCGGACAACGCCTCCTGCGGCCTGTTCGTGCTCGGCGACCAGGCGGTATCGCCGCGCCAGGTCGACCTGGTCACCTGCGGCATGGTGGTGGAAAAGAACGGCCACATCATCAGCACCGGGGCCGGCGCTGCGGCGCTCGGTTCGCCGGTCAACTGCGTGGCCTGGCTGGCCAACACCCTGGGCCGTTTCGGCATCGCGCTGAAAGCCGGCGAGGTGATTCTGTCCGGCTCGTTGGTGCCGTTGGAGCCGGTCAAGGCCGGCGACGTGATGCGCGTCGACATCGGCGGTATCGGCAGCGCCTCCGTGCGCTTCACCTAAATTGGAGGCTTGCAGATGAACCAGAAACTCAAAGTCGCGATCATCGGTCCGGGCAATATCGGCACCGACCTGATGGTCAAGGTGCTGCGCAACGCCAAGTACCTGGAAATGGGCGCCATGGTCGGCATCGACGCCGCCTCCGACGGCCTGGCCCGCGCCCAGCGCATGGGCGTGGCGACCACCCATGCCGGCGTCGAAGGGCTGATCAACCTGCCCGAATTCGCCGACATCGATTTCGTCTTCGACGCCACCTCGGCCAGTGCCCACGTACAGAACGAGGCGCTGCTGCGCCAGGCCAAACCGGGCATCCGCCTGATCGACCTGACCCCGGCGGCCATCGGCCCGTACTGCGTGCCGGTGGTCAACCTGGAAGAGCACCTCGGCAAGCTCAACGTCAACATGGTCACCTGCGGCGGTCAGGCGACCATCCCCATGGTCGCCGCGGTCTCCCGCGTGGCCAAGGTCCATTACGCCGAGATCGTCGCCTCGATCAGCAGCAAGTCGGCCGGTCCGGGCACCCGCGCCAACATCGACGAGTTCACCGAGACCACCAGCAAAGCCATCGAAGTGATCGGCGGTGCGGCCAAGGGCAAGGCGATCATCATCATGAACCCGGCTGAGCCGCCGCTGATCATGCGCGACACCGTGTATGTGCTGTCCGCCGCCGCCGATCAGGCCGCCGTCGCGGCCTCGGTGGCGGAAATGGTTCAGGCGGTGCAGGCCTACGTGCCCGGCTATCGCCTGAAGCAGCAGGTGCAGTTCGACGTGATCCCCGAGTCCGCGCCGCTGAACATCCCCGGTCTCGGCCGGTTCAGCGGGTTGAAGACCTCGGTGTTCCTCGAAGTCGAAGGCGCCGCCCATTACCTGCCGGCCTACGCCGGCAACCTCGACATCATGACCTCCGCCGCGCTGGCCACTGCCGAGCGCATGGCCCAGTCGATGCTCAAGGCCTGAGGAGAATCGTCATGACCTTCAACCCCGGCAAGAAACTCTATATCTCCGACGTCACCCTGCGCGACGGCAGCCACGCGATCCGCCACCAGTACTCGCTGCAGAACGTGCAGGACATCGCCCGCGCCCTGGACCAGGCCAAGGTCGACTCCATCGAAGTGGCCCACGGCGACGGCCTGCAAGGCTCCAGCTTCAACTACGGCTTCGGCGCGCACACCGACCTGGAGTGGATCGAGGCGGTCAACGACGTGATCAGCCACGCCAAAATCGCCACCCTGCTGCTGCCCGGTATCGGCACGGTGCACGACCTCAAGGCGGCCTACACCGCCGGCGCGCGGGTGGTCCGCGTGGCCACTCACTGCACCGAGGCGGATGTCTCTAAGCAACACATCGAATACGCCCGCGAGCTGGGCATGGACACTGTCGGCTTTTTGATGATGAGCCATATGATCGCCCCCGAGCATCTGGCCAAGCAGGCCAAGCTGATGGAGAACTATGGCGCGACCTGCATCTACGTGGTCGACTCCGGCGGTGCGCTGAGCATGCAGGACGTGCGCGAGCGCTTCCGCGCGGTCAAGGCCGTGCTCAAGCCGGAAACCCAGACCGGCATGCACGCCCACCACAACCTGTCCCTTGGCGTGGCCAACTCCATCGTCGCTGTGGAGGAGGGCTGCGACCGCATCGACGCCAGTCTCGCCGGCATGGGCGCCGGTGCCGGTAACGCGCCGCTGGAGGTGTTCATCGCCGCCGCCGAACGCCTCGGCTGGGAGCACGGCACCGACCTCTACACCCTGATGGACGCCGCCGACGACATCGTCCGGCCGCTGCAAGACCGTCCGGTGCGGGTCGACCGCGAAACCCTGGCCCTCGGCTACGCCGGGGTCTACTCCAGCTTCCTCCGTCATTCCGAAGTGGCCGCGCAGAAATACGGCCTCAAGGCCGTGGACATCCTCGTCGAACTGGGCAAACGGCGCATGGTCGGTGGCCAGGAAGACATGATCGTCGACGTCGCCCTCGACCTATTGGCCGCCCGTAAGGAGCGCAACTGATGAACCGTACCCTGACCCGCGAACAGGTGCTGGCCCTGGCCGAGCACATCGAAAACGCCGAGCTGCATGCGCATGACATCAGCAAGGTGACCAACGATTACCCGGACATGACCTTCGCCGACGCCTACGACGTGCAGTGGGAAATCCGCCGGCGCAAGGAGGCCCGCGGCAACAAGATCGTCGGCCTGAAGATGGGCCTGACCTCCTGGGCGAAGATGGCGCAGATGGGCGTGGAAACGCCGATCTACGGCTTCCTCGCCGACTACTTCAGCGTGCCGGATGGCGGTGTGGTGGATACCTCGAAACTGATCCATCCGAAGATCGAGGCAGAAATCAGCTTCGTCACCAAGGCTCCATTGCACGGCCCTGGCTGCCATATCGGCCAGGTGCTGGCGGCTACCGACTTCGTGATACCGACAGTCGAAGTGATCGACTCACGTTATGAGAACTTCAAGTTCGACCTGATCAGCGTGGTGGCTGACAACGCATCGTCGACCCGTTTCATCACCGGTGGGCAAATGGCCAACGTTGCGGATCTGGATCTGCGCACACTCGGCGTGGTGATGGAAAAGAACGGAGAAGTGGTAGAGCTAGGTGCCGGTGCGGCAGTGCTTGGCCATCCGGCTTCCAGCGTGGCGATGTTGGCCAACCTGCTGGCCGAACGTGGTGAACATATCCCCGCGGGCAGCTTCATCATGACTGGCGGCATCACCGCTGCGGTACCGGTGGGACCAGGCGACAACATCACCGTGCGTTACCAGGGCCTTGGCTCGGTGTCCGCGCGCTTCGTTTAACCCCCATGCGGCCGGCTTGCGTGCCGGCCGCCAGTATTTTTGAAGGACGAGGCCATGCCTATAGCCCAGCTGTATATCCTCGAAGGCCGCACCGACGAACAGAAGGAAACCCTGATCCGCGAAGTCAGCGAGGCCATGTCGCGCTCGCTGGACGCGCCCATCGAGCGGGTGCGCGTGATCATCACCGAAATGTCGAAAAACCACTTCGGCATCGGTGGCGAATCGGCGAGCAAGCTCAGGCGCTAGTATGTCACGGCTAAGGAATTTGATTTTTTACTCACAACCGTAAGAACGTGGGTAAAAAACTGGGAAATTTACCCACGTACCGCAGGCGGCAGATTGTTCACGTTGCTCAACAGTGCATACAACTCGTCGTTGAGGTAGAAATTCTCTTTGCCTACCTTGTGCTTGGTAAGCAGTCCGGCCGCGACGAGTTCATCTAGGTATTTAGCTGCGGTTTTGCGGGTTACCTGCAATTCACGCATGACGAAGTCGATTTTCGTATAGGGGTGGCCGAACAGATTGTTGATCAGATCCTGGCTATAGATCTTGGGCAGTTCGCTGCGCATCTTGTGCTTGTAACGCTGCATCAGTGCTTTGATGGCTTGGATCAGCGTGATGGTCTGATAGGACGTCTGCTCGACAGCCTCCAGCATAAACAGTAGCCAGCTCTCCCAGGCGTTATCGGTACGAACGACCTGCAGTAGGTGGTAATAATCCGCCTTGTTCTGGTTGATATAACGGGAAAGATAAAGCACTGGCAGGCCAAGCAGCCCCTGCTTCACCAGGTAGAGGATGTTGATGATACGGCCGGTACGGCCGTTGCCGTCGTAGAAAGGGTGGATGCTCTCAAACTGGTGGTGAATGACGGCCATCTTCGTCAGGTCGTCCCAATCGCAAAGCCCATCGGCGTTGATGAACTCTTCCAGGTTATCCATCAGGGCCAGTATTTCGTCGGGATGCTAGGGTGGCATGTAGACGATCTTGCCTGTTTGCTCGTTCTTCAGGGCCGTGCCCGGCAGCTTGCGAAAGCCGGCATCGTTTTCCTCAATGCGAGCCTGGATATCCAGAATATCGCGCGTGGTGAGCAATTCAGTGCGACGTACCTGCTCGAAGCCATTGCGAAGTGCGACCGCATAGTTGTGCACCTCCTTGGCTGCGAGGCTGACGAACTGACGGTTGAAACTATCGCTCTGGTAGAGGTCCCAGATGTCCCGAGGCGGATTCTGTCGTTTTGCATAGGCCGATGGAGGGCAGTTTCGTCGAAATTTTAGCGTTGGAAAATCGTCTGAATGGCCCGTGATAGACGCTCTTCTGCCCTCATTTCAGTGGTCCGTTTGGATCCTTTCCTCACGCAGAGCTTGACAGTTTTTTTGGTGAGCGCTTATATGTCAGCACATCAGGTTCAGCGCATCAGCGTCGATGTCGCTAAACCACCCTGCATGAATTAGCCAAAGAGCAAATGGGCTCTCCTGGGACTTCCCCGGGAGGGCCTTTTTTCGTCCGCAAAAAACAAAAACAAGAGGTGTTAATTATGCGTCACGGTGATATTTCCAGCAGTAACGACACAGTCGGTGTGGCCGTCGTCAACTACAAAATGCCGCGTCTGCACACCAGGGAAGAAGTTCTGGCTAATGCCCAGAAGATCGCCGACATGGTTGTTGGGATGAAGCAAGGACTTCCTGGAATGGATCTGGTGATTTTCCCGGAGTACAGTTTGCAGGGCATCATGTATGACCCTGCGGAAATGATGGAGACCGCTGTCAGTATTCCGGGGGACGAAACCGAAATACTCTCCAGGGCGTGCCGTAAGGCCAACACCTGGGGTGTCTTTTCCCTGACCGGCGAGCGCCATGAGGAGCATCCGCGCAAGGCGCCGTACAACACCCTCGTGCTGATCAACAACAAGGGCGAAATCGTCCAGAAGTACCGCAAAATCATCCCGTGGTGCCCCATTGAGGGGTGGTATCCCGGCGGCCAGACCTACGTAAGCGAAGGGCCCAAAGGCCTGAAGATCAGCATGATCATCTGCGACGACGGGAACTACCCGGAAATCTGGCGTGACTGCGCGATGAAGGGCGCTGAGCTGATCGTTCGTTGTCAGGGTTACATGTATCCGGCCAAGGATCAGCAGGTGCTCATGGCCAAAGCGATGGCCTGGGCGAACAACAGCTACGTCGCGGTGGCCAACGCAGCTGGCTTCGACGGCGTGTACTCCTACTTCGGCCACTCCGCGATCATCGGTTTCGACGGACGCACCTTGGGTGAATGTGGTGAGGAGGAGATGGGGATTCAGTATGCCCAGCTGTCGGTCTCGCAGATTCGTGACGCACGGGCGAACGACCAGTCGCAGAACCACCTGTTCAAGATCCTACATCGTGGCTACACCGGTATGAATAACTCGGGTGAGGGCGACAAGGGCCTGGCTGAGTGCCCATTCGAGTTCTACAAGACCTGGGTCAATGACGCCGAGAAAGCGCGTGAAAACGTTGAGCGAATCACTCGCTCGACTGCGGGCGTTGCTCAATGCCCTGTGGGTCGGCTCCCCTATGAAGGGATGGAGAAAGAAGCCTAATCGGCTATAGCAGGCGGGCCGGCGAGCCGCTCTGGCATCACCCGAGAGCGGCTCGCTGCCACACGAATTCTCCATCACGGAAAAGGGGCTGTCCTTATGCCTTTTCTCAACGACATGCTGGAGCAATCTCGCCGGCAAAAAGCCCAGGAAACGGCCTTGGCTAGCGAGAACCTTGCCGTTGAAGGTGTGGTCCAGGCACATCTGTCCAATCACACGGCGTTGCAAAGCCGGTATCGCTTCGACATTCCCACCATCATGTCCTGTTTGCGAGGCGAGATTCTCGGGCAAGACCAGGCGCTACGTGCGGTTGAAGACATGCTCAAGGTGGTTCGGGCAGACATCACTGATCCCCGGCGACCGCTGTTTACCGCCTTATTTCTTGGGCCCACCGGTGTCGGCAAGACTGAGATCGTGCGTGCCCTGGCCAGAGCGCTGCACGGTGATGCTGATGCGTTTTGCCGGGTGGATATGAATACCTTGTCCCAAGAGCACTACGCCGCAGCGCTAACCGGTGCGCCACCGGGTTACGTCGGAGCCAAAGAGGGCACGACTCTGCTCGATCAGGACAAGTTGGAGGGCACCATTGGGCGCCCCGGTATCGTGCTGTTCGATGAGCTGGAGAAGGCCAGCCCGGAAGTGGTGCAGGCCCTACTCAATGTCCTGGACAACGGCATGCTCACCGTCGCCTCCGGCGAACGGACTTACAATTTCCGGAACACTCTGATCTTCATGACCAGCAACCTTGGGGCTCATGAAATTCAACGCTATGACGAGCGCCGGAAGCGATTTCCGGGACGGTTGTTCCCGTCGAGCGCCGCTTCACGACGTCGTGATGTCGACAAGCTCGTACGCGCAAAACTCTTGAGGGCCTTTGCTCCGGAGTTCGTCAACCGCATCGACAGCATCATCACGTTCAACTGGATCGAGCGGGATATCGTCGAACAGCTTGTCGCCCTGGAGGTGCATCGCCTGAACCGTCGGCTTGCGAAGCATCACTGTTGCTTGGATGTGGCACCCGAAGTGGTGACAACCCTCGCCCGTGTTGGCTTCGACCGCCAGTTCGGGGCACGAGCCTTGCGCCGCAGCGTCCGTCATTACCTTGAGGTCCCGTTGGCTGAGCACTTACTGGAGTATCACGCGCCAGAGGTGGGCGGCCCTCCCGCTATCTACTTGGCGCGGATGGAGCAGGGCAGGATCGGATTTGTTCTGCGCTGAATGCCCTGTGATTTTTGGAGACATGTCAGATGGGATTACATAAAGAGCAACCAGCGATTGGTCTGCTGTTCTCCGAGACTGGTGTAACTGCCGATATAGAGCGTTCCCAGCGATACGGTGCCTTGCTTGCCATTGACCAGCTCAACCGAGAAGGTGGGGTCAATGGACGGGAGATCGCGGTTCTGTCTCACGATCCAGGGGGTGATCCGGACCGTTATCGGCTGTGCGCCGAGGATTTCATTCGCAACCAGGGCGTACAGCTACTGGTGGGGTGCTACATGTCCCATACGCGCAAGGCGGTCATGCCGGTCGTGGAGCGGACCGATTCTTTGCTGTTTTATCCCACTCCCTACGAAGGGTTTGAATACTCTCCCAACATCATCTACGGCGGTCCTGCGCCTAACCAGAACAGCGCCCCTTTGGCCGCCTACCTGATCAAGCACTACGGCGAACGCGTGGTGTTTGTGGGCTCGGATTACATCTACCCCCGCGAAAGCAATCATGTGATGCGCCATCTGTACCGCCAGCATGGCGGCAAGGTGCTAGAGGAGATTTACATCCCGCTGTATCCCTCCGATGAAGATCTGCTGCACGCCGTGGATCGCATCGTTAAGGCGCAAGCAGATGTGGTGTTTTCCACGGTAGTGGGTACTGGGACGGCCGAGCTGTATCGGGCCATCGCCAGTCGATACGGCGACTCGCAACGCCCTCCGATTGCTAGCCTGACGACCAGCGAAGCGGAAGTCGCGAAAATGGCAACTGACGTGGCTGAAGGACACGTCGTGGTGGCCCCCTATGTTTCGAGCATCGATACGCCCGCCAACCGTGCTTTCGTCCAGGCCTGCAATGCATTCTTCCCAGCGGATGTCACGATAACTGCCTGGGCAGAGACTGCTTACTGTCAGACCCTCATGCTAGGACGTGCGATGCAGTCCACTGGGAGTTGGCGTGTGGAGGACGTTAAGCGTCACCTCTACAGCGTGAAACTGGAAGCTCCTCAGGGGCCGGTATGGGTGGAACAGCAAAACAACCATACCCACCTGACATCCCGGATCGCGGAGATCGATGGCCGTGGGAAATTCGAGGTGAAGTGGCAGTCACCGCAACCTATCAAGCCGGACCCGTACGTCGTCGTGCATAACCTGGATGATTGGTCTGCCAGCATGGCTGGAGGAGTGCTCCCATGAGCGCGTCCTCGATCCTCGGCACGCTCCGGGAACTCCAGGTTATGGTGCTCAATCCACCGGGAGATGTCAGCGATGCACTGGTCCTACAGCTCATAAGGATTGGGTGCTCCGTACGCCAGAGCTGGCCGCCACCGGAGCAGTTCGATGTGCATGTGGATGTCATCTTTACAGGCATCTTCCAGAACCGGCATCACGAAGAAATCAGCGGGCTGATCACGGCGAGCCACCCGCGAACCACTGTTGTTGCATTGGTGGAGTACGAAAGCCCGGCTGTTCTGTCGCAGATCATCGAGTTGGAGTGCCACGGGGTGATCATTCAGCCCCTGGATGCCCACCGAATTCTTCCCGCGCTGGTTTCTGCCCGGCGTGTTAGCGAGGAATTGGTCAAGCTGAAGCAGAAGAATGAACAGCTTCAAGAGCGTTTGACCAGTCAAGCCGATATCAATAAAGCGAAAGTGCTGTTAATGAAATTACATAACTGGGAGGAAAGTGAAGCCCACTCATTCCTGTCGCACGAAGCAATGAAGAGTCGAGAGCCCATCCTGAAGGTCGCGCAAGACGTGCTGAAGAAACATAAGCACGGCTAGGTAATCACGCCACAATAAAAACAAGAGGTTTATGATTATGCTTGGACTAATACTGCTTTATGTAGGTGCGGTGCTTTTTGTAAATAGTATCTGGCTGATGGGTAAAATCAGCGGAAGGGAAGTTGCGGTAATCAATATATTTGTTGGCGCGTTAAGTCTGCTGGTGGCCTTGTATATGATTTTTGCCGGAGCAGCTGATCCTGGATCAGTGAAAGCCGGCGCGTTCACGTTGCTCTTTGCATTCACCTACCTCTGGGTTGCGGCGAATCAGTTCCTTGGCGCAGATGGTAAGGGGCTTGGGTGGTTCTGCTTGTTTGTCAGCGTCACGGCCGGGACTATGGCTGTTCAGTCGCTTGGAGAGCTAGGCGGCGGGTTCGGTCTCTGGAATGCAGTGAACTGGGTCGCCTGGACCCTCTTGTGGTTCAGCTTCTTTCTGCTGCTGGGAATGTCGCGGAACATTCAGCGCCAGGTCGCAATCTTTACGCTGTTCTGTGCTGTGTTTACCGGCTGGGTTCCTGGATTGCTGATTCTGGGGCAAGTGATCGCTCTATAACCGGGGCAGACGTTCTAGAACTCGACCTTAAAAAGAGCTATGAGGCTGGCAGGGTGGTGCTTCCGGTTCATGCGCACGGTTTCTGGAGTGTCGATCCAGAAATCGTGTGCTGGAAGTGCTGAGTAGCGAGTGTCTCAACCTCAAACGGCAAAAAGCCCCTCTCCATGTGGTCTGTCCCGGAACTGGTGGACAGGTAGTTAAGAGCTACTGCTCGCGTTTCGCCGCTCAAACTCCATCGGACTGAGATAGCCCAACGTCGAGTGGCGACGGCGGTGATTGTAAAAGCGGATGTAGTCGAACAGGTCGGTTTTCGCTTCCTGGTAGCTGGCGTAGCGCGTCAGGTACACCCGCTCGGCCTTCAGCGAACGGAAGAAGCTCTCCATCGCAGCGTTGTCCCAGCAGTTCCCCGGACGTGAATGGCTGGGCACAATCCGATGGCGCCGCAGCAACGCCTGGTAGCCGTAGGCGCAGTACTGGCTGCCACGATCGGAGTGCAGCAGTACCTCCGCCTGTGGTTGGCGGCGTGCCACTGCCATCTCCAGCGCAGCATGCATTAGGGCTTGCTGCATGCGATGGTGCATCGCCCAACCGACGACGGCGCGTGAATAGAGATCGAGCACCACGGCCAGATACAACCAGCCTTGGGCCGTCCGCACGTAGGTCATGTCCGAGACCCAGTGCCGGTTGGCGCGATCCGAGGCGAACTGGCGATCCAGGTGATTCGGCGCAATCGGCAGAGCGTGACGACTGCTGGAAACCAGCCGCCAGCGCTTGCGCGAGCGAACGCGCAAACCAGCTTCGCGCATCAGTCGGGCAACCCGGTGCCGACCACACGCATGCCCCATGGCCGCCAGTTCGGCCGCTTGCCGACATTGGTAAATCGATCAGCTGGTGTGCGTACCGCCGGAAGGCCTGGTATGTGAAGGAAACACGCCCTTCGTCGTGCAGCGTTTTCCAGATAGCCAGCAGCGACCAGCCGTCTGTGTAGGCTTGCTGGATTTCGTTTCTCAGACTGAGAAAGGCGCTGCGGTTGCGAGCTGTAGTGCTGGCATCAGGTTTTCTCTGAATCCGGGCTGCAATTCGTTGTGAGAGCGTCTGACCAGCCGGCTTCTCGGCTTTGTTTGGATGAGTGTCGATTTCGCTCATGCTCCGTCCCTCAAGTGTCAATGAGCAGCGTTTTTCTCGGTTGCTTTGGCCAGGCCCGCAGTAGCGCGACGTTTCCACCCCGTTTTCATTGATCCTTGAGGGATGGGTGCCGCTTTAGTCGCTGCATGCTTTGTTGTGATGCGATGGCTGAAGGTCTGCCTGGCAATTTGCAGGGCGTCTTCCGCTGCGATACCGCCTTGGATCAGGCGCTCGACATACGCCGCTTCTGATAGCTCCGGTAGCGTCTGCTGCGTCGCTTGGTGTCCTCTGCGACGAATGACGGCTTTCAGCCAACTTGATGGGGAGGTTTGGATTGCTCCCTTGGCTAGCGCGTCGACCAGAAGCGCAGTAATCACTTCCTGTTGGTCCACGGGCACATCGGAGATCAATCGTGCAAGCTTTAGGCGCTCTTCGGCCTTGAGCTGCGTAAGTTTCGCCAGATCCGGTGTTGATGATTCTTTTGGTGGTTCAAGTGGTGGTTCTAGGGGTGACATAACTGCGTCACTCCCCCCATGACACAACTCTGTCGTGCCCGGGGTGACGCTAGCGACACCCTCCCTGTTGCTGCCGCCTCGCTGCTGGGAAGGGGGTGACAATTTGTCGGGGTAGGAAAGTGCGAGCGTGTAGCTATTGGATACTTGCCTTCCTGACCCATCGAATCGAGCTGCTTTGTACAGCAGCCGGTTCCCAGAAGAGACTTTATGGTTCTCTGGATGGTGCGTTCTGAAGTGCAGCACTTGGCCGCAATTGTCCGCATCTTGGGCCAGCAATAACCGTGATCATCGGCGTTATCCGCAAGAGCCAGGAGCGTCAACTTTGGCACAGGTGGAAGCTGCTGCTCCCATGCCCAATTCATTGCTTTGATGCTCATTAGCTCTGCCCGAATGTATCGATCAGTCTGGCTACTTCTGCGGTTTTAAAATAAACACGACGCCCGATTTTCACCCTGCACGGGAGGATCTTGCGAGAAAGATCATTGTTACTGCATAAGCTGATTCTTAGCCCTTGCTTGCTGCGATGCAATAGCTCGGCGAGCTGCTCAAGTGATAGAAGTGGGGCGCCGTTATAGCGGCTTAGTATTAATTCTTCGGTTGTCATGTTTGTCTCACGTAGGTTTGCGTGTGTGAGACTATTTTGATTGCCATTTTAATTAGATCAATACGTTATCGATATTTTGTATTGCTAATCAAAGGTTTATCTAAACTATTGCTATCCTTGTAAAGGTTCGCTGGCTAAGTTAGGACGATATGTCCTAATTTCTCTAATTTGCGCGCCTGGGCGCGCGGCTGACAGTGCCTGGTTATCGATTTGTTTGATGTATTGAGGCGGTTAGCGGGCGTGCTTAAAAATTTAGCTGCTAAATTTTGATAAGTGGCTGGGAGGAGGGTGGCTGTGGTTTTCTTATGTTCGTGCGAGGTCTGCTTGGGTTTTTTGCATGTCATTCGGAGGGTAATAATAAGAATAATATTATTATTCTTATTATTATGGGCGGTTGTCGCGGGGGCAGTTCTGCCGCTGTGGTTTTTCCAGGATCGGCGGGCTGATTCAGATCGACGAGGTTTGGAGGCAGCTAAGGATGGTCTGAAGTAGCCATGTATTTCCCCGGCATACCACCTAGCGCAACTTTTAAACTCGCCAAATGACCAAAAAACAATCAATTCGACGAGTATTTCTTACGTTTTCGCCACCTGG